>Ga0315274_10001322_pt1 | contig 38216 bp, 28 predicted proteins | sample YL17G02_20_MG_FD_203700 | JGI IMG/M metagenome (GOLD analysis project Ga0315274, IMG submission 203700) | Sediment microbial communities from Yellowstone Lake, YNP, Wyoming, USA - YL17G02_20 | ecosystem: Environmental > Aquatic > Freshwater > Lake > Sediment | place: USA: Wyoming | collected...
GGGCACCGTATTTGTCCCGAGGAGCGCCCAGCGGAATCCTTCGATTACACCCGCCATCGGATTTATCCCGTATATCGTTTTCCACGGCTCGGAAAGCAAGCTGCTTGGATAAGCTATCGGCGTAGCGAACATCCACGCCTGCACCAGAAAAGGGACAGTGTATCGCACATCACGGAACTGCACGTTCATCGCGGTAAGCCACAGGCCCACGCCAAGTGAAGTGGATATCGCCAGCAAAAGGAATGCGGGAAGCCAGAGAAGGGCAAGTGTCGGGACTATCCCGTAAAAGAACATCATCACCAAAAGCACTATAAAAGCCAGAATAAAGTCCACCCCGCTGGACATGACTGCTGACAAAGGTATCACCAGCCGGGGGAAATACACTTTCTTGATAAGGTTTGATTCATTGACCAGGCTTTGCGATGACTTTGCAAGCCCGTTCGCAAAGAAAGTCCAGGGAACCAAGGCCGCAAAGCTGAATATCGGGTAAGGGATCCCATCAGACGGTATCTTTGCCAGCTTCCCGAAAAAAAGCGTGAATATCAGCATCGTGAACAAGGGTTGGATCACCGCCCATGCGGCCCCAAGTACTGTCTGCTTGTATAGCACCTTTACATCGCGCCAGGTGAGGAAATAAAGGAGCTCGCGGTAACGCCAGAGCTCGCGGAAATTTATGCCGCGCCAGCCATGCGACGGCCTGATAATAGTTACTTCTTCATCTGATCTGCTTTTTATACCAGTCAATCGTCTTCACCAGTCCTTCTTCAAGAGTTGTTCTTGCTTTAAAACCGAACTCTTTCTCCGCCTTCGACACGTCCAGGCATCTTCTCGGCTGCCCGTCGGGTCTTGTTGTATCCCAAACGATCCTCCCGTCAAATCCGGTGAGCTTGGCTATCAATAAAGCCAGGTCCTTTACGCATATCTCCCTCCCGCTGCCAAGATTGACGGGAAAAGGCTTGTCATAGTACTCCGCGGCAAGAAGTATCCCTTTAGCCGCGTCATCAATATATAAAAATTCCCTTGTGGGCATCCCGCTGCCCCAAACGACGATCTCATCCTTGCCGCCGTTCACCGCCTCAACACATTTTCTTATCAAAGCGGGTACGACGTGGGATGTTTCCAGGTCAAAATTGTCACCCGGGCCGTAAAGGTTCACCTGGAGGAGATATATCGCGTTCAACCCGTACTGCTCACGGTATGCCTGTGATTGCACGAGAAGCATTTTCTTGGCAAGGCCGTATGGAGCGTTCGTTTCCTCGGGATATCCCTCCCAGAGATCTTCCTCCTTGAAGGGGATCCTGGTGAACTTTGGATATGAACATATCGTGCCGACCGTAACGAATTTCCCCACCCCATGCCGTCTTGCTTGCTCCATCACCTGAACTCCCATCATGAGATTGTCATAAAAGAACCTTCCGGGGTTTGCCCTGTTCGCCCCGATACCTCCGACGACAGCCGCAAGATGCATGACCACATCAGGTGTTGAGTCGGAATACATCCTTTTAACGGATCCGGAGTCCGTAAGGTCATAGTCCTCTATCTTTGGCACGAAAACGCTCTTGCAGCCGCGTTCTTTCAGCTTATTGACCAGAACGGAACCTAAAAACCCGGCTCCTCCCGTAACGGTTACTTTCTTATCCTCCCAAAACCGCATTTTTCACCTCACAAGCAGCCTGTCACTTGTCCAGCCGAATCGGCCGGCGGCCGACTCGGCTTTTCTATTTTTTGGTATTTCCAATCCCGACTGTTCCCTGTCAGCATCAACCATTATCCTGATAAGTTCCTTGAACCTCACTTTGGGTTCCCATCCAAGCATTTTCCTTGCCTTGGAAATATCCCCGCAAAGATGATCTACTTCGGTCGGCCTGAAATATTTGGGGTCTATCTCGATATGGTCCCGCCAGTCAAGCCCCGCATATGAGAACGCTTCCTCAACGAACTCCTTAACTGTGTGGCTCTCGCCTGTCGCGATGACATAATCGTCGGGATCGTCCTGCTGCAGGATAAGCCACTGGCACTCCACATACTCGGGTGCATACCCCCAATCCCTGCTGGCGTTCAGGTTCCCCAGATAAAGCTTTTCCTTATGACCGGACAGTATATTCGCGACAGCGCGAGTGATCTTTTTAGAGACAAATGTCTCTCCGCGCCTGGGACTCTCATGGTTAAACAATATTCCGTTGCACGCGAATATCCCGTATCCTTCGCGGTAGTTCCTAGCCATCCAATAGGCGTATACTTTCGCGGCGGCGTATGGGCTCCTTGGGGTAAAGGGGGTCAGCTCATTCTGCGGAGGGGGTGACGCCCCGAACATTTCCGAACTTGACGCCTGATAGAGCCTGCATTTGATCCCGCTTCTGCGTATGGACTCAAGAAGCCTTGTCACCCCAAGCCCCGTTATATCGCTCGTATACTCAGGGATATCGAAACTTACCCTAACATGGCTCTGAGCTCCAAGATGGTATATCTCATCAGGACGGATGTTATAGATAAGGTTGGTCAGCTGGCTTGAATCGGAAAGATCACCGTAATGGAGGAATAATTTTGCTTCATTGACATGTGGGTCAACGTATACCTGCTCGAGGCGGCCCGTGTTGAACGTGCTTGCCCTTCTGATCAAACCGTGGACTTCATATCCTTTATGAAGGAGAAATTCGGTGAGATAGCTTCCATCCTGACCGGTCACTCCCGTTATCAGCGCTTTCTTCATGGTCCATTACTCCCCTTTTTACTGTCCGCCGTAATAATAGTAATAATATCCGCGGTTTTCTTTTGAGACTTTTCCCAGGACAACCCCCAATATCTTGGCATTGGCCAGCTCCAGCGTCTGCTTTGCCCTCACTACTGCCTGCCGCGCCGATGCCCTGCTGTCCACGAGAAGTATCACTCCATCGGTCTGTGAAGATAAAATGACCGCGTCCGTGACGGAGATGACAGGCGGGGAATCATATATAACAAAATCATATTCGGAAGAAAGCTGCTTCATGAGAGCTTTCATTTTCTGGGAACTCAATACCTCGGAAGGATTCGGGGGTTTTGACCCGCTGGTTATCAGAGAAAGGCCTTCTATTCCCGTTGGCTGCACAACATCTCCGAGAGAATGCATCCCCATAAGATAATCGGTCAATCCCTTCATGTTCAGGATATTGAACACTTTATGCAGGGCCGATTTCCTGAGATCTGTGTCAACGCAAATGACCTTTTTGCCGAGCTGCGCAATGCTTATGGCCAGGTTGGCAACAAGCGTTGTTTTTCCTTCGCACGGGCATGCGCTTGTAATGACAATGCTCTTTAAGGATTGGTCCGGATTCATGAACTGGATATTTGTCCTGAGAGCTCTGAACGCCTCGGCCGCGGTCGACCTGGGATCGTTCTTTACGATCAAAGGATCCTTAAGCTTTAGGCTCATCTTTTTTGACCTTCCTGTATAATTTATCCTTGAGATCGATCAGTTCTTTTTTCCATCTGTCTATCGGTATGTCTGCCCACCAGTTGCCGCGGGACCTGGACCTGCGGGTTGTTTCCTCCTCTTCAAAATGCGGGATCATGCCCAGTACGGGCATGTTTAAAAGATTCTTGACATCTTCAGCGGATTTTATGGAGTCGTCCAAATATTCAAAAAGTAAAGCAAGAGCGGTCCCTACAATGATACTGAAAAACGCACCCATCATCGCGTTCCTGGCTTTTTTCGGCTTTACGGGGCTTGTTGGCGGCGTGGCAGGTTCGATGATCCTCGCATAGCCGATCTTTACCGCTTCCGCTATTCGCGCGTCCTCGAGTTTCTGAAGGAGCATAATGTAAGTGTTTTCGGAAACAGTGGCCATTCTCTTGCTCTGAAGGATGTTAACCCCTTTGCCCGGGCCCACTTCAGCCCCGGAGAGCTCTTTCTTGACTTCTTTTAATTGCTCTTCGATGAATTTCCTCGCCATTTCGGCTTCGCGCTGGTTGCTCTGCTGCGATGCCTCAACGAATACATCCCCTAAGGCATTCGCTATCGCCGCTGATTTGTTTGGATCCGTTGACTGCACATTTACCTGGATAATATCGGTCATCCTTAAAGCCTCGATATTGATCTGGCTGAGCAAGGCCGCCGCCTTTAACGCCCTCCCCTTTTTATCTGTTAAATTCATCCTTTCTATCACTGTATCCAGTATCGGGACTGTCTTTATGATCTCCATCTGGGTCTCAAGAGGGCTGCCTGTCCTGGATATCGCGGTAAGCGCGTCACCTGCGGCAAGCCCCGAAAGCAGAGAGGAATTGCCGACTTTCTGCTCTATCAATATCTTGACCGATGACTCGTATATCGGCCTTTGAATGAAAGAACCGATAATGACCGTGATGGTCATTATCAAAAAGCATTCGATGATCACCCATCTCCTCTTGAATATAATCGCCAGATAATCGTTAAGTTCCATTTATTTGACCTCCCACTGGCTCGGGCTTGCCAGGTCGCGCGTCGCATCCCTCGCGTCCCTTACTATCACGATAAGAGCGCTGATGTCCGCCCAGTTGGCAAACCAGCTCTGAGGCACGAATATTATATCGCCTGGCAATACCTGCTCCCTTTTGCCTTCCCAATTAATATATTCGCTCAAGTTAACCTTTGTTACCTGCGGCTTATCGGTATTACCCCTCACTATTCCGATATTATCCGAAGCCGCGAACTTGTTAAGTCCCCCCGCCATTCCCACATAATCAGAAACCGTGGCGCCAGCAATGAATTTCTGCGGTCCCGGATTTACGACCTGTCCTACCACATAGACCTGGTTCGAAGCTTGCGGCACTATGATCGAGTCTCCATCCGCAAGAGTAACGTTCTGTGACATGTCTTTTTCAACTATTAATTTTCTCAGGTTAACCTTGATCGATTCGTTGCTGCTCTTAACGACCGTAACATCCTCAAGCCCCGCATAAGATGTGGTGCCCCCCGCAAGCTTTATGTAATTCAGGATCGATCTCTCAAATGTATTTCCGTCCGGTACTTCGTACAGGCCCGGATTTTCAACTTCCCCGGCCACATTCACTTTTATGCCTTTCGGGGTCTTTACCATGACGGATACCTGCGATCTTTCCGCGAATTTTGCCAGGCCTTTTGCAAGCATCTGTTCCAGCTTGTCGATCGTTGTTCCTGTAACATTAATGCTGCCCACCATCGGGATATAAACTCTCCCGTCGCGCGATACCGTCACAAGGTGCGGGTCGGTATAGGCAGTGGTTATCCCGACAGGTATCGGATTTACGATAAGGATATCGGAGTTCACTTCGTTCCAGGCATGTATCTCCAGGGCATCGCCCGGCCCCAGCACATACTCCTTTGATGGCACAGCGATAATGCTCTGCGAGCACACTATCAAGAGGATCCCGGATACTATTAAAATATACCTTAATTTATTCAATGTTAAACAAACCTTCTGTCTTTCAGGTTGATTATGTAAAATACAGGCAGGCCGTTCTGGATCTTGACTGTGCTGATCTCACCGTTCTCGATTGAGCGCATAATATCGATCAGTTTTTTTTCCGAATCATGCACGTTGACATTCACATAGATCGTCTTTTTTTCGCCTGATAATGATTTTGTTTCCGTAAGTTCGATATTTTGCTCCATTTCCCTTTACCTCCAGTTTGTTCATAACAAAAAGGGCATTCCTCTTATGGTGCGCATAAGCAGAATGCCCTCTGTGGTCCAGTTAGGCTTGTATTCTATTTCGTCCGTCTAATGCTATTCATTATATTTATAGGATAATTCATTAAATAAATAAAAAGGGCCAAATCAATAACTTAAGTTACAGATCTGGCCCTCTGATTAATTCAGTCAGGCTATCGATCCTTGAAAACGTGGCTCAGAATAGTACATGTCTTAATATTTGTCAATAAGATATTTTCAATATTCAATAATCGACCAGCCGCCATCGTTAAAAGATCCCGTCCTGCATCGCGACTTGAACAATTACAGGCAGCCCGTCCTGGATCTTGATCGTGCTCACTTCTCCCGAGCCAATGGAACGCATCATTTCTATAAGTTGCCTTTCAAGCGGATGCACCTCCGCTTTTAACTCAAGGTCCAAAAATAGTTTGCAGTGTTCCATTTTTATGCAAGCCTGATATTATCTATGCAAGCTTGCAGGTCTTTCTCGCCCCCTTGTAATAAGCTGGTAAGCCATTTTCGATCCTCAAACCTTCGATCTCTCCGAATTCTATCGCCCTTATGACCTGCAGCAATTTCATTTCCGCCGGATGCAATTTTAACGTATGCGATTCCTTCCCTTTCTTGACGCCGGATATCATATTATTAGAGGTCCTTTTAATATTTGTTCCTTCCAAGATACCACCTTCCTTCATTTGATGATCCTGAATATGTATCATACGGATACTATCGATCGTATCTGCTTTATATTAAAGCAATTAACATGCCAATGTCGGTAAAAAAGCAATAATTGATTATTTTGCGTAAGAGCGCATAAAAGCATAGATCCTAAGGAATGCATATAATTGCCATATTGCACATATATCCAGCAGATGCATATTCTTTGAGCACCCATCAACCGGTTGGCAGCATTATATGCACCGAAGTTCCTTTGCCTTTCTCACTTTCTATGTTGATGTCGCCATTATGGCTCACAATGATACGCTGGCTGATACTTAAGCCCAGTCCGACCCCTTTTTCTTTTGTGGTATAAAATGGCTCAAACAATTTAGGCAGATCATCATCAGAGATCCCATGGCCGGTATCTTCGATAACTATATCAACCTGATTTTCCCCTTTATGGTGGGATGTCTTTATGCGAAGCTCCCCGCCTTCATCCATGGCTTGAATTGCGTTCATCATCACATTCATAAATACCTGCTGGATCTGATTGGGGTCCATCGACAATTTACAAGGCCCAGCTTCCAACTGTGTCTTTATTTCAATGCCTTTTGCCGAAGCTTCATGTTTGATCAGCATAACTGAATCATGCAATACTTTATTCACTTCTTCCATAACAAATCTTTCCGCAGACGGCTTTGCAAAACCAAGAAGATTGTCAAGCAGTTCTTCCATGCGTTCTATCTCCTGAGAAGCCAGATCCGATATCTCCTGTTTATCCTCCGGGTCTTCATCGCTGTTCAATATCTGAAAGAAAGTTTTAATGGACACTAGAGGATTTCTTATTTCATGAGCAAGGCTTCCTGCGAATTTTCCCAGAACGGCCAGCCGTTCCGCTCTTTCAAGTTGATGATATAGCCTGGCATTTTCCATTGCGACAGAAGCCTGGTTGCACATGATAGAAAGAAGCTCCAGGTCCTGCCGCGAATATATATCCCCTGACAATTTTCCCCCCAGATTCAGGGCACCCATTAGATCGTTCTTACTGATAAAAGGGGCGCAGATCGATATCCTCTTTTGCATGAACAATTTCTTAATATGCGAGAGGTCATTCCTCTTATGATCTGTTAATTTCCCGGAATTGATCTCCTCTTCAATATCATCGATCGATATGATCGCATTCTTTCTTGCCAGATGTTCAGCCAGGACTTCATCCATTTTCCTTAGTTTTGATATTATCTTTCCATTTTCAACATCATCGCTGAGTTCCATTTGTTTCCATTTATGCCCTTCATCTTTAATGTTCACGGATATTTTGTCCACGCGCATTGCCTCAGATATGGTTTTTATGATCAAAGACATTAAAAGATCGATATTCATTACCATGCTTATATCGCGTATAAGTTTATTGAGCGTGACCTGATAATCATATTTGCCCCTGAAGAATATCTTTTCAGTTGTTTTTTCGATGAAATCCTCCAGCGGCCTATACCCGACCACAATGATCAATGCGGTCAATAATGTCACCATTAAACTTCCTTGTCCTGTAATATTGTGCATGACTTCGCCTATTGAGAGAGTAAGAAGCACATAGGTCCCTGTTATGGCAGCTACAAGAGCGGAATAAATAACGCTTTTCCTTATAATTACCTCTATATCCATGAGGCGGTGTTTGACAATAGCATAAGACACGGCGCTCACAAAGATTATTGAAGCCAAAGGACCTATGCCGCTATATTTTGATGACCCTAATATTGGCAGAATTAAGTTTGTTACAAATATTACTCCGAAAGTTAACAGTACCCCAAAAAAGATATATTTGAGCTGAGTTCTAAATATACCTGTACTGTTTTTATACTTTTTTACAAGAACCCCTAATCCTGAACAAAACAACGCTGGAATATAAATTGCATAAAATGGATATAATGCCCCATATTCATTCTTAAACCCTATTGGGAGGACGATAGAACTTGATATTACCTTGCCAACAGATATCGAAAACAATAGCGCGGGGAAATATATTAAAGACACAATCAGCATACTTACCGGCTCATTCTTAGGATAAATCAATGTAAAATGAAAGAATGTACTTGCTGTTACAGTAGAAAGTGCAACCGCAAGTTGAAATGGGACATACGGTTGCATTGTCATTCTCATTATAAAAAAGGAGGCGACCCACAATGCTAAACTAAATATGCAAACCGAGAATATTATATTGATCTGATTTTTTCTATCCTTAAATAGAACTATAAATCCCAAAATGATATTTATTACAGCAGTTAAGAGTAATAATGGATCTGTTAAATTCATGCCGTCCCCTTGCAGAGATATTTTTCTTTAAGGTACTTAAGGAACTTCTCTTTAATCATATTATAATCGCTGGCCGATATTCCGTAAATATATATCCCGTAATATTTCCCCCTATAAAAGGCGGCATCCTGCAAATAACCTTCTTTTTTAAAGGGGCTTGGGTAAGTTTCATCCGTAGCCTCCCTTATCACCTGGTTTAATGTTTCAAATATCCCTGAATTAAATTCAAGCATATACCAGTATATTTTATTCAGATTAAGTTCATTAAAAGCGTATTCAAAAAGCAGCATATACGCGTCATAAATATATTCTCGTTTTCTTAATCCCTTTTCCCCAAGAAAGATCACTGCTTCGGTCCGCCTGTCTATCCAGTTTATCTTTTCTAAAGACATGGCGCCGATCGGCTTTTGCTCTTTTATGGATTCGATCATGAAATCTCTCCGTTCAAATGGTTCATTTAGCGCTTTTTCAAAATATTGTTTAACAGCTTCAATTGAGGCAAGTCTACTCCCTAGATATTTTACCGCTAATGTGTTTTCCAGAAACCACTTTTGCAATATTGGGATATCTTCAATAAGCATTTGCTTTAAGTTTACAATCCTACCTTTTAGCATTTTACCTCTTTTTCGCAATTTGACCTGCGTAGGTATTTTATTTTGGGATATTGATTGGCAAAGACATAAAAACTCAGATTCATTAAGATCGACCCTATATCAACATTTCTTCGCCATAGGCTCTTAATTGTTTTCACAACAATTCTTATCATATTGATATTTCTACATAGTAACCCTTTTATTAACTTAAGTGAAATAACGCTTTTGTCTAAAACAGTTATTTTATCTCTTTTCAACAGGTTTTTTTTCCATACTCTTTCCAGTCTTTTGAAACTCGAACTAATAGAATATACTTTCTGCAGAGTCCAATAATATCCTTCTTGTAACATCTTTGGGGACATTAATTTCGGCGTAAAACATACTCGCCCACCATGATATTCTTCCCATCTTTTATGCAAGATTCTCTTCTCATCTTCCAGTCTATTAAATAACCTAGTTCCAGGTGGAGGAGTCAAAATAGAGAAAATAGAAGAGGAAATATCTGAATTATTAACAAAATTAGCTGTTTTCTCAAAAACAGTATCATCATCACAATCTAGCCCCAAAATAAAAGAACCAAAAACAGCTATCCCATATGAGTGGATCTTTTCAATAGCTGATAAATAATTTTCAACTTTATTAACTTTACCTTTATTTACTGAATTCAGACTTTCTTGTGAAACAGATTCAAATCCAACTAATAAATGCGTTGCCCCGCTTTGTGCTGCCAATTCCAGAAGTTCTTCATCTCCTGCTACGTCAATAGAAGCTTGACTCAACCATTTAATCTTTAGCGGTATCAAAGCCTTGAAAAGATCTTTCGCATATTTACGATCTGCCGTAAGATTATCATCTACAATTGATATTGCTTTTCTTCCCGTTAATTCTTTTAATGCCTCAATCTCTTTAATAACATTCTCAATTGGTTTATGGCGAATGCCTCTTCCATTAAAAGCCCTTACGGAACAGAAGTCGCAGTCAAAAGGACAACCGCGTGTTGATTGAATATTAAATATCTGATATGCATCACTTTTTACTAAATCCCACCGTGGAATAACAATTTTATCTAATTGTGGGTAATTCGCGGAATGATATAATGTTTTGGATTTCCCTTCACATAAATCTTTAATAAATGCAGGCCATACTTCTTCAGCTTCTCCGATAATTACAATATCCGCATGAAGGCTTGCTTCTTCTGGAAGCATAGAGGCATGAATTCCACCCAATACAACTTTTACTCCTCGCCGACGAAATTCATCAGCAATCCTATATGCTCGTGGGGCTAAAAAAGTGAAAAAAGTAATTCCCACTAAATCTACTTTTTTATCATAGTTAATGGGTTCTATATTCTCATCAATAATATCTACTTCAATATTTGTTGGAGTTAAAGCCGCAAGCGTTGGAAGAGCCAAGGGTAAACAGTTTGTTTTTATTTTCCCACCCAATAATTGAACAAGATATTTAAAATCCAAAAGACTGGAGCCTTCACAATCTACTTTAGGTGAAATCAGAGTTACCTTCATCTTTTAATTCCTTTCAATCCTGTTCTTAATAACTCGTCCCATCTGTCTCATTATATATCCCGGCCTCAGATAAAACGAATAATTAAGATGCCTCGACCATCTCTTCAGGATCGGCGGCCTCAGATGGTCATAAATGTCGCACGTAAAGACCACGTCTTCCCATTTAGATTCAACATCGATAATTTTTGATCTTACCAGTTCTTCCCATAGCGGAGTGCCGGGAAAAACGGCCAACTTGCTTACTTCAATAAAGTCTATATCTTCGCTTTTCAGGACATTAAGTGTATCTTCAATATCCGCTAATGTTTCTATTGGAGCCCCGATTATCAAGGATGTCATCACATCTATATTGCTTTTCTTTGCATACCTGATGGCCTTCCTGATGTGATCAACAGTGATCCTTTTATTGTAATAATCCAGTATCCTCTGCGAGCCGCTTTCCATCCCGAACATGATCAATGAACAACCTGCCTTGGCCATGAGAGCATAAAGCTCATCCGACGCGGTATCTACGCGGCCCAGGCAGAACCATTTCACTTTAACCCCTAAACTCAGTATCCTGTCGCATATCTCCATGACCCGTTTAGGAGATGCGGTAAAATTATCATCCACGAAATAGAACCTGTCATGTCCGTCTTTAATAAGCCCCTCCATCTCTGAAACAACATTTACCGGGCTCCTCGGCCTGAACCTTCTTTTAGAGAAAGAAGTATTTGAACAATAAAGGCAGCTGAAAGGACACCCTCTGCTTGTCACCACAGGAGCATAGCGCTGAAAGTTAGCCAGTCTGTACCTCCTTGGGTCGCTCCACTTGAAAGTGGAAGCATAATCATATTTATATTTTTTTATCAGGTGCCGGGCAGGGAAAGGAAGCTCATCCAAGTTGTCTATCAGGGGCCGTTCGGGATTTTCGATGATCCCGCCGTTCTCTCTATAAGATATTCCTGCGATGGTCCCCATACCTTTATTCCTTGCAATATCCAATATAGTGTATTCACCCTCTCCTCTTATCACCAGGTCAATAAAAGGATATTTGCGCAAGATCCTTGCGGCATTAAAAGTAGGATGATATCCGCCAAAAACAAGGATGGATCCGGGAAGCAGTTTTTTTATCTTTTCTCCGATCCTGATCCCGCTCAAGAAAGTTGACCCCATCGCCGAAATACCTATTAAATCAGGTTTGAAGGCCAAAAGATGCTCATCAAGATTATCTTCAAATGTAGGCTCCTGATCCCCGTCGACAACTTCAACTTCCGCTCCTTCGCGCTCCAGCATAGCCGCCAAATAAAGCACCCCTAAGGGCGGTGAGAATGATCTATATGTTTCTCTGCCATTTAGCGGAGAATTTATCAATAATGCTTTCATGTTTTCCGATCGCTTAAAAATAGCTGGTGTGCAATATCTACACACCAGCTAATATTTATCTAGGCACCATATCCGCCCATTTTATTTCCCCTTTATTATTTTTCAACTGCGCCTTTTCCTATCCTCTTTATGAGCCCGGATAGATCGACCTTCGGCAGACATCGATAATCGCACCAAATAAAAAAGGCTGTACCCATAATTCATCATTATGAGTTCAGCCCTCTGTTGTCCAGTTAGGCGGATCCCCTAAAAACGTGTATCAGGATAGAACATGTTTCTGGATTTGTAAAGTACTTTTCGAAAGTTCAAAGATCAATACGGCATAATTATTCAGCAAGCGCATAATTCTTGTGCAGCTTTTAACTTACTGGAAGAGTGATGCAGACTATGGTCCCTTTCCCTTCTTTGCTGTCCACTGATATTTTTCCCTTATGATCCATAATGATTCGCTGGCTTATCGAAAGACCTAACCCCGTTCCCTTTTCCTTTGTCGTAAAGAAAGGTTCGAATAGTTTCGCCAGGTCCTTATCCGGAATGCCCTGGCCTGTGTCCTTAAAGATTATCCGCAGCGATCTGTCCCTTTTTTGAAATGACGAGCTGATATAAAGCCGCCCTCCGTTTCCCATCGATTGCAGCGCGTTCATCATGACGTTCAAGAAGACCTGCTCGATCTGCCCGGGATCCATCATCACATTACATGGCCCGTGATCCAGATCCGTGATCATCTCGATCCCGCTCTTTGAAGCATCGTACCTCACAAGATCCAACGCTTCATTTAATATTTTCGCCGGGTCCCCGGTCGTGAATTCCACTTTTCTGGGATTGGCAAAATTAAGAAGATTATCCAGCAGACCCTCGATCCTCCTTATTTCGTTCACGGCCAGCTCCGATATCTCCTTTTTATCCTCTTCGGTCTCTTCTTTGCTGTTCACTATCTGGAAAAAGCTCTTCACGGCGACTAGCGGGTTACGTACATCATGGGCTATTCCGCCTACAAGTTTCCCTAAATATTTGAACCGTTCGGCTTTAATAAGCTCCTGCTCAGCCTTTCTTTGTTCGGTAACGTCAAAACCGTAAATATTCACATAATCGGCGTCTTTGATCGGAACTACCACAAAATGTAACACTGGCCCTGTATATGGACACTCAATGTGCTGCGTTTTCATTGTTTTAACGGCTTCGGACAAGGCATCTGATAAATGGGGGCAGACCTTGCCCCGCTTAAAATGGTCACAGCCCTCTATTGTTATACTGGCTGATGGATTTTTGAAAATTATCCGTCCTGAATGTTCTACTCGAAGCACCGGATTCGGGTTCTCCAGCGGGAACCTGGCAAGGTTCTCGATCTCCTTTTCGTGTTTTTTTCTTTCGGTGATATCAGAAGTAACTATGACCACGTTCCAATCTGGAAATTTTACGGGAACTGCGCTAACATCAGTCCAGACAATACTGCCATCTTCCTTTAATACGCCTGTCTCGACATTGTTGACCGCCCTTTGCTCCTTGACCGCCATTACGCTGGCAAATTCCTCAGCGGGCATTGATGTGCCATCAGGTCTTAGATACCTTCGGCCCCTATAATCTCCTCTGTACAAGCCCTCCATGGAAATACTCAAGATCCTTTCCAGGGCAGGATTCACATATACGACGTTTCTTTCAGCATCAAGAATAGAGACCCCCACTGGTAATATATCGAAAAGTATCTCTAGTTTTCTTTCTCTCTCCTTCAGTTCTTTCTCCGCCTTCTTTTGCTCGGTAAGGTCATCATATACAGCCACAATTTCACCTGATGGAAGTTTGTACACATAATTTTCTCTCCAGCCTTCTATTCGACCGTCCTTGTAAAGGGATATCGGAAGATTTTCGGGCTTCCCGGTACGGTATACCCTCCGGAAAACATCATAAAGCCCGAAATCAACAACGCCCGGAAAAACCTTTTTTACGCTTTTCCCTATCACCTTTTCGGATTCTATATTGTCGATCTTCTCGCCTGCCTTATTGAAGCTCACGAACACAAAATCCCTGCCTTTATCAATAGCCCTGTAAACCGCGACCCCGCTGCTCATGTTATCGAAAAGCTGCCTGAAACGCTCCTCGCTCTGTTTTATCTTTTCTTCAGCGAGCTTTCTGTCTGTAATGTTCCGCAGGGCCGCTATAATAAACTGCCTCTTCCTCCCAATCTTCATTTTCCTCGCGTTTATCTCGACCCAATACTCGTTTCCATTTTTGTCTCTTGCCTTTATGTCATAAGGCTTGACGGGAAAGCCCATCTTTCTCTTGAAGAAATTCTTCACCATAACAGGGAGGCTTTCTTTATGGATCATGTTCTTCAGAGAGCTGATCTTTTCCCCGACAAGGTCTTTCCTTGAATAGCCGCTGAATCTCAAAAGGCTTTCATTGACCTCAAGGATCCTGCCGTCCTCTCCTATCAAGACGAGGCCGTCGGCGACAAAATTAAAGACCGATCTGTACTTTTCCTCGCTCCCACGCAGCTTTCCTTCGGTTAACTTCTGATCGGTAACGTCCTGTACAAGGAAAGCTACTGATGAGACTTTCCCCGCCTGCCTTAACAGTATACCGAGTCCCCGGATATTCCGCCTTATGCCTTTCTTGTTCACCACCTGGAACTCTATCCATCCGGGAGATCTACCGCTGAGCAGTGACCTGAACTTCCCAAGGACGTCTTTCGCGGATAATCTCAATTTTGGCAGGAATTGTACCAGGCTCCTTCCGATCACTTCATCTTTTCTCAACCCGGTAAGATCAAGGATCTTCCTGTTCGCTTCCAGGACCTTTCCCTTTGTGTCAACGATGAACAGGCCTTCGGCCATGTTATCAAAAAGGGAACGCAGTTTTTGTTCCGACTCGATAAGCATCCCCTCATATCTTTTTCTCTCGGATATGTCCTCGATCACGGCGTTGAAACCGGATATTTTTCCGTTACGCCGGTATATGTTCGGTCTTGAATGCATATGGACCGTATGCCCGTCCTTGTGCGTGGCCTTGAACTCCAGTTCCACTATCCTTCCGGGCCGCTTGAAGGCGTTCCAGAATACTGTAAGGATCTTTTTCCTGCTTTCCAGATGAAGGAAGTCGGCGAAAGGCCTCCCGAGCATTTCTTCGGCGCGGTACCCGAGCATCCCGCATAAAGCTGAGTTCACATATGTAAACCTGCTTTTTAAGTCCGTGATCGCGATGCCCGCGTCCGTCTTTTCGATCAATCCCCTGTACTTTTCCTCGGACATCTGAAGAGCATCTTCCATCTCTTTCCTTGCGGTCACGTCCCTGACCATCGCCTGGACCCCGACGATTCTTCCGCCCTTTTTTATGAATCCGGGAGCGCCCTCAGCCGGATGTATCGATCCGTCCTTGCGCCTGTAATTGAACTCAAACGTTCCGGGAAGTTTGCCGCGGAGCGCCGATCCCAGGAGTATTTTGTATGCGGGGATATTGGTCGACAGTATGGTTGGTATCTTAAATATATGCTTTCCGACTATCTCGTTTTCCTTATACCCCGTGATCCTTGAAAAAGCCGCATTGCACGAAGTAACATGGCCCCTGAGGTCGATAGTTATTATCCCGTCGGGAGAAAGATCAAAAATGCTCTTATATAAATCAGCAACATTGCTTTTGTTGGAAGATATCATATTCGGTCCCTACCGGACAGGCCGGCATTTTTACTTTAATGAAGATGGCTCCCGTCAGGCCTGTCGTATTGTTCTTTCCGTATGCCGAGCTGATCGATCTTGGCCATCAGTGTATTCCGGTGTATCCCCAATATTTTAGATGCCTTTACTTGATTCCCTTTTGTTTTATCAAGCGCTTTCTTGATCAATTGTTTTTCAAGCTTGCCGCGGGCAGAGGATATTGATAACCCTGCGACATCTCTTGCGGAAGTCAAATGTGCCTGGTCCATCAATATTTCAACCGGCAGATCTTCAACGGAAATAACACCTTCTCGCTTAAGAGCAACTACCCGTTCAATGATATTTTTAAGCTCCCTTACATTTCCCGGCCAGGAATAGCGCATCAATGCGTTTAAAGCCTTTTTGTCAGTACCCGTAATTTGTTTATCCAGTTTATTGTTATATCTTTCAATGAAGTAATCGACAAGCAGGGGAACATCTTCTTTCCGTTCTCTCAAAGGAGGAGCGCCAATAGGAAAAACATTTAATCGATAATAAAGATCTTCCCTGAATTTTCCCTCCTCCATCGCTTTTTTAAGGTCTTTATTGGTGGCGGATACTACGCGCACGTCCACTGAAATAGCCTTGGGGGAACCGATCCTTTCAACTTCCTTTGTGCCATCTTTCTTTTCCTGCAACACACGGAGTATCTTGGCCTGCAGATTGAGGGACATACTGCCTATCTCATCCAAAAAGATCGTTCCACCGTCAGCAGTCTCAAACTTGCCTTCTTTTTTCTCTACGGCCCCGGTAAACGCCCCGGCTTCATGGCCGAACAGCTCGCTCTCAAGCAGGTTGTCGGGAATGCCCGCACAGTTGATCACAACGAGAGGACCGTCGCATCTGCTGCTGCGGCTGTGGATGGCCCTTGCGATAAGCTCCTTGCCCGTGCCGCTTTCACCCTGAATAATGACCGCGCTGCTTGAAGCGGCTGCTTTGTCGATCAATTTGAAGACTTGTTTCATCTCCGGGCTTTCGCCTATAAGCTCGTCATATGCGCTTAAGCGCGATATCTCGGAATGCAGGAATAGGTTTTCCTTGATCAAAGTCCTTTTTTCAAGGGCTTTACTCACCAGCATCCTCAGCTCCGGTATATTGAAAGGTTTTACGATGTAATCATAAGCCCCGATCTTCATCGCCTCAACCGCCGTCTTGCTGTCCTGCACGGCTGTTATCATTATAACGATGGTATTCTCGTCCGAGTTTTTTATCTTTCTTAATACTTCGATGCCGCTCATTTTAGGAAGTCTTATGTCGAGAAGGACCAGATCAAATTCGCTTTTCTCCAGTTTTTCGAGGGCTTCTTCTCCGCTTGAGGCCGTATCGATGTTGCCAAGTCGTTTTAAAAGTATGCTTAGCGATTTCCCGACGCTTAATTCATCATCAACAACCAGTATCGTAGGCTTATAATATGACATTTTTTATTTATGAATTATATAATATTCCTGTTAATATTTTATGTCAATGCTTTTTGCACAATATTTGTGCATATAGTAATATGCCGAGCACTGTTCGATCATGCGATCTGAAGTTGCGACGCTTAAGCCTGTTAAACGTTAAAAAGGAAGCTCAATATATCCCCGTCCTCAACGATATAATCTTTCCCTTTTAGATGGAATTTCCCCGCCTCTTTGACCTTTAATTCCGATCCAAGCGATATCAGGTCGGCATACTTCATCATCTCCGCGCGGACAAATCCCCTCTGGATGTCGGAATGGATGGATGATCCCGCTTCAGGGGCGGTCGAGTTCCTTCTCGTGGTCCACGCCTTTACCTCATCCGTCCCCACCGTGAAGAACGATATGTAGCCCAATCCCTCGTAAACGAGGCGGGTTATCTTGTCTATCGCCGGCTCATCTATGCCAAGCTCCTTCATGAACTCTCCCCTCTCCTCCGGCTTAAGCTCGTTTATCTGTTCTTCAAGCTCCGCGTTTAGCTGTATGCAGGGGTATTTGAACTCCTCCCGTATTTTTTTCGTTATCGAAGCATCATTTATCCGGTCCTCCGGTACATTTATTACTAGCACAGTAGGTTTCAGAGTGAAGAACTGATAAGGTCTCATCTCTTTGAGCTGCTCATCCGTAAAACTGAGCTCGCGGAGCGGCTTGCCGGCGTCAAGTTGATCCTTGCACATAGACATTAATGCCGCTTCTTTCTCCTTGGCATCGGCGAATTTCTTCTTCTGCTCCTTCGCTATCGTTTCCAGCCTCTTTTCGACGAGCATCAGGTCATAGATAACAAGTTCCGAGATGAAATTGGGGACGTCGGCTTCCGCTCCGTCATATTTCGTTATCCAGCATATCTCATCGGAGTTCTTCAGCTCATTGAATATAAGTGTCTTGGTATTCCCCTGCATGCCGAAATCAGGCAGGAGGTCGAATTCAATCTTCGCGTAAGCGGTCTTTTCCGGCTTGTACATCTGTATAAGTTTTGTCACCCGCGGATCGCGTACGGTGCAGACGCCCGGCTGTGCCTCCATCGGCTTCTGCCTAATGGTATCAAGCGGGATATTCGCGAGCAGGCTGAACAGCTCCTGCTGGCCCGCCTGGGGTGAACCAAGGATGACTATTTTCATTTCATTATTCTATCATAACTGATATAATTTCGCTTTATGACAAAAATAATCAATATCGCGATAATAGCCCATGTCGACCACGGCAAGACCACTTTGACCGATCACCTTCTCCGCCAGGGAGGGGCTTTCGGCGAGCGCGAAGAGGTCCCGGAGCTCGTGATGGACAGCAATGATCTTGAAAGGGAGCGCGGCATCACGATATTCTCCAAGAACTGCTCCATCCATTACAGGGATTACAAGATAAACATCGTCGACACGCCCGGCCACGCGGATTTTGGCTCGGAAGTGGAGCGCGTACTGAGGATGGTGGACAGCGTCCTTTTGATCGTCGATGCCAAGGAAGGCCCTATGCCGCAGACAAAGTTCGTGCTTTCCAAGTCGCTGAAGCTTGGCATAAAGCCGATAGTTGTTATCAATAAGATAGACAAAAAGGGCCAGCGCGCGCACAAGGTGATCGACATGATATTCGATCTTTTCGTGAAGCTTGATGCCAATGACGAGCAGCTCGACTTCCCCATAGTGTATACGATATCAAAGCTTGGCATCGCCAAGTATAACCTTGAGGACGAGGGCGCCGATCTGACGCCTTTGTTCGAGACGATAATAAAGCACGTTAAACCATACCCCGACAAGAGCTCCGGCTCCCTGCAGATGCAGGCGACCAACCTCCTTTATGACGATTACATCGGGCGCATCGCCATCGGGCGCGTTGGCAGCGGCATGCTGAAGAAGAACGCGGCTGTCGTTGTCTGCAGGAGGGACGGCTCAATCTCTCCTGCAAAAATATCAAAGCTTTCGATATTCGAAGGACTTAAACAAGTAGAGGTCGACTCCGCAGAATGCGGCGATATCGTGGCGGTTGCGGGCATACCGGACATTACCATCGGCGAAACGATAACATCGGCGGATGATCCGCAGCCCCTGCCGCTGCTCCAGATAGATGAACCAACGCTCACCATGGAGTTCTTCGTCAATGATTCGCCTTTCTCCGGGACGGAAGGCAAATTCGTTACAACGAGGCATCTGAAGGAGCGTCTTGAAAGAGAACTCGAAACGAACGTTGGCCTTAAGCTCGAGCCGCTTGATAACGCAGAGGGTTATACAGTTTCCGGCAGAGGCGAGCTTCACCTTTCGATACTTCTTGAGGAAATGAGGAGAGAGGGATACGAGATAGCGGTTGGCCAGCCAAAGGTCATAATGAAGACCATACACAACGAGAAGATGGAGCCCGTCGAGCAGGCATACATATCCGTGCCCGAGGAATTCGCCGGCGTCGTTATAGAGAAGCTTGGAAAAAGGAAAGGCGAGATGCTGGACATGTCGGTCAAGAAAGGCATGACCAGCATGGTTTACATGATCCCGACCCGCGGCCTGCTCGGTTACAGGGCAGAGTTCATAATGGATACAAAAGGCGAAGGTATCCTGCACCACGCATTCGCTAAATATGAACGGTACAAGGGGGATATAAGCAAGCGGCAGAACGGGGTACTTGTATCAGGCGAGAGAGGAAATACAGCGTCTTATGCGCTGGCCAATCTGCAGGAAAGATCGAGGCTTTTCGTCAGTCCCGGGGTCCCCGTATATGAGGGGATGATCGTCGGCGAGAATGCAAGGAGCGATGACCTGACCGTCAATCCGTGTAAAGAGAAGAAACAGACGAACATAAGGGCCGCATCCGCTGACATTGCGATAAAACTCACTCCCCCGATAGTTCTCACCCTTGAACAGGCTCTTGAGTTCATTGCGGATGACGAGCTTGTGGAGATCACCCCGAAGAACATAAGGCTGAGAAAGAAGTATCTGACAAAACTTGACAGGTCACGGTCTAAAAGAACCGACTCAACCAATTAAATCCCCGTATTCAGAATAGTAATTCATAAAATTCAATTTCTGCTTGCTTGTCAGTCTAAGCTCCGAGCAAAGCGAGAAGCGAAGGATGGCTGGGGGAGAAGCCTGCCTGCCGCCTGCCTGTCGGCAGACAGGGCAGGCAGGGATTCGTTCTCCGTCCCGACTAGGGTCGGGAGTTAATTGATGATATTGTCACCCTAATTCAGGGGATCCGCCAATATCATCAACCGGGATATGGTATTTTCCCTTCCGCTCGCCCTGGGCTCGCTTTTCCTCGCACTGCTCGGCGGGAAAACACCTTTCTCATCCTCTCCCTATTGTGCTTCGCACAATCTTATCGCTGAACGCGATACCATATTTTCCTTCGGAAAATCTGGGGGAGAAGGATTCGAACCCTCACAAGCAGATCCAGAGTCTGCTGTCCTACCATTAGACGATCCCCCAACGCTTCGCGTAAATTCAAACGTCAAACTTCAAAACTCAAATCAAATACTTACCATTAGACCTGCCCGCCGAAGCCAAGAGCGTTAGCGAGTGCGTAGGCGGGCGATCCCCCAACGCTTCGAGGCCTCGACTGAGCTCGGTCGAAGTCCTCGCTTACGCTCGCTCAGCGTAATGACAAATTTCCAATGACAAATGTCAAATGAAATCCAAATAAACAAATCCCAATCTAGCACATCCTGTTAGGCGCCTGCCCGCCATAGCTCCGAGCTTTGTCGAGGAGCGAAGGCGGACGACCCGGCAATAACAAATGGCCAATTATGCAATTATTCAATGATCAATTGTTAAATTGTGACTAAAATCCTTTTGCGCGCTTTATCGGCGTGAAGAGCGTTTCGTGCTCAAAAGCGATCTCGTCTATCTCGTGCTCTTTTACCTTGATGTACATCTTTACTTCGTATTCGCCGTCTTCCCTGCCCTTCACTTCTTTACTGATGATCTTTGATAAGCTTTCTAAATAATCCGCCATAAATCGTTCTCCTTATTTTTAGTTTTGACTTGTATTTTTGCCTTTTGACCTTTGACTTTTGCGTTTATTTGTTCCACCAGAACGGTATCCACCACGCGGGTCTGAAGACCAGGATAAATGCTCCGTACAGGATTATGAACACGGCAAGGCCGATGAAAATATTGAAAGACAGGGTTTTTGGTTCATGCCACTTTTTCTTCATGTAATAAGCGAAAAGCAAAGCGATAAGCCCAAGGACAATAAGCCCTATGCCCTTGAAAATCGGGTTTGTGTTCGTGAATTCAAGTATCCTGATATATCTCTCACTGACAAGATTTTCCATAATTACCCCCTTGCGATCTTGTTTGCTTCCATGTACGGCTGAAGCACCTTCGGGATATCAATAGATCCATCGGCGTTCTGAAAGTTCTCGAGCAGAGCAGCGAACGTCCGTCCGACGGCCAGCCCGGAGCCGTTCAAAGTGTGCACATATTCGGGCTTCGCGTCCTTTGACCTGCGGAATTTGATGTTCGCCCTTCTTGCCTGGAAATCCTCAAAATTGCTGCATGATGATATCTCCCTGTAACGATCTTCCGACGGGAACCAGACCTCAATATCATAGGTCTTGCTTGCCGCAAAGCCCATGTCGCCCGTGCATAGCACCACTACCCGGTACGGTATATCAAGCTTTTGAAGTATTTTTTCTGCATCAACTGTAAGGCTCTCCAGCTCTGAGTATGAAGCCTCCGGTTCAGTGAACTTGACTAGCTCCACTTTATTGAATTGATGCTGCCTTATAAGCCCCCTCACGTCCTTTCCGTAAGAACCCGCTTCCCTCCTGAAACAAGGCGTATAAGACACGTATTTGATCGGCAGTTTCTCTTTCGAAAGTATCTCGTCCCTGTGAATGTTAGTGACGGGGACTTCCGCAGTGGGCGCCAGATACAGGTCATCGCTGCACTTATAAAGGTCTTCCTCGAACTTGGGAAGCTGGCCCGTCCCCACCATCGCATCACGGCATGTCATGAAAGGGGGCATGACCTCCCTGTAACAGTGCTCCTTGATGTGGACATCGAGCATGAAGTTTATCAAAGCCCTTTCCAGTAAAGCCCCTTTGTCACGATATACCACGAACCTTGAACCGGAGATCTTTGCGGCCGCCTGAAAGTCCAATATCCCAAGCTCCTCACCGAGCTCGAAATGCGCCTTCGGCTTGAAGTCCGTTTTCCTCGCGTTCCCCCACTTCCTGATCTCCTTATTGCCTGACTGGTCCCTGCCCACAGGAACGCTGACATGCGGGATATTCGGGATGGAAAGAGAAACAGCGTCAAGCTCTAGCTGCAGCTTTCTCAAGACCTCTTCTTTGTCCTTTATCTCGCTTCCAATCTTCTTGACCTTCTCTACGATATCGGAAGCGTCTTTTTTATCTTTCTTCAGGGCCGCGACCTTGTCTGATGACTTATTCCTCTGGGACTTCAGCTCATCCACCTCATGCGTCAGCTTCCTCCATTTCTCGTCAACTTCAATGAACTTGTCGATAATGTCGGGCTTCTCGCCCCTGTTAACAAGGGCGCGCTTCACATCTTCCTTTTTTTCTCTTATAAGTCTTGGGTCCAGCATGGCGTTATTATATCACTTTCAACTTGTACTGGTCATTGATGTTCCGGAGGGTGTATCTTTCACGATATAGCCCCTTTTTTGAAGCTCACCCCTGATCCTGTCAGATTCCTTAAAATCCCTCTTTAACCTTGCCGCATCCCTCTGCCTGATAAGGTCCGTTATCTCCCCTGGAAGCCCTGCCGTCTTCCCGTGTATCCCGAGGATCCCGAGCATATCGTTTATGGTCCCTAATATCGATACTATCCCGTCTCCTGAGATCTCCCTGTCCTTCATGTTCTCATATGTGAAATTTATCAGCTCGAACAGCTGGCCGATCGCTCCTGCGGTGTTAAAGTCCGCGTCCATGGATTCGATGAACATCTTTTTGAAGCCCTCGATCTCCGCTGAAAAATTCTGTTTATTCTCTTCCGCGCTTTTGCCGTACAGCTCAAAATCGCTTATTGCCTCCCTTATCTTTGTCAGGGCCTCTTTAGCGCCCCTCAGCTGCTCGTCGCTGAAATTTATAGGATGGCGGTAATGCGTTGACAGCAGGAATAATCTCACGGCTTCAGGTGAGAACTTCTTGAATATGTCGCGCAGCGTGAAGAAGTTCCCCAGTGACTTTGACATCTTCTCCTTGTTGACCGTCACGAAACCGTTATGTATCCAGTACTTGACGAAAGGCTTCCCGGTGTATGCCTCTGTCTGCGCTATCTCGTTCTCATGGTGCGGGAATATAAGGTCCAGGCCGCCGCCATGAAGGTCGAATGTTTCGCCCAGATATTTAGTCGACATGATCGAACACTCAATATGCCATCCTGGCCTGCCCTTCCCCCATGGGCTGTCCCAGCTTGGTTCTCCCTCTTTTGCGCCCTTCCAAAGTGCAAAATCAAGCGGGTTCCTCTTCTTCTCGTTTATCTCCACCCTTGCCCCTGCCTCCATATCCTCAAGCTTTCTTCTGGAAAGCTTTCCATAGTCCTTGAACTTCGCAACCTCAAAATATACGTCCTTGCTCCCGCTCGTTTGCCCGCTGACAACATAAGCGTACCCTTTTTTAACGAGCGAATCGATCACTTTGACCATGTCGCCTATGTTCTCCGTGGCTTTTGGGTACCTGGTCGCCCTTTTCACGTTAAGCTTATCCATCACATCAAAATAGCTATCGGTATATCTTTTCGCTACTTCCCGTATCGACACCTTGGATGTTTTCGCCTTATTGATTATCTTGTCGTCTATGTCCGTGATGTTCTGGACATAATTCACTTTGTATCCGAGATGTTCAAGATATCTTCTTATGACATCAAAAGTGACATATGCCCTTCCGTGCCCAATATGGGTCTCGTCATAAGGCGTGATGCCGCAAACATACATGGATACATTGGGAGGGTTCAAAGGCTTAAACTCTTCCTCGCGCCTTGTAATGGTGTTATATACTTTAAGGGGCATGATTATTTCTTCTTCAGTTCGCTTATCTCTTTTTCAAGCTTTGAGATCTTTTCCTTCATTTCATCAAGAGCCTTGCCTACAGGATCTGGGAGTTCCCCGTGCGCAAGCGGTTCAACCTTTCTCCCTTCAAGCACGACGATCCTCGCCGGATTGCCTACGACCGTGGAATTCGAGGGAACGGACTTTGTTACAATAGCCCCAGCCCCTATCCTTGCATTCTCACCTATCTGTATATTTCCAAGTATTATCGCGGCCGCCCCGACCACGACCCCCCTGCCTAAAGTTGGATGCCTTTTCCCTTTTTCCTTGCCTGTTCCTCCAAGAGTTACGCCCTGATATATTGTCACATTTTCCCCTATGACCGCTGTCTCCCCGATTACCACCCCGAAACCGTGATCAATGAACACTCCCTTGCCGATCTTCGCTCCCGGGTGGATCTCTATACCCGTGATCAACCTGCTTACCTGCGAGATCAGCCGAGGGATGATCGGTATCCTCAGGACATAAAGCAAATGGGCGAACTGGTGTATCCAGAGTGCCCAGAGCCCCTGGTACATCAGCACCTCAAAAATGTTCTTTGCTGCCGGATCCCTTTCAAAAACAGCTTTTATACCTCGGAACATATTACACCTACTTTCTATCGAAGAAAGGATTCTTTCCTGTCGCCGATAACGGTATACCGAACGCGATCTTGACTTCATCACCGAGCAGCTTCAATTTGATCGCCGCTCTCCCCACCGAGAACATAATCCTGTTATCCACCCGGTGATCTGCCGCAACGCTTATGGCAGAACCTATAGCTATGCCAAGGTCCCCTACGTTCAGCGAGCAATTTGCTTTTTCATGCTTTTCTTCACAGGTTGCATATCCGCAAAGCCCGCAATTCTTAAGCCCGATAATCTTAAATTTTGTCCCTATCAGAACTACATGCGAAGCAAACGATAAATTTTCAGCATCCCTTATGAATGACGGCGCGTCACTCGTGGCACCCATTTCCTTCATTTTATCCGCAAGTTTTTTTACGGTATCTCCTACCGCTATCGCCGTCACGATAAGGTCGATACCTCTGCCTTTGGGCGCAGTTCTTGCCGCAATGCACATCTGCTCCGCAACGGCTTCGATGGTCTTTTCTTTGAACTTATCCTCCGTTATGACCATGCCCCACCTCTCATCATCAGATCATATCCCTTAGCTTATTCAATCCTTCTTCCGCGGCCAGCGCCACGACTATGTCGCCTTTTTTGATCTCTGTCTTGGCCCCTGGTTGCACGTTAAGCCTGCCATCAACATTTTTGATCGCCAGGATCATGGCCCCTGTGCTTTGCTTGATCTGAAGATCAGAAAGCGTTTTGCCGATAAGCCTTGAGTTTGCAGATATCATATATTCTTCTATTCTTCGATCGCCAGCTCAAGATGTTCTCCCCTTATGACCGTGTCAAGGAACTGGCAGGCCACCGGCTTTAATGCCATGGCAGCCATCCTGCTCCCGGAAATGAAGTAAGGGGATACGACCCTGTCCGCTCCCGCGCGCTTCATCTTGCTTTCCGTGTCAAGCTGACCCGCCCTGGCAACTATCAGGATGTCAGGGTTCATTACCCTTGCGGCAAGCGTCACATACACATTGGCAGTATCAGAGTCGGCGCAAGCGATAAGCCCTTTCGCCCTTTTAACTCCCGCGGATTCCAGAACATCATCAGAGGACATGTCGCCTATTATGTGCGGTGTTCCCTTGCCGCCCAGCTCCTCCGCTGTTTCTGGTTTGCTGTCCACAACGACATAAGGAACTTTTTTTACGTTAAACTCATGGGCAACCTGATGCCCGACCCTTCCAAATCCGCATATAATGAAGTGGTCCTTAAGATCGCTTATTTTCTTTTCCATTTCTCTCCTCCTTCTGTATCCGACTATTTGGCCCTCGAATATTATCTCTATGACCTGCCCGACGGTATATACGACGGTGCCAACGCCTACTATTATTATAAGCATCGTGATGATCTTGCCAAACTCGGACAAAGGGCCCATTTCCCTGTATCCGACCGTGGCAAGCGTTATCACGACCATGTAAAGCGAGTCGATAAAGCCCCAGCCTTCACCGAAAACGTAATAAAGAAGCCCGACTGCTGAGACAAGAAGCAATACCAATATCGGCACAGCTAACCTTTTAAACGGATACATAGGCCCTCCATCCTAATGCTTGAACAAGTATACCGTAAAATCCCCGGGATGATAATCATGTCTCAAGATATATTTTTTGCTCAATGTCTTGCAGAACGCGATCATCTCCTCGGGAGAATAATAAACATATTTGCTCGCCTCAGGATCATCATCAGTGCCATATGCCATATCCCTGCAAATAAAATTTACGGCCATCCCTACCCTGGCCAGGTTGAACATCCTTGATATCGTCCTCAGAGCGCATTCCTTGTGGGATTCCAGGCATTCCATCCTGATATTGAAAATGCCCGATGCCATCACGTAATCGTGTTTCTCATCGTATCTGTCCTGAAGAAGATCGACTACTTTAAAGTCTATGCCGTGCTTCTTCTTTCTTGCGGCATCTATCAGCACCTCGGATATGTCTATCCCGCTGTACCTGATCCCGAACTCGCCGATAAGACCGTTGTTCTTCAGGTAATCGTAAAAATGCCCCAGGCCGCATCCGACATCGAGTACGGAAATATCCTTTATCTTGTCCGCATAACCGATCATTTCCATGAAGACGGCATAGCGGAGCTCCTGGCTAGCCTTACTGTTCCAGTCTAGCGACAGATAGCTGTCGCCGTGCTTGCCGAAAAGGCCTTCAAAATATGAAGCTATCTTTTCCCTGCCGGCGAACTTTTTCGTTTCCTTCGATAGAACGGTCATTAGATCAAGCCGTCGGAGATCATTCTTTCGGCTATAAGGACCGCATTAAGCGCCGCACCCCTGCGCAGATTGTCGGAAACGATCCATAGTTCTATCCCGTTAGGTATCGAGATGTCCTCCCTTATCCTTCCGACAAGCGTCTCATCCTTACCCGCGCAATCTATCGGTGTGGGATAAATGCCTTTTTCGGGATCGTCAACGACTTTTACGGTCGGGAACTTCCTTAGCATTTCCCTTACTTCCGGTACGGTCAGCTTTTTTTCGGTCTCGATGTTCACGGACTCGCTATGGCCGATGACCACTGGCACCCTTACGGTGGTAGCGGTCACCTGAATGCTGTCGTCCTCCATTATTTTCCTGGTCTCGTTCACCATCTTCATCTCTTCCTTCGTATATCCGTTCGGAGTGAACTTGTCTATCTGCGGAAAGACGTTGAAGGCGATCTGCCTCGGCAGGACCCTCACTTTTGCTTTCTTGCCTTTAAGTATGTCCCTTGTCTGCGTGAACAGTTCCTCAACGGCCTCTTTCCCCCATCCCGATGTCGCCTGATATGTCGACACGACTATCCTTTTTATCCTTGCCGCGTCATGGATAGGTTTTAAAACCATGACCATTTGAGCAGTTGAACAGTTGGGATTCGCAATGATCCCTTTGTGATCGCGAAGGGCATGGCCGTTCACCTCGGGCACCACAAGAGGCACTTTGGGGTCCATCCTGAAGAAGCTTGTATTATCGATCACGACTGCCCCTCTTTTCGCGGCTTCCGGGGCTAGCTTTTCAGAAACACTTGCCCCCGCAGAGGAAAGAACGATGTCTATCCCTTTAAAAGCTTCCGGTGTCGCAAGCTGTACAGTATATTTCTTCTTCCTGAACATCACCTTGGTGCCGGCGGTCCTCGTGGAAGCCAGAGGCACAAAATCGGCTACAGGGAATTTCCTCTGTTCCAGTACCCTTGTCATTTCCTTGCCGACCATCCCCGTGGCTCCCAATACGGCAACGTTATATTTTTTATTAGCCATAAAATCTCCTTCCAAAAAGCGTAAATTTAGCTGATTATACAACAAAATCTTGGAATTGAACAACCATGAATTATATCCTTATCTCCAGACTGCCCATGATCTCCGTGGTCCTGTAATCCGGAGAAAAACTCACTTCGTGTTCGCCCCGCAGGTCAAGATAGATGAAATCGGTCATATTATACTTTGATTTCAGGGAATATTTGCTCCTTTCGGTAGAAGCCCCGACATAGGACCTGTAATAAGTATATTCCCCTTCGATCCGAAGCCTGTCCTCCACACGATAGGTCACTCCTATACCCGGAGATAAAGTGTAAGTATTCGCGGACAACAGATGATCGAACTCTTCGCTGTATGAAGCGCTGCCCGAGAACGTCCAGCGGTCGTCATAGTTCCAGTTCAATTTAAGCGATACGGTCTGCGTTTGGGAATCTGCCTCTGACGACGCATCAGTGCTTCCCTGGACCTGTCTTTTCCATGAATATTTCGAGTCGATCGACAGCCTCTCCGAAAGCGATGTCCGCGCAGCGATATCATACTGCTTGGTATTGCCCTGCGTCCTGTCATAAGTGGATGCACCTGCGGTAGTCTGTTCGGTATATATAATATCTTCATTCAGGAAGTTGAACTCAAGGGACAGGAACCTAAGCGGCGCCGTCTTAACGGTTAAACTGGTCGATCTATTATTACTTGAATCCCGTTTTCGCCGTATCAAAGGATCCGTTCTATCAACATTGAATATATCAGTGGTCTTATAGATCAGGCCCGTCGAGATCGTCCTTACGGGAACAAAATAAACCTCCGCCTGATTGACATTGTTATCATAGCTGTGTGTTCCTGTCCTGAGCACCTGCGTGTACGAAGGCTTGTAATAATACCTTAGACGCCAGGGATCATCGGGTCGCCAGTCGAACCTGAAAGAGCCTGTCTGTTTTGACACGACCTCGCCTGTTCCGTTGAAATCTTCATTGACCGACGTTATCGTATATTTCCCGTCAGTCTCGAGATCTTCCGCGGGCTTTGCCCTGTAATTAAGGTCCGTGACATCGGTGACGCCGGCGATACTGTCATCAACCCTGTTCAAGTTCAAGGACACGAAATATCTTGTATACGGCGTTGCCGAGAGGTTCAAGTTGAACGTTTTCGTAAAAGGCTTACTCCCGGCAGGGAGCTCTGTATCCTTCAGTTCAACATTGCCCGCAGCGGAGAAATTCGCGATGCCAAAGGTAGAGGCGCCGAGATTAATCGTCTTGTAGGTGGCCGTTTCCTCCGACGGAGCCCTGTTCATCATTGTTTCCAGTCCCCCCTGAAGCGTCATATCAAGCAGACCGCACCTCCAGCCGGAACCTGCATCATGCTTTGTGGTAAGCCTTTCAATGAACGACGCAGTAACAGGATCGTTAGAATCATAGGTTTCCCTGAAATTATAGAAAAGAGACGGCTGGTCCAGGGGAGAATATTTTGTTTTGAACCTTTTTTCTTCCATGAGGTATTGAGTGCCGCTCAATTTGTACTTATCATATAAATATCCTACCTGCGCAAGGTAGAATTCGTTCGGCTTATAATCGACATCCGCGCCGTACTCATAAACATCCTGTTTGGGATTTGCATCGGCCGCCGCCATAAAACCCGCACCGACGCGTTTATATCTGGTGTTAAGCGCTATTGGCCCGTAATTTGATAAAGTATTTATCTTGAAAGCCTTCCCGACAACGATATCCGATCCAAGAAGGTCTTTATTTTGGTTAGAATATGCGAGTTCACTCTCTACCTTCATGTTCTCGCCGCTGTATCTGCCGTCAAAACCGACAACATAGTGGCCGACCGGATTAATGGGGATAGCCATCGAATCCCTTATCTCCTTAGCGTTCTCGAGCGAATCCGAATCATCAATGAAAGTGAGTCCGAGGTCAACTTCATCGCTGTACTTATATTCTGTTCTTACGCCCATGGTGTGATGCTGGTATGCAGTCTCGCGCCAATCGTAGTAAACCTCGATCATGGAAGTATTTATGATGGTCTTAGTCAGAAAAGTGACAGTCCCCGCCTGATAATCTATCTCATAATCGGTTCCCCTGACCTGTTTTATCCCGTTAACATATACCTGCTCACTGTCTATAAAAACGGGAGAATCGCCCAAATTGTAAGGCCCCTGCGTACCGTCACCGTATGATTTATAATACTTTGAATCGCCTTTCGGTGTTGAGTAAAGGACGATATAATCCCCCCAGCTCCTTTTACCTCTCAATTTTGCCCCTGAAAGATATTTATCCAGTCTTCCAAACTCCGTCTCATCAAGCCCTGCCATAAAGTCGCCAAGATAAAGTTCATCATACGCTTCATCGGTGCCCTTCCTTATCCTTACCGAAACCTTATCCTCCCTGTCCGTCAAAAGCCCCGTTCCTACCGTGCTGGTCGACATGAAATTCGCCTCGACCTCGGTATCATCCGCGATCTTTCCGTTGACATTAAGTCTTAAAGCCTCCTCTCTTGTAAGGCCGGGCAGGAAGCCTTCCTTTGTCCCCTCAATGGAGCGGCTTACAAAATTGATCGATTTATCGCCTGTTATTTTAAGCTTATAGGCTTCGGGAGTTGCGGCGGGGGTAAGCGGAAGAACCTCTTCTGTAACATAAAGAACTTCACCTGTTATGAAGCCGTCTTCATAAGAGAGGACTTTAGCGGGACCTATAGGAACGACCTCTTCAATGACAGCAGCCTCCGTTGTTGGAAGGGGCTTGCGAATAATGACTTCTTCAGGCTTCTTTTCCGCTCGCAGCCATATTTTACCTTCGATGACAATATGATCTTCGTAATCGATGAACGTTATGCGTGCGAACATCTTTTTGAATAATTCAATTATCCTGTCAAGTCCCGTTGAACTTTTTTTGACCGTTATATAAACGATGGCGAGGTTCCAGCCGGGGACATAGTTATGCGGCGTCCTGACAGTGCCCCTCCAATACTGACCTGATCTTTGAAGGGAATATTTATATTCTTTATTGAAAACAAAGAGCACTTCCTGCACTTCAACTTCTGTTGTGACTTCCGTCCTTATTGATACGTTCTCGCCGATAATTAAAGGATAGGGATTAAATAATAGCGTGTAGTTCTCTGTTTTGGCGCCCTTTTCCCTCTTTGCGGCGGCACCGTAGCAAGCCGAGGCAATAAATAAGATGAATACCAGGAGCATCAGCAATCTTTTTGCAATAAATGATCGCCTACTTTTTTATGTTTATTTTGAACTCCTGAACTCTGTGGTTACCGGTATCAACTACAAAAAGCTGACCTGTTTTGCCGACGGTTATTCCGGCAGGGTTATTGAACTGCCCTTCGCCGCTACCTTTCTCCCTGAACTGGATAACGAAATCGCCCTTTCGATCGAACACCTGAACTCTGTTATTCCCGGAATCAGCGACATAAATGAAATCTTCATCAACGGCCACGCCGGCCGGCCTATTGAGCTGGCCTTCACCTTCCCCTTTCTCCCCGAAGACAAGAAGCGGCCTTCCCGTTTCGTCAAGCTTCTGAACACGGTTATTTTTTGTGTCTGCGACATAAATGTTCTTATCTGCATCAAGGGCCACGTCTTTCGGGCCGTCAAAAAATCCGTCGCCATAACCGAAGGCGCCGAAGGAATCAAGATATGTACCGTCGCTTGCGAATTTCTGTATGCGGTCATTTCCCGCATCAGACACAAAGATCTGCCCCCAAGTATCGACCGCCATACCCTCGGGATCATCAAAAGAACCCTTTTTCCTTCCAAGATCACCGAACTGCGACAGACAGTTACCCTGATTATCGAATTTCTGTACCCGGTTGTTCTCGTTGTCCACCACGTAAACGCGGAAATTAAAATCGACATATATGCCGGAAGGATCATTGAACTTGCCGTCCGTATTGCCGAACCTTCCGAACTGGAACAAATAATCCCCGTCCTTATTGAACACTTGTACCCTGTTATTGCCGGAATCGGTCACGAATATATTGCCGATGCCGGTCGTCAAATCGCCATATGTGGCGACCGAAACGTCACGCGGATGAATGAACTGTCCGTTGCCGGAGCCAATTTTACCGATAGAGCGGACGAACTGGACATCAAGGTCGATCACTTCCGAGGTCGTGACGGGGGCTATCCTCATCGCTAAAATAGGATTGCTTAAAACAAAAAGGAACAAACTGGCCAGAAGGACCTTTCTCATATAACTCCCTCCTTAATAAAAAAGACGGCTAACGGTCGTCTTTTTTTCTCACCCTGTATCCCTCTCAATGAATGGAGAGGGAATGTTTTTTGCAAAACCTCTACCAACGGCCGGTCAGAGCTATTCTGTGCACATTCTCTGTCGAAAGCGCTATCTGCGTCACATAAGCGTAGTCTATCCTGATATTGTCCTGTTCAAATCCTATGCCGGCGGTCGCGCTCTCGTTCTCATATCCGCCGCGGAGCGCTATCCCGTTGGTCTTCCATTCAACGCCCATGCTTCCTTCAGGAAGATATCCTTCCCTTGCTATCTGGCTGACATCACCGGAAAGGAGAATGCCGTCAGAAAGCTTCCAAGCCACCCCGATCCTGTGCTTTGGAGGTGCGACCTCTTCCGTTTTTGTGGTCCATTTCTGATAGTTTATTATCTCATCTATCTTGTAGCCGATCGAAAGCCAACCCGTGGGTTTCCAGAGTATCCCCGGAGTGACCGAATAGCCATAAGCTCCGCCTTCGACCGTTATCAGCCCGGGCATGTCTGTCGTCAGATACTTCGCGGTTATCCCGAAAGAAAGGCCCTCTGCTATATCCTGGCCGTAAGCCAGCAAGTAAGCATTTGAAAAATAGCTGAAGATCCCGAGGGTGACGACCTCATTGTATTCACTGGTGGTCACTCCCGTTTGAGAGATATTCCCAAGACTGACCTGGATCCAGGATATCCCAAGAGAACCGGACAGGAACGGCTGAACGTAAGAGATATAGTAGTGATCAACATCGGTGGACAATCTTGTCTGCATGGTTGTTAGCTGATTATCCTTGACCTGGGACAGCCCCGCGGGATTCCAGTAAGGCGCGTCAACATTGTCGGAAACAGCCGAGAAAGCTGATCCCATCCCCAGAGCCCGCGCGCCAACACCCGCCTTTAATACTGCAATATCCAGCCCGGCTTGGCCCACCGCAAAGGCGGGAACAGATATCAGTATTATCACGACCGATAATATTATTTTCTTCATTTATTGATCCCTCGCTCCTCGTCATTCTGAGGGAACGAAGTGACCGAAGAATCTATATTCTTCCCCACCCCAGATTCTTCGCTTGCGCTCAGAATGACACCCCTCTTCGCGGAGCCTGTCCTGAGCAAAGCAAAGGGCTCAGAGTGCCAGTTATTTGAGTACCACAATTTTACCCCTCCCTCTTACGGATCTTCCGCCGGATGTGACGGTTATCTCGAACGGATAAACGCCGTTCAGGACCATGTCGCCTCTGCCGTTCCGTCCGTCCCATTCGACATCGTTGTATTTATCTAATATCGAGGGGCCTTCAGCATCAGTTGTTCCGTCAAGTTCTCTTACAAGCGAGCCCGTTATATCGTAAATCTTGATAGTCACCCGGTCAGCGTAATTCGACAGCCGGTACCTGATCTTTGTCCTTTCCTTTTTGGGATCGAACGGATTCGGCCAGTTAGTCACGCCCGATATCCCGAGTGGAGGATCGATAGTGAACGATCCTACTGCCGATTCATTTGCAGCGCCTGTCGGATCGGCAACAACCTTCCATTCCCAATCACCGCGCGAAAGTCCCTCATCGAATTCGTGGATCGAATATGAAAGAGCGGGCTTTGAGCCGGAGACTTCGGACGAGCTGAATTTCTTAAGCAGGTCCCTTGAATGCAGGAAATTATCCTGAGTACTTTTAACTTTATAGGTCAGGATACCCGTAAGACCATACCATTTGAATTGAGGTCGAAGTGTTTGCACTGTCTCTCCGTCGATCGGCGATATCAGTTCGGGAGAAACCGAGCCGGACATTATGATAAAGCCTGCTCCCATCACCTGAGGGACCGCCATGGTCGTATATCCGGGGCTTGTAACAGGAGCAAAGTTGGAAGGCACTTTCTGAAAGTAGATCTCTTTGTTGCCGTTCCTGTCGTCTTCCCATGCAACATATGCATTACCGCTTGCCTCACAAGTTATCGTTGGATTTGAAACATTCGAAGCGTGGGTCAATTTCCATGGAGTACTCCAGGAAGAACCGCCGTTCGTGCTTCTTAGATAATATAAATTAATATAGCCGTCCGCTTCCTGTGTAAAAACTTTATGAATGGTTGAACCGTAAGATGCTTCTCTTGTGCCAAATGGACCATCTAGGGGATTTGTTTCAATAGTACCGCTGCCGCTGTTGCTCCAATTGCCGATATCCCCGGTATCACATCCAACTATAAGCGAATTGAACCGTCTGTATGAGTAATCCGCATGTGTCCATGTGCTGGCATAGCCATCAAGAATGCTTGTTGAAACCCAGGCACGGATCCTATACCAGCCTTTATCCAGATCAACAGGGCTGATCCACGGAAGGTGCTGAGAACTATCCATATCCCCATATGCTGATACTTTATAGATGTCACTGGCATGGCTTCCGCCGCCATTATTGCCTTTTGTTAAGATTGTTGGGGATCCGTCAAAATTCACATAAAACCAATTATTCGAATAAATTGATCCATTCCATACAGATCCGCTGTCAACATGACAGCCCCTGATCTCATCGCTGTCCCATCCTGAGGTGAACCTAACGCTTAAATTATTCGGCAGGCTCATGGTCAGGACCGGGTTTGTAGATTCACCGTTTGGATTTTTTGCTGCAATGCTTGTTGTAGTTAGCCTCTGGTCGTCCCTGATGACCATCTGATCCGTGGCGATCGTACTATTATTAGTAGAATCCGCAACGGACAATTTTATCTGATAATCCCCCTCATTCACGTAATCATCATAATCATTATGTCCTGTCCAAATAACAGAATTTAATCCGCCAGATATAGTATTATTTGATATAAGTGTCTTGATTTTCGTACTATTCAGCCATACTTCAGCCGTCAAATACAGCTCTCCCGGTGTCGGGAAATAGAGAGAATCGTCATCGACAGTGAATTCGACGGTTACCCCGCCGTCAACATAGGGATTAAAATATGGCCGGTATTCCCCGCCGGCTTCCATTGTGATGCCTGATATTGCCGGTCCGCTTGTATCGACCATCAAAGAACCCTGATATCTATATATAGTTCCCGAAGGGTCCTTGGAATAAACGTTCATTTTATATATCCCATCAGGCACTGTCCCTCCGCCTATTTGATTGTTCTGTCCGTTCCATAAATGAGCGTAGTTCCCTTCAAGTTTTGTATCCCCGAAATGATATACTTTTATGCCACCCTGATTATAGATATCAAATTCAACTTGGGATTCCCCAGATAAAAGTCCGCCGTGGTAATTTATGATATAGCTTATTGTTGTAAAATCGCTTACTCCGTCGTTATTCGGTGAAAATACCTTGGGATTTGCATCCACCATAATTGTTGGGTTTATAATAGATATTATGCTTCCCTCAACAGGATCTGATTCGTTGCCCGCATTGTCCACGGCTGTGATCGAATACTTATATTCTCCATCAGGAACTATATTCCCCAATTCGTCTTTCCCGTCCCATCTCTCAAAATAATAGCCTGGAGAGCCTGTACTGGAATAAGTCCTGACCGACGCTCCCCCAAGAGTTTTAATCCTTAATTGAATTGTAACCTCGGGAGCGGTATCCAGGACTTTATACCTGAAATCAATGAAATCATTTCTGCCGTCATTGTTGGGGGTTATCAGATTAGAGGATAAGACTATATACTGGATATGCGGTGGAGTAGTATCAACATAAAATTCTTTTATTGTTCTTACATCATTCCCTGCCTTATCATAAGCATCAATGAGTATTATGTACTTCCCGTCAGGTACAGGCACACCCTTGTAATCCCTGCCATCCCAGTTAATATCATATTTGCCGCATGCAGATGGCCATTGTTTAATAAATTTTTCCACAAAAACATTCCCATCTGTCTTAAATATACTAGCTTCAAGTCCATTTAGCTCATTTGATGCTGAATCCATGACCGTGAAAGTGGCCTCAAAGCTTCCCTGCACAGGCGGGGAATAATATTTGCTTGACATGAAGAGGTCGTAAACCGCGGGGGAAGAAAAATCAACGACTACTCTGGCATTTCTGGCGCCATCGCCTGGATCACCGGAGCTTGACTCGCCATCCGTATCCCTGTAGCCCACCGCATTGACAGCCCTTGCCTTTACCTGAACGATCCCTTCAACCGGGAATGTAACGATCGAGGTAGTACTTGAAGCAGAAATATCATCCTTTAAAAGGATCCATCCCATGTCCGCATATTCACCATAAACTTGATACTTTTGTATTTTTATAGGATCGCTTTCATGCGTACTTGTCCATGTGGCTTTGATTCCGTCCTTATTGACATAATATGCTTCAGCGGTTGACATTGAAAGCCAGAAATCGCTTGGTGGCATAATATCAATAAATTGAACTGCACTCTTTGTGGCATCACAATAATACAGCCTTTTTCTGCCATTCTTTTCAACATATTTAATATTAAGAGGTGCCGGAGTAATATTTACCCCGCCAATTGTATAAGCATAATTTAAATTGGAATCAATACTTTGTATCCGTTGATTACTTGTATCCGCAACATATATATAACCACCTGGACCAACACATACACCCTTTGGCAATGTCAGACTTTTATTATATTCTGATATATATTCACCGCCGCCTTTGAACACTTTAATGCTTTTTTGCCCAGAATCAGAAACTATTATATTCCCATCATAACAAATCGATTCCAGAGTCGTGAAAGTGTCCAAATTATAAAATCCTATCGAATTATTATGGGTCCTAACCCATTCTGTTTGATGACTATTTATAAATGGCGAAACAATCAACGCCGCCAATCCAACAGGCGTAAGCGCGGTAGCCCCGATAAGTTGTGACAATATTGCCGCCGCTGATCCTGTAAATGCCATCATTAATCCCTCGTGTATATTCATCAATTCCTGTTCGCTTAATATCCTGTCAAACTGGCTTGCATCAAATACCCCGTCATTCGATATATTTTGTTTTAATACTCTTTTGTTGTATTGGTCCACGATCAAAACAGTGCTATCATCAATAAAGGTGACATCAATGGGATGTTTAAGTCTTTCGCTTGGAACCGGGATCCTTGTAGTCTTGAACTTCGCTTCGCTTCTTATCAATCCAAATAATATCGAATCATGATAGCGCTCAACCGTAAATTCCGCGTAAACGCTTTCGTCATGTATCTTGGACAAGGGATTAAGGTTATTATCGTAAAGCAATATCCTGTTGCTAAATGTATCTGCCACACATATTCTTTCCCCTGAAGGAGAAACGGCAATCCCCATAGGAGCGTATAAACTTGTATCCTTGAAGCTGGATATAATTCCAGCAACATTCCCTTTGTTGTCATATTTTATTATCTTATTTTCTTTATTGTATATAACATAAATATTCCCTTTGCCATCAATATCAAAATCGGAGATAAACGGTCTTTGCTCAGGCGGCGGTGGCATCATGGAAAAAATATTATAAGCGTTTATCCTTCCTGCCCCTAACAATCCTTTTTCATAATAATATGGGTCAACATAATCAGCCGTTGTTTTTATCCATTCTTCAATTGCATCTGGGGTCATTTCGATTCTCACAGACCTTAAAAGCGCCACAACTCCAGCAACATGTGGCGCCGCCATCGATGTGCCCATCATCCAAACGTAATTGTTCTGTTTGTATGTGCTTAGTATCCTTGACTTCGGATCATCGGAAGTATCCCCGCCCGGAGCGCAGATGTCCACCCATGGCCCGAAGCTCGAATAATCGGCCTTGCGGTCCGAAACGTCAGTCGCTGCAACCGCTATAACGTGCTCGTAAGCTGCCGGATAATGCGGGGTCCCGTTCGCAAGGTTCCCTGCCGCAGCGACCATGACACAGCCTCTGGCATAAGCATAGTTGACGGCATTTTCTTCATACGGGGTCCTCTCAAGGCCGCCATAGCTCATATTGATGACCTTCGCGCCGTTATCAGC
>Ga0315274_10001323_pt1 | contig 38211 bp, 36 predicted proteins | sample YL17G02_20_MG_FD_203700 | JGI IMG/M metagenome (GOLD analysis project Ga0315274, IMG submission 203700) | Sediment microbial communities from Yellowstone Lake, YNP, Wyoming, USA - YL17G02_20 | ecosystem: Environmental > Aquatic > Freshwater > Lake > Sediment | place: USA: Wyoming | collected...
GCTTCAGCCTGACGCGCTTATCGGCTTCCTCGAACTCCGCGAGCCCGGGCAGCGTGTCGAGCCCGGCAGGTACCTCGTCCGCGAAGATGATCTCGACGTGGCGTAGCCTCTTGCTGCGCAGGTCTTCAATCTTTTCGGTCGTGACCAGGCGTCCCTCCCGTATTATTCCAACCCGGTCGCTTATCCGCTCGACTTCGGGAAGGTTGTGGGAGGAAAAGAGTATCGTCGTGCCATTTTCCCGGTACTCGTTCAAGACCTCATACAGGACATGCTGGGTTATAGGGTCCAGTCCGCTGGTGGGCTCATCCATCATCAACAGCGGCGGCTTTTTCATCAACGCGAGGATCAAGGCAAGCTTCTGCTTCATCCCCCGCGAGGCATCCCCGGTCTTCCGGGCCAGGTCAAGTTCCAGGCGGGAGGCAAGCCGCTTCGCTTCCGCTTCCCCCCTGCCGTCAAAACCGGCCACGAATCTCACCAGGCTGTCTCCCGTCAGGCGGGAGTAGAGCGCGACCTCGCCCGGAAGGTAACCTACCTTCTCCTTGATCGAGACGCTCTCGGTCCAACAGTCCATGCCGAGTACCGTGGCTCTGCCGCGGGTTGGGCGCATGAGACCCATGAGGAGCCGTAGAGTTGTTGTCTTGCCGGCTCCGTTCGGCCCGAGGAAGCCGAATATCTCGCCCTCCCTGACCTCGAGGATGAGGTCCTCGATGCCCCGGACCTCCCCGTAGTATTTCGTAAGCGATTCCGTCGATATGACGCTGTTCACCAACGGCTCCCTCCCCGGCATCATAATGATACAATTATACCCTCTAAGGGAAACGTCCCGGAGTGGAAGTCAGGCAGGGCGGACGACTGACGGAGAAGGCAATGCGAAGAGGCCAATCCGACAACCCGGACTTCGAGAAGCTTTACCACCAGATGGTCCGAATTCGCCGGTTCGAGGAGGCGACAGCCGGTTTCTGGCATCGCGGCCTGATCTCCGGCGAGCTGCACCTCGGCGTCGGCGAGGAGGCCGCCGTTGCGGGCGTGGTGTCCCTTCTTGAGGAAGGGGACGCGATGGCCACGGACCACCGCTCCACTCCGCCGTTCGTCGCGCGGGGAGTCGACCTCACCGCCATGACCCTTGAGCTGCTGGGCTCCGAGGAAGGTTTGTGCCGGGGCATGGGAGGGCATATGCACCTCTTCTCTGTCGAAAAGCTCGCATGTTCAACGGGAATAGTCGGCGCGTCCGCGCCGCTTGCGTCCGGCTTCGCGCTTGCGGCCCAGCAACTCCACCCTGGAAAGGTGGCCGTCGCTTTCTTCGGCGATGGTGCGATGAACCAGGGGATGACCATGGAGGCGCTGAACCTCGCCGCGGCCTGGAGACTCCCGGTCATCTTCGTGTGCAAGAATAACGGCTGGGCGATAACAACCCGTACGCAGGCCGTCACCGGCGGGAGATTCACCATGAGGGCGCGGGCGCTGGGCATGCCTGCCTGCTGGGTCCCTGGCACCAGGGTCGAAAAGGTCCGGGCTGCCGCGTACAGGGCGGTAAGACGCGCAAGAGCGGGGGCGGGCCCGAGCTTCATCCTCGCCGTCTGCCCGAGGACCGAGGGGCACTTTCTTGGTGACCCCCTGCTGCGTGTCCTGAAAGAGCCGGTTCAGCAGGCGAAGGAGATAATGGTGCCCCTTGCCGGGTCCGCCGTGAGGTCCCCCGGCGCCGCGTGGGCTTCCCGCCTCGGAAGCCTGGCAGGCATAAGCCGGGCAATAGCCACCGTAACCTTCGAGCAGTTCGTCCTGCGAAGCGACCCGTTGAAGGCGGCTCGCCGGCTGCTCCCGGAAGATACGCGCCTGCGCCTGGAGCGGGAAGCCTCGGAGGAAGTGGAATCAGCCGTGACGGTTGCGCTACGGACGGTGGAAGGTGAGTCGCGTGGCTAGGATGACGTTCGCCGCGGCAATAGAAAAGGCGCTCGAATGCGCCATGGCGGACGACGAGCGGGTGGTGATCTTCGGCGAGGACGTGCAGATGTTGCGGCGGAACCTCTACGTCCGCTTCGGCGAAAAGCGCGTCAGGCCGGCTCCCATCAGTGAATCAGCGTTCCTCGGCGCGGCGGTGGGCGCCGCTATGGCCGGTTTGCGGCCGGTCGTAGAGATCATGATGATCGACTTCATAGCCGTGTGCTTCGATGCGCTCCTCAACCATGCAGCGAAGGTGGACGCTTTCTCCGGTGGCCGCTGGAAGGTGCCGCTGGTCGTCCGGGCGTCATGCGGCGGTGGGTACGGGGACGGCGGCCAGCACGAGCAGAGCCTGTGGGGAATGCTCGCCGGGGTACCCGGGCTTTCGGTTGTGGTGCCATCGAACCCGGCGGACGCCGCCGGACTGATGCTCTCCGCCATCGAGGATGAAGGCCCGGTCGTTTATATGGAGCACAAACTGCTGTCCGACTACTGGCTGGATTACCTGGGGAGCGGGAGACGGAATACGGTCAGTTTCGATGTACCGCCGGCCGGGGCGGAGGGCGATGTCCCCGAGCCGCCTGCGCCCGTCCCAATAGGGAAGGCCAGGAGGCTGAGAGATGGTTCAGACCTGGCTATCATAAGCCTGGGGGTAGGGGTGCACCGCTCGCTCGAGGCAGCAGAGGTCCTTTCGCGCGAAGGCGTTGAGACGACAGTCATCGACCTTCGCAGCGTTGCGCCGCTGGACAGAGAAGCTATCGTGGATGCCGCCAGGAAGACCGGCCGGGTGCTGGTCGTCGACGAGGATTACCTGTCTTTCGGCCTGTCCGGCGAGGTCGCGGCGCTTTTAGCCGAATCGGGTTCTGCCGCGCGGTTCGCCCGCGTCGCTACTGAAGGGACGATTCCCTACGCGAGGCACCTCGAGGACCAGGTGCTGCCGAACGTCGACCGCATCCTGCAGGCCGCCACAGACCTTGGGGTCAGGTCTTAAGACCTTACCCCGGGTGAATCGAGAACCGCGGACAGGTCGGCATCCTCCGGGAAATCCCTCTGGTTGGAACCTGTGAAGATGTACTGCGGGCTACCCGGGAATATCTGTTTGACCCATTTGCCGGGTCGAAAAGCCCGCATTCAAGGACCGGCGTTCAACTGCTTTTTCTCGCGTACCTTCTCCACCCGCTGCGCGCGCCAGGCGAGGATTGAAGGAAGCACCAGCAGCGCGGCGAGCAGCGCGAACGTCAGCGAAAGCGCGGTGATACCTCCAAACCGTTTCAGGTACGTAAGCTTGGATATGGCGATGATGCCGAATGCGCCGGCGGTCGTTACTGCCGCAGCCACCACCGCCTTCCCGACATTGCGCATCGTCCTGCGCATCGCCTCGTCTATCTCCACTCCACCGTAATGCCACTCCTCCCTGAAGCGGTGGGTGATGTGGATGCCGAAGTCGATCCCCGCACCGATCACGAGCGAGGAGACCATGACCGTCATGAAATCGAGCGGCCAGTTCAGCAGGGACAGGGCACCGATTTCCAGCGCGATGCCCAGCAGCACGACACTCGCGGCCGCCAGGCCAAAGAACAGCGAGCGGAACACGAGGATCACCACGAGCGCGCACATGATCAGGGCAAGCCCGGAGGTCTTGAGCTGGGTCGGCAGGATCGAACTCATGAGGTCAATCATCAGCACCGGCAGGCCGCTGCTGCTCATGGTCAGCCCTTTATGCTCGCCGACGATCTCCTTACTCTTCGAGCGCATGGTGTCCGCCATGTGCTTCATGTCGCTTTGCGAGCCGCGGGTTATCCGGATAGTCACCATGGCTACACTTGCGTCGTTGTTCACCAGCCCGTTGCTCTTCGAACCTGCTTTTCTGCCCTGGCTCATGCTCAGGAGAGTCGAGATAACCTCGGCCTTTGTCGGAGGTATCGATCCCACCTTCTTCTGTACAATGTCGGCAATGCTGAAAATCTTGTCCCTCTCGAAAAGGGGCTTCCCTTTCTCGTTAACGTACTTTGTGGCCGCGAGCTCGTCCTCGTATTTCAACATCGCCTTGAGGTTCTCCGGCTGCAGGATGTCGCCCCTGACAAGTGTGTATGCAACGTCCTGTCCGCCGAAGTATTTATAGATCTGGCTGGACGCAACAGCGGAAGGCAGGTCCTGCGGCTGCATTTTTTCCATGTCGGCTTCGGTTGTGATCCGCAGGCTCAAAAGCCCGCAGCCGACCAGGACGGCCACGGTGATTATCATCACAAAACGCTTGTGGTGTTCGGAGACGATTGCCACCCTCACCAGCAGCCTGTCGAGCCAGGAGTCCTTGTTGTTCTCCTTGCTCTCGGCCTGCTTCTTTTCCCATTTCTCCTGGGCCTTGCCGCGCCTGTCACGCAGCACCAGCGTCGCGGGCAGAAGGGTCACCGCGAGAACAAAGCTGAACAGGACACCCGCCACGCACAGGCCCCCGAACTGCTGGATGGGCGGCATGTTGGATATCCCGAAGGAGGCGAAGCCGAAGGCGGTGGTGGCAGCGGTCAGGAACACGGCCACTCCGACCGTGGCCACCGAAGTAAGTGCCGCCTTATACGTATCGCTACCTTTCCTGCGTTCCTCGTAGTAGCGTGACAGGACGTGGATCGCGTAGGCGATATCGACACCCAGCATCAGCGGAAAGATGGCGGCGGTGTTATAGGTGTACGGGAAGTTGAGCCATCCGCTCAACCCGATCACCCAGATAATGGTCAGTATGATCACCAGCACCGTAAGCAGAATGTCGGTCAACCTCCTGAACGTGATGAAAAGGACGATGATGACGAAGACGAACGCGAGCATGAACAGGAGTTTGCTGTCATTCATCATGCGCTGGTTGGAGTCGTAGTTCATGGAAGCCAGTCCGGTTATGTATGTTTTACTGCCGGGCAGGCCCTTGAAGTACGCCCGCGTATCCTTCTCGAAGCTCTTAACGATTTTCATCTGGTCGGCCGTTTTCAGCTTCGGGTTGAGCGCGACGCTCATGAGAAGGGCGCGCCCGTTCTCTGAAATGTTCTGTTGACCCACGGACAGGCCGACCCGGGCGGCCTGTATCCTGGCGTACTCGAGGTTGAGTTTTACCTGAGCAACGAGTTCCTCGTCGCTCAGTGAGCCAAGTTTTTCCAGCAGGGGTTGTGAGATCTGGCTCATCGCGCCCGTACCCGCCGCGCTCCCGGTCTGCGCTGGCAGAACGTTTCCTGGGAAATACACCATGTCATCGAGGGGTGTTGTCACCGCACTGGCGAACCTGCCCCAGATATCTTTCTTTCCCTTCAGGAACTGCGGATAGGCCGCCACCTTGCGGAGTACAGTCGCGTCGAGAACGTTCCCCGCCTCGATGAGCACCTGCTCCTCCGCGGTCCCACCGAATATCTCTTCAGCCTCATTGAGGGTCTTGACCGATTCGGCCTTCTTCGGCAGCATCGCCTTGTAACCTAATTCAGTCTTGATCCGCGTAGCGCCAATCACAGCCAGCACTGTGATAAGGAGAATGATCAGAATGACCCATGCTGGCCTTTTTTCACTGTGAGAACCCAACCAGGTGAATATCTTTTCGACCATTAATGCTCCTCCAGTACTCCGTTACCCGTCACGCCGCACGGGCGGTCGTTGCCCGGATGCAGTGCAAAAAGCTTCCCGGCCCGAGGCGGGCTCCCGTCTCAAACCGTAACACTGCTGTTGTTTTCGGCAACCTCCGCTTAAAACCTGAAAGCGAGAACGTCAGCCTGCTTATCGGTTATCCTCTCTATTCCTCGAGCTGCCCGTTGATCTGTTCAAGCAGGTCGAGGAAGTCCGCCCGGTTCTCATCGCTTACACCGTTGAATACCCTGTTCATCTTCTCGAGGTGGATGGAGATCATCTTTTCGGCGTATCCCTTACCGTCCGGGGAAAGCGAGACGATCACTACCCGGCGGTCGCTTTCGTCACGCTTCCTCTCGACAAGCCCCTTATCGACCAGACCGTCAACGATCCTTGTCCCAACCCCGTGGGATATCTTGATCCAGTCGGCAAGCTGGCTCATGGTAGCGGAGCCGGTCTCGAGGAGGGCGTAAAGCGCCAGCACCTGCGCGTATGAAAGCTCGATGTCGGCAGGTATCTCCGTGCCGGGTTGGCGGAGTTTCCCCATGATGCGGATGATTATCATGACCGTCTGGCGGGTGAAATCGTCTATGCTTAAGTTCTTTTTGTGTGCCATGTGAAATATGTTCGTTATGCACTATTTGCCTTATGCAAGTATATTTCTCTCGCCCGCCGGTGTCAATATCAAAGGTGCAATCGCCTCGCGGGTCCGGACTGTGACTGCGACCGGCAGCGGGGATGCCAGCTGCAAAATGATGTAGAATGAAAGGGTCGATATACAACGTCAGAGTCGGAGGTGGGCCATGGGGAAGAAGAAGGAAAAGAAAAAGTGGAAGTTCTTCTGGAAGAACATCGGCGGACTCGGAAGGCTCAACCGTATGATAGCGGGTATTGCCCTGATTGCCGCCGCCGCCCTTTCCAGGGAAGACAAGATGAAATCCACCGCGCTCGCGGGAACCGGGGTTGTTTTCCTGGTTGACGCCTACCTCGCATGGTGCTCACTGCGCGCCCTTTTAAAGAAGCCGAGCAAGAGGGCTTACCTCAGGCACTACCCGGAGGCGGTCTAGGCTCGCGCAGTCCGATATCCTTAAAAACCTTCCGCCAGGCTCCTGAGGGGGCCTGGCGTTTTTCTTGCCGCAAAACGCAAAACCGGGACCTGGCACCATTTTCGCGCGGATCTCCTCCGGCTGTGTAATCCGGGCTCCCCACGTGCCTGAATTCGTCAAGTTCCCCGGTGGCCACTTCTGGTATGATATATCCGATCAAGCTGGAAGCTACTGATCGGAGGGGTCATGGCAAACGCGATGTTCGCTTTTTTCGGACTCGGGCCGGTGGAACTCGCAGTCATCATCGCCGTGGTTGTCGTTCTCTTCCTTCCCGCTCTGCTGCCCAAGATAATCAAGCGGTTCAGCGAGTCGGTCAAGACGATCCGGGACATGACCGACCAGGACGATAAAAAGGCAGAAGAAAGGAAGGAAGAATAAAGCCCGGAGGTGAAAGGTCTGCCTGCCGGTATGTGCGGTTGAAAGAAAGTCGGTCGGTGAACGACGATCGCATTCCTTCTGGGCCATGGCGGTGCCGGCTGTCCCGTACGCTGCTGTTTCACTCCTGCACCTCTGATCAGAAAAGCCGAGTCAGTCAACAACCTTTCAAGACGTTGACGCCTGTTGACGAAGGCCAGCCCGCCTCCACCGCTGTCTTTCTCATAAAACCGTGCGATATAATCCATTCCGTGCGATACGGCACGGTTCCGAAATCACATCCGGCCGCAAGGAGGTCCCGATGAGTGAAGATCTGTTCGGTCCGGAGCACGAGGTGTTCCGGGAAAGCGTAAGGTCGTTTATCGTAAATGAGCTGGCCCCGCACGCCGACGAATGGGAAGAAGCAGGAGAGGTGCCCCGCGAGGTGTTCCTGCAGATGGGAGAGCTCGGCTATCTCGGCATGCGCTACCCGGAGGAGTACGGCGGCGGGGACGACGTCCTGGCCGAGGCTGTATTTCACGAGGAGATTTGCCACTGCGGCTCTGGCGGTGTCGCTGCGGACCTCGGCGCCCACATCGGGATCGCGATGCCGCACATACTCCGCAACGGGACCGAAGAACAAAAGAAGAGATACCTTATCCCGGGCATCAGGGGTGAGAAGACCTCCGCCCTCGCCGTGACGGAGCCGGACGCCGGAAGCGATGTGGCCGGTATCAAAACCCGGGCGGTGAAGGACGGGAACGACTGGATAATCAACGGGTCAAAGACGTTCATCACCAACGGCGCGCGCTGTGACTTCATGGTGTTGGCCGCCAAGACCGACCCCGAGAAAGGTCACGCCGGGATGTCCATGTTCGTAGTGGACACCGACACGGCGGGCTTCGAGGTATCCCGCAAATTGGACAAGCTGGGATGGCGGGCGTCGAACACGGCTGAGCTGGCGTTCACCGACATGAGGGTCCCCGGTGACGCCCTGCTTGGACAGGAAAACCAGGGCTTCTACCAGATAATGGGCGGTTTCGTATGGGAGCGGCTGATCATGGCCCTCGGCGCCGTGTCCAGCTCGCAGTTGATCATGGACACTACCATTGAATACGCGAAACAGCGCACGGCTTTCGGAAAACCGATCGGCAGGTTCCAGGTCATAGCGCACTACTTCGCGGACATGGCGACACAGGTCGAGGCCGGAAGGAGGCTCACTTACCACACCCTCAAGCTGTACCTGGAGGGTGGCAATCCCCTGAAGGAAGTGGCCATGGCCAAGCTTTTCTGCGGCAAGATGGCCTGCGATGTAGTCGACCGTTGCCTGCAGATCTACGGAGGCTACGGTTACATGGAGGAATACCCGATAGCCCGCGCCTACCGGGACATGCGCCTGATGCCGATAGGGGGCGGTACGGACGAGATAATGCGCGAGATAATAAGCAGGACACTTATGAGTTAGCGGCTCACCCCGCTCGGAACACTTGATGAGACCAACCGAGATACATACGCTCAGGGAAGAAAGCCACATGTGGCCGGCGGCGGCGAACTGCCGGCTGCTTACCGACGCGGACGGGGCTATCCTTATCGACGTAGGGTGCGGGACGCCCTCGCGGTACGAGAAGCTGAAGACGTTTTTAAAAGCTCACGGGTTCAAGCCGGCGGACGTGCACACGGTCGTCCTTTCGCACGCGCATCCGGACCACATGGGGACGATGCCTTTTCTGCTCGAGGAAGCTGCTCCCCGCATCTTCATTCACCCCCTGGAGAAACCGCTGGCGAAGGACCCCCAACTGTTGAACAACAGCTTCGACATGGGCCACATAATCAAGTACTACTCGGGCCGCCTCGAGAACGCGAAACCGGAGGATTTCAACATCATCGACTATTTTGCGAACCTCTGCCCGATGGGGTCAGCGGAGACGACCGACACGCTCGAGGAGGGGGACGTAATCCCTCTCGCTGGTCGGAAGTTCGAGGTGCTGCACACGCCCGGGCACGCGCCCGGCCACGTATCTCTCTACGACCGCGAGCACAAGCTGCTGCTGGTCGGCGATGTCATCGGTGCCGTGGTCGCCTGGTACTGCCCCTCGGGGGGCGGCGCGAAGGGATACCTCGGGAGCCTTAAGAAAGTGGAATCGCTCGACGTTCAGATGGCCATGCCTTCGCACGGCGAGGACATCACCGACGTGCAGGCCGCTGTCGACCGCACGCGCGATACCATCATGTCACGCGACCGACGAATACTCGATGCTCTATCCGGCGGCCCGCTTTCACTTCTGGAACTGACGGATATCCTTTTCCCGCAGGAGGGGACCCGCATGTTCCCCGGCCTTCAGATAACGGACAGCCACCTGGTGAAGCTCGAGGAAGAGCGGCGTGTCCTGCGCTCCGAGCAGGACACCATACCCCTCTTCCTACTCCCCAATGGGGTCAGGTCTTGAATCGTGAATTACGGCCACTTTTTGGGGTCAGGTCCCTGAACTTGCGAAAAGGTTTAACAACCCCCGCCAGTTAACACTCTGGCCTGCCACCCATGGTGGTCAGGTCCAACACACCAGGACCTTACCCCTTCCATGCTAACACCTGGGGTCACGAAAAGGTTTAACAACCCCCGCCAGTTAAACCTGAGGCCTGACACCCATGGTGGTCAGGTCCAACGCAAATCGGGGTCAAACAGCCCTTTGCGTTTTTAAGCCAGCGCAGCGTAAATCGATGTTTGACCCCGGTTTGCACAGGTGAACGCAACTCTGGGGTCAGGCACCCGGTTGCATTGTAGCTGGAAGGGGATCGAATGAGTCGAACGCAACAGGGTGCCAGACCCCGGCGTCGGAACACCTCTAACACCTGGGGTCACTGACCCTTCTTTGTGACCCTTTGAGACCTGACCCCCTCTTCGGGGAGTCATACTTTTGGGCCACTCCAATACCAACCTCCGGGGGATACGCCCCGCGCCTCCATATTCCGAAAAAGTAACTAGAGATATCTGGAAAGGGGTGTTATGAGGTTTGTACAAAAGGGCACGGGTAAAGCGGTAAGGCTTACAGGTTATGTTCTCATCATGGTCGCCATGTCGTGCGCGCTCCTCCTGATAGCGCAAAAGATGTTCAACCCGTTCCACGTCGTAAAGGGTAACTCCATGTCTCCGCGGATCCAGTCCGGGGACGCTGTCATCGTAAAGGACGTCAATGAGGACAAGATAAAGGTCGGGCAGGTGGTCGTCTTTCCGGACCCGGAGACGAACGAACAGTATATCGTGCACCGCGTTACGGCGATCGAGAACGCCGGCAAGGTCACACTTCTGACCACCAAAGGGGACAACAACCCCGTGGCCGACCCGATAAAGATAGCGTCTGGCCTGGTGGCGGGAAGCGTGGCGGCGAGACTACCTCACCTCGGGGAATTCCTGAGCGTAGTGACGTCCCCCCGGGGTTATTTCGGATTGATCGCCATCCCGGCCGCGCTCGCCTTACTGCTGGCATTCGGACAGTCCATCGTCGAGAATGTGGATAACCGGCGCAGGCGCAGAAATGATTCAACAGGTCCAGCGTTCACGGGGCCTGTCGGCCCCTGGATGGAAGCGGCAGGCCCGCACGCACGCACGCCTGAACGGATATATCCGACGCCGACCGCGATGGTAGAGACGGTAGTCGAGGCACCCGTCTCGCCTGCCGGCATGGGTGATTTCTTCTATCCGGTACCCACCGCGATGCCTTAGTACACGCAAAGGCCTGGGCTTCAGCTCACCAGGTGTTTCGCGTATATAAGTTCCGCGCCCGGAACCCGTTCCAGCTTCGTCGCCTGGCCCCTGCAAGGCGAAACGCAGAGCCCACACCCGAAGCAGGCATCGGGGTCAACGTGCGCCTTCCCGTCACGCGACACCCGGGCGCCGAACACGCACCGTTCGATACAGGTGCCGCACTCCTCGACACCCAGGCACGCTTCGGGATCACTGACTGCCCGCGAGCGGCCTTTCCTGAAGGACTCGAACCCCCTCAACTGCTGAGCGAGCAAGGGTACGCAGACCTCGGAGCAGCAGTTGCACACGACGACGCCACCGCCCTCCAGGGTCTTCAGGCCGTATACCTGGTGGACCAGGCCGAACCTGTCGAACTCCTCGATAAGCTCGACCGCCTCCGTGTAGCTGATCTTCCGGTACATGTCAGGATAAGTGCGCAGGTACCGCTCCGCCCACGGCCCGAAGGCCATGTCCGTGTCGTTAGGGACGTCCTCTGAGTACTTCTTCAAGGCCCTCCTGCACGGACATGTGCCCACCGCGACCGTGTAGCCCCCGTCAAAAAGCGAATCCAGCATCTCTTTAGCCTCGCCCATCGTCAACACCTCGCCGTTTGCGACAGCCACGACCCTCTTGCGAAGCCAGTTGACAAGCGCTTTCGTTGCGCCGTGACGGTAGATCCAATCGCTGGTGGCAAGATAGTGCAGGGTGCGCATCTCCAGGTGCTCGTATTTCGTCAGAAACCAGATCACCAAGGGGGATACGTCCTGGCGAACCGGCCCGCCCTCGCGTCCGAGGTGAAACAACTGCATGAAAAAGACACGATGCAGGAGAAAGGCTGCTCTCAGAATCCGCTTCATTCCCGGACCTCCCGCAGGGCTCGAAATCCGAAGTGTTGCCAGGAATCATAACACTCCGGGCCCCCTTCCCGGCCATAACCCGCGCCCGGTACGCCGGATAAATGGAAAAAATTGGTTGCCATATGAAGGCCAGTTGTATTAGCCTCAAAACGTACAGTGACGGTCACTCAGTAGCAGTGGCAGTGAACCGGTAGTAATGGTGGCAGGCAGCAGCAGCCAATCGTTCGCAGAGGCAGTCAAACGGTAGCAGTAGTCTGGACATTTCTAAGGTTGCGCAAATGATAGACCCTGACCTGGCTTCCGAAACAGCAAAGCAGGCCCTCTCGTCTGGAGGAGTATACGCGGACGTCCTGGTGCAGCGAAGAGCTGTGACGCAGATACGCTTCGAAGACGGAAAGGTGGACGACATCTCGACGGGGCTCGACTACGGCGCGGGCGTCAGGGTGATCCGCGGCGACCTCGCGGCTTACGCCCACACGGATATCGTGGACAGGGACCATCTCATGCGCGCGGCACAGACCGCGGCCGAAGCGCTCCGGCACTCAAGGGGAGATACGCCCCTGACCGTCGTCGCATCGGACAGGAAGGGGCCATCCCCCGCAGTCTGCAGTGCGGGCGCGGGCGACCTGGAGATACAGGAAGTCGTCGGCCATCTCGCCGCGTGCGACGAGGCCGCGCGCGGCCTCGGTAGCGAGATCCGCCAGGTGACCGCCCAGCACGCCGGCTATCTGGAGGAAGAGCTTCTGGCCAACAGCCTGGGAGAGGTCCGCGAGGGCACCTGCCGCAGGACACGCCTGGTGGTCCAGGTAGTCGCGAGCAGGAACGGAGTGACACAGGTCGGACAGGAGGCCCCAGGGTCGCTGGAGGGGCTGGAGTTCTACCGCAACAACGACCCCGCGGGCGCCGCGACCATCGCTGCCAGAAGAGCGGTGACGATGCTCGGCGCCGGGCCTTCGCCGACCGGGCGCATGGCGGTGGTCATCCAGTCGGGCACCGGCGGTGTGCTGCTTCACGAGGCCTGCGGGCACGGGCTCGAGGCGGACCACGTGCACAAGGGCGCCTCGGTTTACGCGGGAAAGATCGGCCAGACCGCGGCGAGCCCCGTCGTCTCGGCCTCAGACAATCCCTCACTCCCCGACCTCTGGGGCTCATACGATTACGACGACGAGGGCACACCCGCGGGCGAGACGGTTCTCATAGAAGACGGCGTACTGCGTGAGTATCTGTACGGCAGGCACGAGGCGATGAAAGACAGCCGGGCGAGCACCGGCAACGGCAGGCGCCAGTCGTTCCGGTTCACCCCCGTCCCTCGCATGAGCAACACTTACATCAGGCCGGGCACCACCGAACCCGGCGACATCATCGCGGACACGCCACGCGGCCTTTACGCGCGCAAGATGGGTGGCGGCCAGGTGGACCCGGTCACCGGCGAATACGTGTTCGCCGTCTCCGAGGGGTACCTGATCGAGAACGGCAGGGTAGGCCCCCCGGTGAAGGGGGCGGTGCTGATAGGCAACGGCCCGCGTACACTAGAGATAATCGACGCGGTTGGCAACGACCTCGCGTTCGAGGCCGGGACGTGCGTGAAAGACGGCCAGGGGGTGCCGGTCACCACGGGCTGCCCGACTTTCAGGATCGCGGAACTTACGGTAGGTGGAACAGATATCTAGATAAGGGGAGATGCAAATTGATCAAGAAGATCGACAACCTGGGGCGAGTAGTGATACCCAAGGGTTACCGGCAGATGCTTGGGCTCAACCCCGGCGACCCGCTGGACGTCGAGGTTGACGCGGGCAGGCTGTGGATCACGGCGCACCAGGAGGGCTGCACGTTCTGCGGGGAGGGCTCCGCTACCTCGAGCTTCATGGGGAAGACCATCTGCCCGGACTGCATTTCAAGGATAAGGGCTATCCCCGGTGCCTGACAGCCTCGTTGTAGAGCTGACTTCGGGAAAGGCCCGATCCCGGGGCCGCGACCCTGCTTACCGCGTCCTTCAAGGATAGCCCCTCTTCGCGGAGCTTCATCACTTCTTCGAGAGCTTTGTCCATCGGCACAGGAGCTGCGCCCCCGCTCCCCTCCACCACGATCACGACCTCACCCTTAGGCTCACCCGTAAGCTGCTCCCTTACATCCGAAACGCTGCCTCGCATGACCTGCTCGAACCGCTTGGTCAGCTCGCGCGCGACCGCGACGCGGCGGTCTCCCAGGACATCCTCGATATCCGCCAGGGTCTCGGCGAGCCTGGCAGGGCTCTCGTAGAAGACCAGCGTCCGCGTGTCGTCCGCAAGCTCCGCGAGTGCCTTCCTCCGCGCCCCTTTCTTGCGAGGCGGGAAACCCTCGAAGGCGAACCGGCGCGCGGGCAGTCCTGAAAGCACCAGCGCAGTCAACGCGGCGTTGGGCCCGGGAAGGGCCTCGATCTCGATGTCGCGCTCGAGGCACACCCGCACCAGGTGTTCGCCGGGGTCCGAGATCCCCGGGGTCCCGGCGTCCGACACCAGGGCGACGCACTCTCCCCGCTCGATCCTCTCGACGATCTTTCGCGCGGCGGCCTCGCGGTTCTCCTCCCGGTAACTCATCAGCGGTGTGTGGATGCCGTGGCGGGTGAACAGCTTGCGGGTGCGCCTGGTGTCCTCGGCGGCGACGAGGTCCGCTTTTGAAAGGACGTCGAGCACCCTCAGGGTCACGTCCTGGAGGTTGCCGATCGGAGTCGCGCACAGGTAGAGCCTGCCGGCGGCCCCATCCTCTTTCCCCATCAGTTGCTCCGGGGGATCGAGAAATACATCGCCCTTTCGCAGATGATCGGTTCGCTTCCCGTGAGGGTCGTCGAGAACGAGACGTTCTCCATTCCCGGGATGGTATCAACATGCACGGTGTAACGGCTGCGTGGTTCGAGAGTGTAGCCGGCGACCTTGATGTCGCCTCCTTCGACCAGGTAGTTGACATCGACAGAGACCTGCTTGTCGTTGGGGTTCATGATCAGGACATAGGTGTCGTACTGACCTATCGTGCAACCTTCCGCCAGGTACCAGTACTTCCCGGGTTCCGGCACACCCGGGGCGTCGCTGCCGCCAGGAATGCCATAGAAATCAAAATACATCGCTCTCTCCGCGATAACCGGGGTGTCGGCCTCCACCAGGGTCGAGACGTCCCCGTTCGACACCTCGGGGATCTCATCCACGTGGATCGTGTAGCGGGAATGGGGCTTCAGGGTGTAATCCATCGCGAAGTCCTTTCCATCTTTTCGCATGAACGTCACGTGGGCGAACGCCTGGCTGTCACCAGGGTTCATGATAAGTACGTACTCGTCGAACTGCCCGCCTGTATAGCCCTCCGCGATATACCACGTCTTTGAAGGCTGTGTCACTCCGACCGACGCGTTGCCGTCGTCGCGGCCGTTATAGTTGAAGTATTGGGCCCTCTCGACGATTACCGGTTGCGTGCCGGTCACCCAGGTGGAGACCTCCGCGTTGGCGAGCTCCGGTACGTCGTCAACGTGAAGGGACAACCTGGAGTGGGCCTTGATGCCATAATCCCTCATGAAGTTCTGACCGTCGGAACGCATGTAGACGACGTGCACGGACCCGTCGACCTCGCCCGGGTTCTGCACGAGTACGAACTCGTCGAAGTCCCCGCCGGTGTACCCTTCGGCCAGGTACCACTTCTTCGCGGGCGCGGTCACCCCCACGGAGTCGCTGCCGCCCAGCTTCCCGTTGTAGTCGAAGTACATCGAGCGTTCAGCGACAATAGGCCGGTCAGACTCGAGGGTGGTGGAGACCTCGGTGTTCTCGAGCCCGGAGATGTCGTCAACGTGTACAGTGTACCTGGAGAACCGCGGCACGTTGTAGCTTCCCCCGATGACCGAGCCGTCCGGCTTCATGTAGCTGGCGTTGACAGTGGCGGCGTCCGGGTTCGGGTTCATCATCAGTACGTACTCGTCGAAGCTGCCGGAAGTGCATCCCTCGGCGAGATACCATTTCAAAGCCGGCGTGGTTATCCCCTGGCTGGCATGCCCACCTGTTATGGAAGGCGGTTGTGGCGGCGGAGGTGGAGTGGGAGTGTACTCGAAGTGCCACCCGATCACATCGATACGGGTACCGTTTGGCGCCCAGTCGTAGGCCCATTTCGCGTCCGCCTTCGACTGGCGCACGCAGCCGTGTGACGCCGGGCTGCCCAGGCTGTCGCCGCCGTAGTACTCGCCGGTCTTCGGGTCGTAAGGTATCGTGTGCATCCCGGTGTCCGGCGCGAATCCCATCCACCAGTAGAGAACAACGTTCCCGTACTTGACCGATACCGCGGCGGGGTCGTGGTATTCCACTTTGAAAACGCCGTATGGCGTCGGGTGAGATCCGACCCCGGTCGAACACAGGTGCGACTTGACCAGGACCTCGTTCTCCAGGAAATATATCGTCTGGTCCGCGGTCGAGATGACGATGCGCTTGCCGACGTAAGCGGCCGAGCCTCGTTTCCTGGCCGGAAGCTTCGCCCTGGCGACCGCGCTGCCGCCCTGCGTGCCGTCCCTTCCGGTGAGCGCCACGCGGTAGTAGTAGGTCGTGCCGGGTTCGAGGCCGACATCGAAGTACTGCATGGGCCCGGAGCCGGCGGCGTCCACCGTGTCCTCGAAGGCCAGGCTAAAGCCCGAATCGGGGTTCGCCGAACGGAAGATGCGGTAACCGGAGAGGGCCGAGAACTCCTCGACATCCCAGGTGAGCTTGAGGGACTCCCCCGCGCTGGATGCGGGCGGCGCGACCTTCAAGTTCTTCGGCGCCAAGCTGTTGCCGGCGGCGGCCCACGCAGGGACAGCCATCATGACCACCAGCACCGCTAGCGCCAGGATCACTACGATTACCCTCATTCTTCTCAAAACCAAAAAATCCACCTCCGGTGGGCCGACTCAATCCGTTTTTAACACACAAAGCCGGTGACTGCACCTCCCAGTCCCCCGGCTCCCGTGTATTATAACGTATTCGGGCCCGAAAAATCTACCCGGGCACCCTGCGCATAGACTTTGGCTTTCTTGGACCGGACTCTACTTATATTATGCAGGTACTTGTCAGAAAGTTTCATAAGGATAAGGAGCCGTGCCTGCCCGAGCCGCCTCTCGTCCGCGATACCTTGATGGCCGCTATCTGTCCCAAACAAGTGTTTATTAAGATATGTGCGCAGGGTTCCGATACCCTTAACGTCGGGGCTGATTTTGATCGTGAGACGCCATTGTATATGGGGGAGCAACTTAGCTCTAACACCTAAAGGAACGATCATGTTACAGGCGAAGAATGAATTGATCTCTTCTGGAATTCAGTTCATATTTCACTTCTAGCGAGGGGGGTATTCGATGGCACTAAGAGCAAGAAGGCCGGTTGCGATTCTCCTGGCACTGCTTCTGGCCAGCGGAGTCATGTTTATCAGCATGGCACTGTTTTCCGGCATCGCATCCGGCGCGGCGACATTTACCGTGACGCTGGCAACGGACACCCTCCCGAACGGTGTGCAAGGGGAGCTACGTTGGGCCATAAATCAGGCAAATCTTGACTCGGAAATGGACACCATAGATTCCGCACAAGACGGCTTTGTCATCACACCCCTTGCCGCCCTCCCTCCCATTGACGAGCCTGTATTCATCGACGGGGTCAGTCCGAGAGAGACCGGTTATGTATATGTCTACATAGACGGGTCGCTTGCGTCGCTTGCCGGGAACTGCGATGGCCTTACGTTCGTCGCCGGCTCCGATGGCAGCCGGGTCGTAGGGCTGTCCACGTACAACTTCAACAGCACCGGTCATGCCGGCATCAGCATCGACGGGGCGGACGGGATCCAGATCGATGGGAGCTACTCCGGCATCGCCTCCAGTTATGTCGTCCAACCGAACTATTATGGTGTCCTCCTGGAGAACGGCGCGACTGACAACACCATCGGGGCAAACGAGGACGGCGAATACGCTAATCTTATCTCGGGCAACACCAGCCACGGCGTATATATCAATGGGTGCAGCGGCAACGATATATCGGGCAACTACATAGGTACGAACCAGCTTGGAACCGCGGCAATCGCAAACAGGGGCGATGGCGTGCACCTCCAAGGGGGCTCGAACGAAAACTTTATCGGGTGGTTCAACCTGATATCCGGGAACATTTCCGATGGTATCGAGATAGATGGCTCAACCGGCAACCTCGTGTCAGGCAATTTCATCGGCACTGACATCAATGGGACCGCGGACGTCGGTAACGAGGGTAACGGGGTGCTCCTTACAAACAGCGCTGACGAGAATTTCCTGGGCCCGGTTATAGGTATGGGCTCGTCTCCGGGGGGGGAACCCCTTGCACCTACCCTGGGAACCTTCCAGCCGAACAACATGAACGTGATCTCCGGTAATGACTCCGATGGGGTGTGTATCGTTGAATCCGATAATAACTTCCTCGCGGGCAATTTCATCGGCACGGATGCAGACGGAATAGCAGACCTTGGTAACGAGGAAAACGGCGTTTGCCTGGTAGGCTCCGACAAGAACTATATCGGCATAGGCGCTTTTGTCAGTCCAGAGCTGGGGGGGACAGTAAAACTGAAGTTACCGTCAGGCTTTGGCGTAATACAGTTGCAGAACCTAATATCAGGCAACGGTCTAAACGGAATATATATGGATGCGTCTACAGGAAACTCCGTGAACAGCAACGCGATCGGTCTTGGCCTCGAAACCGACATCAATATACCCAACGGGTTGGACGGTATCTACATTTACAACTCCAACGATAACATTGTCGGGGGCTACATCTACACCGGCAACGATAACATTATCGGGGCGTCGATCGAAAACCCCAATGCAATCGGCTTCAACAACCGGGACGGTGTCGGCATCAGAAGAAGCGTAGGCTGCCTGGTAAACAACAACGTGATTGCGCTGAACGACCGCACGGGGGTGGTCGTCTGGGACAAGTACTCATACAGTGACACCATAAGCCAGAACATCATCTATGCCAACGGCGCCCTTGGGATCAGCCTCGGGGGAAGCGCCACTCCAAAACCCAATGACGGCAACAATGACAACCCCAACAAGCCGAACAGGGGTTTCAACTACCCGGTCTTCTCGAGCGACAACTTCGATATCGAAGGCGGCAACGTACTGGTGTCGGGAACTGCTCCAGCCCTATCCATCGTGGAAATCTTCCTGACGGGAGATCCCGATCCGAGCGGCCACGGAGAAGGGCTCACATACCTTGGCACGGTAAACGCGGACGCGAGCTGCAACTTCTCGACTACGCTTTCAGGCCGCTCTGCGGGGGATTACATCACGGCAACGGCCACAGCGCCAGGTCTTAAAGAGCGTCGCCCAGGTCTGGTTCCAATAACCGTCGCAGGGAGCACGAGCGAATTCTCTGGGAATGCGGCCATAGGAGGCCCCAAGCTGGAAATCATCAAGGCCGTCGAGCTGGCGAAGCAATCACCGGGAAGCGATGTCACCTACACCATAACCATCAGCAACAAAGGGCTCTCGGACGCTAATAACGTCACCTTCAACGACGAGATCCCCGATCACACGAGCGTTGTAGCGGGCAGCCTCACCTGCTCGGATTCCGGCGCCGCAAAAGTGAGCGAGGACCCGGTCAAGGTAACGGGCATTACCGTGAAGTCCGGCAAGACGATAACCATCACTTTCAAGGTGAAGATCGATGAGGACGTCCCGTCGGGAACGATCATCAGCAACCAGGGCGAGATCACCTACGGCGGTAGGGCCTATCCCTCCTCAGACCCCGACCACCCCGGGGATGACAGGCCCACCGACGTCACCGTTGAGTCGGCAGAAAAGACGCTCGGCTCACGGGAATGGTTCATCGCGGAGGGCTCGACAGGAGGCGGGTTCGACACCTGGATACTTCTCCAGAACCAGCAGGAGGAACAGGCAAAGGTCAAGCTTACTTTCACCACTGACGACGGGCCGAGCAAACCCCTCTCCATAAGTATCGAGCCGGAGTCCAGAACCTCGATCAGGGTCGCGGACTACGTGCCTGACACCTGGGGGGTATCCTCCATAATCGAAGCCGACAACCCAATCCTGGCAGAGCGCAGCATGTACTGGGATAAGACCCGCATCGGTGATACCGACATCCCGGGCACTCCCCAGCCCTATGAGATGAAGGGCGGCAGCTCGAACCTGGGCGTGCCGGTAGAGGCGCTAACAGGGGAGGGGACACTCAACGCGACCGGCGGGCGCTCCAATTACTTCCCGGAGGGGGCCACCGCTGGAGGATTCGACACGTGGGTTCTGCTCGTTAACCCGAACGAACAGGAGGCCCATGCGAAGGTGACTCTCATGACCGGAGAAGGCGCGACCATGGAGAAGGACCTGACCGTAGGCGCCCTCTCGAGGCAGACTGTGCACCTGGATGAGCTACTCCCCAACGCTTTCGAGGTGGCGACAGAGGTCACGTCGGACGTCCCGCTCGTGGCCGAAAGGAGCATGTACTGGGACCCGGACGCAGCCATCCTCGAGCCGTACCAGATGATCGGTGGTCACAGTAACGCCGGGAGTCCGACAGCGAACAAGAACTGGTTCCTCGCCGAGGGCGCCACGGCCGGCGGCTTCGATACATACATACTGCTGCAGAACCCCAACGACAGCAAGGCTGCCGTCACGACTGAGTTTATGGTCGAGGACGGTGTGGCGAAGAAGGCGAAGATGACGATGGCGCCCATGAGCAGGGCTACTATCAAGGTAAGTGATTACGTTGCGGACAACTTCCAGGTTTCCGCGCGGGTGACATCCGACAGGTCGATCGTGGTAGAGAGGAGCACCTACTGGGATAAGCGCTTTGCCGCTCAGCCCTACGAGATGAGAGACGGCACCTCGACTGTCGGCCTGACGCGTTCCGGTTCGACATGGCTCACCCCGGAGGGTTCCACAGGAGTCGGCTTCGACACCTTCGTCCTGATAACCAACACGGAAGACGAGCCGGTTGACGCCGTTGTCGTCTTCCTGACCCAGCAAGGGATAGCCAGGCAGGAACCCATCACTATACCGGCCGTTTCTCGCTATACAGTGAGGCTTTCCGATTACGTGCCCGACCAGTTCCAGGTTTCGACCGTCGTGCTCGGCGAGGGGCATCTCGTCGTGGAGAGGTCGATGTACTGGGATAAGCGGGAGATGTCGCCATCTGGAGAGCCTGAGATAAGGCCGTACGAGATGATGGGCGGGCATTCCTCGAGCGGTGTCGACCCGTAAGCTATAAAAGGGGTAAGGTCCTGGTTTGTTGGACCTGACCACCATGGGTGTCAGGCCTTCACCCTGGCTGGCGGGGGTTGTTAGACCTTTTCGCGGTTTCCGGTCCCTGCGCACTCCAGTACATGGAGCTTTGAAAGAGAGGGGTCGCAAAAAAGCACGATTCAAGACCTGACCCCAGGTGTTGATGAACCGCAGGAAGAGCTTCAGAGAGGAGCAGGATTTCGGGTACATTTCTTCATGAGGCAACGAATGGGCTTTCGGGTACATTTTCTATTGACGCAACGGGGGGGGAACTTACAAAACGGCCTTTCTCAGCGTCTAAAACTGGAATATGTCCGAGAAGCGTAGTCTCAAGGGTCATCCGTCATATAAACGAGAAGCAAGTCAGTATTTACTCCGGTTTGTTGGGGGCTTTAGCGTGCGGAATCTTCATTAAGCCCCCTTTGGTGCGCGAAAACTCTAATCTCCATGTGTGACCCCGGAGCCCTTCCTGATGCTCGCTTCGAAACAGAGATACTGACCGACGAGGGATGCTCAAATGATGATGAGGAGAAAACCGTTCTGCCATCCTCAAGCAACGGCAAAGCCACCGTATTTTCGCCACCAGCGAGAGGGCGGTCCGTGGATGTATGATAAATCCGGTGTGAGCCGTCATTTGGATCGCGAAAACTGATCAAATGGGAGTAGAATATTGAAATTAAGAGGGGATATAAGAAATGTCGGATAACAAAGGAAGGACGAGAACAATGAAGCTCGTGCCAAAAAGAGAAATGAGCAGACTCATCTGGTCTTTTACCATCCCGGTTTTCCTGTTGGTGGCGATTATCATCGGCTTCTTCTTGGTCGACGGCATTGTGAGGGCCAACAATAACGCCAAACATTTCAAGGAGCTGATGATCAAACAGACGATCCAATCCTATGGAAGACTGGGTGGGAACTTCCAGAATGTGAGCTTTGACCCTTGGAAGGTCTTTAACCCGGAAACCTTGAAGTCCGCCATCAGAGGAGATCTGGGTCCCATGTACGGACTGATAAAGGACATCTCCTTTCTTAGCACCCCGGCGGAATACGTGGCGATAATCGTGGACGGCAAAGTCTACGATTACACCGCCAAGCCAGGGGTGAAGATCAACCCCAAGAAGCTGCGCACCAGCCCGCCTCCAAACAATTACATGATCCTTAAAAGTTTCGGCGGCCTCCGGGGCACTCTGGCGAACGTCTTTTATACGATGGACCTCAGCAAGGCCGGCGTGCAGTCCAAATTCTATGTATCAGCGGTTTATGACCTCACCAAGCAAGTCGCTGAGATTGATAGTTACTTCAGCAACCAGAAAAACGACACCATCATCACATTGATCGTGACCGGTATTCTCGCATTTATCCTTTTCGGCCTTCTATCCACCTTCTGGCTCCGCTACCTCATTAGAAAATATGTCTCCAGGCCGGTGGAGAAGCTCAACACCATGGCGGAGGATATCTCTGCAGGTACCTTCAAGGGCGAGGTGGTGGTCGACCCGAACAGCGATTTCGCGGCTTTGCAGGGTCTGTTGAAGAGCGGCCAGCTCATCCTTCGCGAACATGACAAACAACTGGGCGAAAAAGGTTAGGGCTGGGTCGGGGGAGGTTTTTCTTTGGCGAATCTGTTAGCTCGGGACGTGGCGAAGGTTCTCTCAGATTTTTTGGGTGATTTTATTGCCAACGCAACCGTAAAAAAGAACTGCGAGCTCATCGGAACCACTCCGGACGATCTAACGAAGGATCAGCTCCCCATGCTGGTGGAGAAGATTGAGAGGTCCGTCATTTTCTTTTCAGATAAGGCTACCGCGAAAGCCCTGATGGAAAAGCTCATGACCTCTTTTATGCATTAAGAAAAGCAGTTTCGACATTCTATCTTCTAATAACACTGTTGCTCGTAGAAGGGGTCATAGAGGGGGGTCTGGTCCTGGTGTGTTGGACCTGACCCCAGGTGTTGATCTAACTCGAGGTGCAGTCATGCCTACCTCCCATAACCAGTTCCTTATCAGGCGCTTCAATCCGGCCACGGACATGGACTCGGCGTTCCGTTGCTACGTCGAGAGCTTCTATCACAACTCCTGGCCGCTCATCGACCACGCTGAGCCGCGCCTTGTCAGAGATTCCATAGCGGCGATAGTGAAGATGAGCGATGTGCCACTGGTCGCCGAGGCCGACGGCGAGGCGAGGGGCATGCTCGTTGGAAGCTTTCCGAAGGAGAGGTTCGCAGTACTCAGAGCGCTCATGGCGTGGGCCGCGCTCCTGCTTAAAGTGCTCCTGCGGCGCTACGAGATGACCGCGTTCGCGAGGGCGGCGTTCTGGAGGCGGGTCACGAGCGAGTTTTCTTTCATTGTTCGGGGCCTGGGTACGCCAGCGGAAGTTCTCATGCTCGTATCCCAGGAAGCGTACAGGGGCGGGATAGGGCGCGCCCTCATGGACGACTGGGTCGCGGAGGTCAGGGCAAAGGGTTACGACCACACGACGGTCAGCACCGACTCCACGGTCAGCTGGGATTTCTACGAGCGATACGGCTTCGTGCGGACGCACGAGTTCCCCATCAAGATGTTCTTCCACTCCCTGCCCGGCACCGACGTCAGGGGCTATATCTACAGGTACGATATACCGTCCGGTCGCGAAGTCTGACGTCTTCCTGCGAAATCGGCGTTTCTGCTTATCTTCTGCCGACGGGACTACAGACATCTCTCCCGTTTGATAGAATAAGAACCTGTTTTAACGACACCTGTACTTAGAAGGGGTGGTTGAGTTGACGATTGAGGCCATGAAAAAAAGGCGAAGCATTAGGAGATACGAGGAAACGGCCGTCAGCGAGGAACAGATAAGAGAGATCCTCGAGACCGCGCGCGTCGCACCGTCGTGGGCGAACAAGCAGGGTTGGCAGATAATCGTAGTCAGGGACGCCGCGAAGCGGCAAGAGGTCGCGGCGATCCTGGAGCACAACCCGGGGCAGAAAGCCGTCGCGCAGGCGCCGGTGCTGATCGTCGTGTGCGTGAACCCTGAGGAATCGGGGGTCCAGCAGGGCAAGGAATATTACATGGCGGACGGTGGGATTCTTATGGACCACATCATGCTGGAGGCAGCAGACTTAGGCCTCGGCACGGTGTTCATCGGCATGTTCGATGATGAGAAGGTCCGCGGAGCGCTCGGTGTGCCCGATCCGTACCGGATCGTGGGCATGACCCCTCTGGGGGTAGCCGCCAAGACTCCGGGCGAGCGCCCGGCCAAGGAGTTGGACGAAATCGTCCACTGGGATACCTGGTAAAAGGAATCAGAGGAAGGGGTAAGGTCCTGGTGTGTTGGACCTGACCCCAGGTGTTGCATGAAGGGGTAAGGTCCTGGTGTGTTGGACCTGACCACCATGGGTGTCAGGCATGAGTGTTAACTGGCGGGGGTTGTTAAACCATTTAGTGACCCCAGGTGTTTAATGAAGGGGTAAGGTCCTGGTGTGTTGGACCTGACCCCAGGTGTTTAATGAAGGGGTAAGGTCCTGGTGTGTTGGACCTGACCCCAGGTGTTCGATATGGAGAAACAGCTATGGAAATAACCTTCATCGAAGCCCGCGACCTGCCCGACGCATGGTTCCAGTGCATATACGAGGTGATGGAAAAAGGCCGCGAGTACACGATAGACCGCGGCTCCTACGAGGGGCAGAAGAGACGCGAGTTCGAGTTCGCGGTCGTGAAGATAAACTACCCCGAAGCACGCCCGCTCGTCCCGACGATGCCCGAGGGTTCGAGCCTCCCTCCCCCGACCGACATGGAGTTCGTGACCGGCTACCTCGATAAGCTCGTGTGCGCCTACTCGAAAGCCGAGCGGGAAGATTATACCTATGGCATGTTCCTCGAGCCGCAGATCCCCGAGGTCATCCGCATGTACAAGGAAGATGGCTTCGGCACCAACCAGGCCTGCATGGCGGTCTGCGACCCGAAGAGCGTCTTCCTTGACGACCCTCCGTGCCTGCGCCAGATAGACACCCGCATATATCCAGACGAGAAGAAACTCCACTTCATAGTGTATTTCCGCTCGTGGGACCTCTGGGGCGGCTTCCCGGCCAACCTTGCCGGCATCCAACTGCTCAAGGAGTACATGACCGACGAGATCGGCCACGGCGTCGAGCCCGGTGAGACAATCGCGGTCAGCAAAGGATTGCACCTCTACGACATGTACTTCGAGGTGGCGAACCTGCGGCTGGGGCGGGGTGGCAGCAAATAGCTTGATCAGGGGGTAATGCGACGCTCATCATGACGTTAGGGACCATCCGTTCTTGAAGGAATGCCCTCGGATCTGTCTTGTGATCCTCGTGCCGCATTCTTGTTATCAGACAGCAGTAGTTTGATGATTGTATTTCGTCATAGTCGTCGGTAGAGGCAGGGGCCGTGGCAGTTCCGTTCAAGAACATATATCAGTTCAAGGTAACACTCGAGAGGGTGTCGCCGCCCGTATGGAGGCGCATACAGGTTCCCGAGAACTACTCGTTCTGGGACCTGCATGTAGCCATCGTCGATGCGATGGTCTGGCTGGACTACCACCTGCACGAGTTCAAAGTCGTGGACCCCGCGACCGGCGAGCGCATCGCAATCGGCATGCCGGACGAGGAAGGCATGGACTGTGACCTGTTGGCCAAGAGGTCATATACGTACTCCAACAGGAAGGGCGAGCGCTACTTCCTGAAAGAGGGGACCACCGGGTCGGGTGGGGCAAGGTACTCCTTCTAGAGGAGCCTCGAGGAGACCGTCCTTCGAAAGCTTCCAGCCGGTTACGAGGTGCACGAGAGCTCTAGCGGCCGTGTCTACTGCCGGCGCATACGACCCGAGACGATCAAGCCCGAGGAGTAAGCGACCGTCGAATCCGCCGTGCGGGCCGCCCGCTTCAGCGACTTCATCGTAGACGTCAAGAAGGATGCGTTGACGGTGTACACGCCGGACCTGGACGCCGAGACGCTGTCGGACCTTGCGGTGTCGTTTGGTCTACCGCGCGTCGAAGTCCCTACTGAGGTCTCCGCGAAGTTGTTCAAGCCCATCCAGAAATACTCCCCGATGATGCGCTTTCTCCTGAGGGATAAGAAAGGCCGGCAATTCACCGTCGAGAGGTACTGCTTTCTCGGGGGGATCGAGGACTGGATTTACGTCAACGGCCCGGCCGACCTCAAGAGGCTCGCCAACAAGTACTACAGGCACCTGGATGAGGGCTCTTTCTACGACCTCTGAGCATATCTGCGAGGGGCGGGCGCGCTCGTGCTACTGTCCAACCTCATCCGGGAGGCAATCCAGAATAGCCTGGTGGACCGCTCGAGCCAGGGCGACCACTTCGTCGGCTTCAGCTATCTCGGGCTCCTCCGCATCGCCGGGATAGCGAAACTTCCAGGCGTATTCCGTTAGAAAAGCAACTTTCCTGAGCAATGGTTCAATTCTACCTTCGATGACGGCACACTGCTCACCAAGCTCCACCAGGTTGTGGGTTTTCCGGAAAGGAACGTCGTGCCAACATAGAAGCGCCTTCAACGTCTTCTCCACTACCTGTTGGGCATGAAAGACCATGTCGGCGGTGATAGGCGGGTCTGCCGTTCTACCGTGGTCTGCCGCCCTCAAGTCGATTTGAGCCTTCGTGAGCCACTCTCTGGTCTCTGCGATCCTGGCAGCATCAGGCGGCATAAAGCAGCTTGCCCTCCCTCATCACCGTAGCCGCCAGAGAAGAGTTCAAATGCATGCGGCTATCGAAGTAACCACTGGTCCACACCAGAACATCAGCCGCAATGCCGGTGCCCCAGAGTTGCTCGTAGGCCAGTCGGCTGCGGCGTCGTTCAAGTGGTGCGTTGTCCGGGACAATGATCAGAATGTCATAGTCACTGTCCGGCCCTGCTTCATCGCGTGCCATGGACCCGAATAGAAAGACCTTCTCCGGTAAATAAACAGCTATCAGCCGTTCAAGCATCTCATCAAGAGCTTCTTCCAGCATTGTCCCCAATTGCTTTCCCATTTCTACGATTTCACTTCTTCTCTTAACACATTCTAGCATGGGGGGCCCAACACATACACGGCTGGGGTTGCTTCCATGGCCCCAGAATTGTCTCCCTCTTCCTCTACGCACAGCCCCGTCGACTCGGTGATTCAATCCCGCGATCGAGCACGAGAGGGCCTCCTATGTGCGCAGCTATCCGACCTGTTGATTTCGAGCTATTTTCGAAGTGGTTCAGCCTCAACTGCTGAATCAGGAATCAAGAACAGAAAACGAGAACAAACTGCCAACAGCCGGAAAACCGCTTCATCACGCGAATTCCTGGGGCTGGACTCAAGAAAAGAGCACCAGGCTCAACTACGATAAACACGAAAGGCCTCTCTACGACATGTACTTCGAGGTGGCTAACCTCAGGCTGGGGCGAAGCTCATAGGGTGCCAATCAAGCTATCAGTAGGACGCCAACCACGCTTCATCGTCCACTCGAAGCATAATCTCGTTAGTTAAGTTGCAATAAATAGACATCTATGGCATATTAATGTTATGAACTTCAGAGAAGTGCAGGAGATCGTGGGCAGAGAGCCGGTTTTCGAAACCGGATTGCTCCTGGCTGGCGATGTTGACCCCGCCAGCGTGCGTCGGCAGCTCTCACGCCTCACCGCTTCGGGACGTCTCATCCAGTTGAGGAAAGGTCTGTATGCCCTCGCTCCTCCCTACCACAAGGTGAAGACCCATCCTTTTCTGGTGGCCAACCACCTGGTGCGCGGGTCCTATGTCAGCCTGCAGTCCGCTCTCGCGTATCACGGCCTCATCCCCGAACATGTGCCGGTGGTGACAAGCGTGACGACTTTGCGCCCCGGACTCAGAGAGACGCCCCTCGGGGATTTCCAGTATCACCACATCAAGCCAGAATACTTCTACGGCTACGATATGATCGAGGTGGAAGAGAAGCAGACAGCATTGGTTGCGAATTCCGAGAAGGCCCTTCTCGACCTTGTATACCTGCAGCCCGGTTCCGATAGCCGGGAGTACCTTGATGAGCTGCGCCTGCAGAACCTGGAACGGCTCGACCTCGAAGAGTTGGGGCGTCTGGCCGAGAGCTCGGGTCGACCCAAGCTTCGTCGGGCCGCGGCAATCGTCGGGGCAATCGCACGGCAGGAAGCCGAGGAGTATGAATCGCTATGAAAGCTTATCTCGCAAGGTTGGTAGAGACCGCGCCGTCATCCGTGCAGGCCCTTGACGACGTCCGGGAGTACCTGCAGGCTCGTATTCTCGGCGTGCTTCAGCGCCAGGGAGCCATGATCCCCCTGGCCTTTCAGGGGGGCACGGCGCTTCGTTTTCTCTACGCCACCGCACGCTACTCGGAGGACCTCGATTTCTCCCTGGAGGGTCATGCGGGCGACTACGATTTCCGGGCTTACCTGGACGCAATCAACAGGGAGTTCCTTGCTGAAGGGTACGAGGTCCAGGTCAAGCTGAGCGATAAGAAAGTCGTTCACAGCGCCTTCGTGCGATTCCCGGGCCTTCCTTATGAATTAAGTCTTTCCCCGCATCGCCGACATACGCTATCGGTCAAACTGGAGGTGGACAGTCAGCCTCCGACGGGGGCGACACTCGCCACCACGGTAGTTCGCCGTTATCTTCCCCTGCAGCTCCACCATCACGACCAGGCATCGCTACTCGCAGGCAAGCTCCATGCGGTGTTGCAGCGTCCTTATATGAAGGGACGCGACGTCTACGATCTCATCTGGTACCTGAGTGATCCAGCATGGCCCCCGCCCAATATCGAGCTCTTGAACAACGCGCTGCGCCAGACGGGCAGGGAAGGCCGCCCGTTGAACCTGCGAAACTGGCGTCGAGCGGTTCGAGAGAAGGTGCAGGATGTGGCCTGGGACAGGGTTGAAGATGATGTAAGACCGTTCCTGGGGCCGGGAGCCGATCCATCCTTATTGACCAGGGACAACCTGATGCGACTGCTTCGCTGAGGAACAAATTCAGCTGCAGTCATCGCTACGACATGTACTTCGAGGTGGCGAACCTGCGGCCGGGTCGGAGCGGTGAGAAACCGCAGGAATTAGGGGAAAAGCCTGCCAGGTAGTGTCGGCAGAACTCTGCCCTGGCTAGAATCCGCTACCGCGACGCCTGTGGCCCGGACACCGCTCAACGTAGCAGTTCGACCACAGCCAGGTAAACCCCCAGGATGATGACTGTCAAGATCACCGCCAGCCCGGAGACCGTCGGCAGGAAAGCCAGGATTATTGCGGCCACGACGAGTCCACCTATGCGGAACCACCAGGCGTGCTTATCTATGAAAGCGGCGAACTCCGTCTTGCCCTTTTCGCCCTCGCGCCGCGCGCGCCAGTTCTTGAAGAAGTCGGTGAAGTGCTCCCGTAGCCAAACCGCCCACTTCGAGGGCCCGGCGACGCCCGAGCCGACCCCGACCACCACGCCCAGCACGAGCAGGCCCCAGATCGCCTGCTTGAGCCCGTGGAGGACGGTGCCCCAGACTACGTCGGCTGCGGCGAGGTTCTCCGCTCTCTTTATCTGGTCGAACAGCTGCCCATGGGCGACTTTCAGCACTATTAGAGTGACAAGCATCGCGATGGCGAGCCCGATGCCGGCACGCAGGAGCGCCTTGCGGCGGTCCTTCGCTATCACCACGGCAAGGGCAAAGAATATGAAGGCGAGCAGCGGCAACACCCAGGACAGCGTCTCCAGCAGGCGGACTCCTGACTTAGCCACCCCAAGCTGCTTGGCCGTGAACAGCTCGATCTGCCCGAAGTCGGCGGGCACCTGCACCTTGTCCAGGAAACCGAGGCCGGCGTTTACCAGTTCACCCTTGACGCGTGTCAGGAGCTCTCCGAGGTTGAGTATGACAGTATCACCCCGGCTCGTGACCACGGCGTCGGTCTTGCCCGTTATTATGTTCACGGCCGCCGTGTGGGCCGTACGCAGCGACTTCTCCCAGACTTTGTAGAACACGTCGCTCTGAAGTATCTTCCTGGCCGCGGTCTGTGCGAAGCCCTCCAGCCCGTTCGATATCGGCCCAGCGATGAAAGAGAGGTTGATATCCGGTATCGGCAGGTTCCTGGGGGCAACCTGCTTTATGGCGTTTGACAGGTCGTTGAGGCCGGTCTTTATCCTGCCGGATACATCGTAGGTCTCGAACAGCTTTTTAACCGCGATGTCGCTGGCCGCCTTTGCTACCGCCTCCTGCTTCACCAGCGGTGCAACTGTGTTGACAAAGGTGTCGGTGTTGAGGGTCGTTGTCTTCACCCAGGTGGAGAGGACCCCAGCTATAGAGAAGATGCAGGCGAGTATGATGAGGAGCCAGACGGTGAAACGACGCCAGAACCCGCCGCGCTTCTCGCGTTTACCGGTTTTCTCGAGCCTGGCTTTCAGGGCTTCGTTTTCTGCCTTCAGCCGATCGAGTTCCTCGACGGACAGGCCCTGCTCATCTTTACCCGGTTTGCCCTCTTCGACCATATCTAATCTCCTTCCAACAGCCCTATCGTCCAATCCCATCCACCTGACAGCTGGGCTAGCCTAGAATAGCCGCCTTCTGCTGCGCGAACTCCTGCTCGCTCAAGATTCCCTGAGCCTTCAGCTGCCCGAGGCGCTCCAGCTGCGCCAGCTTGTCGTCCATGCCCTCGGCCGGTGCCGCGGCGGCCGGGGCCGCCTGTACAGGGGGGGCCTGCTGCTCTGCCTGGCTGTAAGCAGCTACATTCTTACTCGCCTGCCGGCGGTCCACCGCGTTCCTCGTCGCCGTCGCGGTCCCGGCGACTACCGCCGTCCTGGCCATTACTCCAAGTAGTCTTGGCATCTTCGCCTCCTTTACTCCGCGCCGAGCTCTGCGAGCGCGTCATCTATGATCGCGGCAGGGATCCGGAAGGTCATTGCGACCTCGCCGCCAACCCCTTCAAGTGCTTTCTTGAGCCCGATCGCCCACGCATGCTCGATGGCGAACGCCATCACGGCGGATCCCGGCACCATCCCTTCGATGAGTGCGTCGGCATCTTCGGAGTCGAATAACCCGCGGGTTCCCGTCTCTATGAAACCGAGAGCCTCCTTCACCTCCGCGGGCTGGTCTTCGATGTCGAGTTTTGCAACGCTGCCATCGTTGTCCTTCATCACCACCATTGCATCGAGCACCCTTATAGTCCCCTCGCCGGCAAGCCTCTGGAGCTCACTCAGCATGCTGCCGTCGAACTTTGGCTCGCCTAAGGCGATGATGACCACGTCTACCGGTCCGTGTTCCATTGCTGCACCTCTCCTCTTTTAAGTGCTCCCGACCTGGACGAGATACCTCACGGGCGCGCACCCAGCACGAAAGCCCTGTTGTCGATTCAACCCGCGGTCAGCTTTCCGACCTTCTTGATCTGGAAAGCCTTGATTATATCGGTGATGCCGTGAAGCATTGCCCATATCCCCGCGAAGACCAGCAGGGTGTAGACCTTGGTGACCAGGAGTTGGCTACCGGTCCAGAAGGCGATGATGACCATCAGGATGCCAGCGATGAGGCCCATCCACCAGAGCGGGTTGACCTCCCTGGTGGCGAACGCCTCGATTATCCAGAATATCGCGACCAGCAGGAACAGGAAACCGAGGATGTCCGCGAACGCAGCTACCGTATTCTTTGGGGAGGCAAGAGATACGATTCCGGCGATCACGAATATGACCCCGAAGATCGCCCAGAGCCACCTCCAGCCTTCTGCCATGAACATCATTGCGAAGTCCTGGAGTCCCGCAAACAGGAACATGATGCCGATGATGATCCCTACCGTACTGACCGAGCTTGTGCGGAACTGAAGGATGACAAGAGAGATGACGACCCACAGTATTCCGGTCAACAGCCACATCCACCACCACTTCGAAGCCTCACCTGCCGCCTCACGCACCTCGAGATCTCTTGCTTCCATCACCTCTCCTTTCCTCTACCTGCAAACCGCTTCTGCCTTGCCCGTTCTCGGGCTCCGGTTCCCTGAATTCTATATATTTGGCTCTTGTCCTTCAAAAATAGCTCGAACGTCGGCACGTAGTCACTGTCGGCGTGCTGAAGCTTCAGTTCGCTGCCACTGCCTTTATCCCTGAGTAGTATTGCGGACACCCTTCTCGCCCGTGGCCGCGAGCTCGGCAATCTGCCCCAGGGTATCGCGCACTTTGGCCATCTCGGTTTCCAGCGCCCTTTCCCGCCTTGCTCGACCCGGAGCCTGGCCTTTTGGGGCTGTCAGCGCTTTCATTTCGCTTAATGCTTCGCTTTTCTCTGCCGGGTCGTCGGAGTTGAACTTGACAAGAATGTCTCTCAGCTCGACGAGCTCGTCAAGGAAATCCGAGCAGTACTTCCGGAAACCAAGAACGGTTTCGACGGCCGCCTTATCCCCGGCAGCCAACAGGTCGAGAGTGCCCAATCCCAGGGTCTCGTCCACTGTCTGTTTCATGTCTTCCGGGGCCATACCCATCAGTTTCTTCACGACCCCCATGAGCCCCCTGCTATCGGCGACGCCGAGCAGGGACCCCGCCTCTTCGCTCACCCTGGTGAGCGCCCCGTACATGTTGCGAACCGGATCCAGTAAAGCCATGTCGATCCCTCCCGTTTTCTCAAATCCTCGCCGCGCTATATTTCATATTTCCATAGACCTGACAGGCGTGTTGCCGCTTGTTACCTGGCGAGCTCGAATGTCGCGGCGTAGCCGCCATCTGCGCGAAGCAGGTCGAGCCTTTCACCTTGTATGTTGTACTTAGCAGCGAGCTGAAGGGCCGCAAGGTAGTCCGCCTGCTGCTGCGTGATTGCGGGGTCCGGACTGGACCTGTTCGTAGTGATGGCAGAAGGTCCGACGGATATCTTCTGTCCCTCCATCTTATAAGTGGCCCGATAATCGTTGACCCCTGTCGAGCCCGTAAGGGCGCCATCTCCGGAAAACAACGCGGTAAGAGTGGTGCCGTTGATGACGCTGACTATCCCGTCACGACCGTTGTAATAGCTGATGACTTCCCAGGTGCCCCCTGTCAGGGAAGGCGTCTTCCCTTTGGTGTACTCGAGAATCCTCTTCCCGTCCTGGTCTAACAGCGTTAGGCTGCTCGTATCAGCGGTGTAGGAGCTAGTCCGCTGCAGCGCCGCGAGGTAGGCCTGTTCATTGTCCATGAGGTCCGGCGGGCCTGCCATCTCAGTCGAAGCAAGTTCGCCTATGGACAGGCTGCTGCCGGAGAGCTTGTAAGACCCATGGTAGGTGTTCACCCCCGAGAAACCGCCCACATTACCGCCCTTGAAGAGTACATCGATGGAGACCCCTTCTGGGGCTTCCCTGGTGACTCCTTTCGAGTCGTAGGATTTCAGAACCCAGCGGATACCTTCTAGCCTGCCACCCGTTCCGCCCGAGGTTCCGCACCCCGACCAAGCAAGAACGGATGCAATGAGCACCGATGCCGCGATACACCGAGATGCCCTCATGGCCCCCCCTTGTCAAAGAACTCGGGCGTCATCGAGCGAAAACATTGATGCTTTCGACTTCGGCACGGTCATAACAATAATCCTTCACATCGAATTCGTCCACTGTGCAGATTGTTTGCTGCAACTGTGCGGGCAAGTGGGCCATGCACCAGAAGATCTTTGGCCTGTAAAATCCCTCCTTGCATACATTACTTCTTTGAGTCCCGACTGAACCAAACCACACACCGGCGTGATAATGCGTTTGTCCACGGTTAGAATGAATATGTATACTGTCAACAATTCGTCCACCACCAGGGAGAAGGAGTAGGTATGTCGCAGATTCTTGCACTGCTTCCGCTTGTCCTTACCATGAACCTCGGGCCGCAGATCATCACGGCTATCGTTTTGATAACCGGCCAGAAACCCGTCAGGAAATCGCTCACGTACCTTGCCGGGATAGCGATAGCGATAGCCGTGGTCGGATTCGTGGCATTTCTGATATTCGGCTTCATGAACGAGGGGGGAACTTCCAGCGGGCAGTCCACGGCGAGCAGCACACTCGACTACGTGTTTGCAGGACTGCTGGCGGTTCTGGGCGTCTGGGTATTCACTCAGCGCAAGAAGGCTCAAAAACCAAAGTGGATGGCTTCGATACAGGATGCAAGTTCAAAGCGCATTTTCACGATGGGCCTCCTGCTTTATTCGATCTTTCCCACGGATTTCATCGTCCTGCTTACGGTCGGACAGTACATGGCGAAACACAAGATGAATTATTACTCTATCTTTCCATTCTTCGCGCTGACACTTTTGATAGCGGCCATCCCGCTTCTGTCCTTCCTGCTGTTCAAAAAGAGGGCTGAGCGAGTGATGCCCCGTATCCAGACATGGCTCGATTCTAACGGATGGGTCATCAACGAAGTGGTGATCGTCTTCTTCATCGTGATGATGTTGTTCGGCTGAGTATCGGCTGCCAACTCAGGATTGTAGCTTTCTGGAAAGCGGACTCCTCTACGCTGAGGAACGAATTCCGCTGGAGTCACCGTGCCGCGATATGTACTTCGAGGTCGCCAACCTGCTACTGGAGCAGGCGGCGAGAAACCGCTTGAATAAGCGGAAATCTGCGTTTTCTTGTACCTGGAAAAGCGGTGGCCTGGCTGCCTGTCGCTCTTTTTTCATACTATTTTCGAAGTAAATAGATTCGAAGTGAAAAACATAACCTTGCGAATAAGCGCCCGGTTGACTTTTGTCGAAAAACCGCTCTGGGCCAACTATCCATTGAAGTGTTTTTCTACATCTCATTTCTCTCTGTTGAGCTTGCTTGAACTTGCTTGAGCCAACACGGGGGCAGTGTCGACCGCGGAGCCGCCCCAGGGGGCATTGATTAGAGGTATAATTGGTGCCAGAAGAGGAAGTTATTCCTGGCGAGCATATCGTTTCTAACAAGGGCAGTAGACATGAAAACCTTCACGGCTTATGTTGAGAGCGATCCCGAAACGGGCCTGTATGTCGGAATCGTTCCGGGCATACCCGGCGCGCACACCCAGGGCTCTTCTCTCGACGAACTTCAAGAGAACCTCAAAGAGGTTTTGACGCTTTGCCTGGAAGAGTTCGAGGGCTCCACAGATGACCTCCCCAGGTTCATCGGGCTCCAGCAAATCGAGGTCGCGGTTTGACCCGGTTGCCTGTCGTCGATTTCAAGACGATGGACAGATTACTCCGGAAGTTGGAGTTCGAACCCGTACGACAGAAGGGAAGCCATGTTTTCTAACGCCACCCGGACGGCAGAACAACCACTCTCCCAAGCCATGCGGGGAGAGATTTGGCCCGCCCCCTGGTAAGAGAGATCCTCCGCGAGATAGAGCTCACCGTGGAACAGTTCCGCGAAGACCTCGAAAGCCTCTGAACACCACACGGCCACTATTCTCTCCAGGATAGATATGAGCCATTCAGATCCAACTGACGAAGAGGAAATCCATCGACTGAGGCGTCTGGTCAAGGAACTGCTGGAGAAGCAGGATCGGATGGCCGGGGAAATCCACGATCTGAAAATACTGGTGGGCGCCAACCGGGCACCGGTCATTCAAGCTTTAGCCGAAGATGTTGTTCAAGATCAATATCACGCGGGTAGAGACCGTCAGATGGTTCGGGAAGTTAAGGCAACCGCGCAACCACTTGATCCGTCAGACGTTGATATTCAGCTGTTCGGTTCGCTTTTCCGTGGAAGGCAGGACATATTCGCGGAAATGTGGAGAAACGCTAAAGGTCGCACCGGTTATAGCCCAGCCTGCAAAAATGAATGGGTCGATGGCGTGTGCCGGAAACCCAGTACCAAGTGCGCTGTCTGCACTCACCGTGATTTTGTCGCGATGAGTGATGAGGTACTTCTCGACCACCTGCTTGGACGACATGTCGTTGGCGTTTACCCGCTTCTTCCAACGGGCGAGTGTAATTTTCTGGCAGTCGATTTCGACGGCCATGGGTGGCAAGAGGACGCCCGGGCGTATCTCGAAACATGCGAGAAGCACGACCTGACAGTGGGGGTCGAGAGAAGCAGGTCCGGCAACGGATGCCACGTATGGCTGTTTTTCGAGGCGGCGGTGAATGCCTCCCGGGCGCGAAGAATGGGGACATGGCTGCTCACCGAGACCATGTCGCGTCGTTACGAAATCCCGATGAACACCTACGATAGATTCTTTCCCAATCAAGACACGCTTCCCAAAGGCGGCTTCGGCAATCTGATCGCCCTGCCGCTTCAGAAGGCCGCGGGCGAAAAGGGAAACACCCTGTTCTTGGACAGTGATTTCAAACCGGTCGCCGATCAGTGGGCGTTCCTCAAAGCCAATCGCAGGATCAGCCGGGGGGAACTTGAGGGGGTCCTCCGATCCGCTGATGGCCACGGGAGGGTCACCGGCACAGGCAGTCGATTCGCGGAGGATGATGAGAAACCGTGGCTGTCCGTGCCCTCGAGACGCTTCGCACCGCCTCCGCTCCGCGGCCCGTTGCCGAAAAAAGTGAAGGTGGTGCAAGGTAACCAGATATACGTGGAAAGGGAAGGCCTTCCTCCGGAACTGCTCGACCGGATCAGGAGGCTGGCGACTTTTCAAAACCCGGAATTCTACAAGAAACAGGGCATGCGCCTTTCAACGGCGTTGACACCACGGATGATCTGTTGCGCCGAGGATTTCCCCGAGCACATAGGTATCCCCAGGGGATGTCTTGGCGAGTTGCAAGTTTTCCTTAAGGATTCCGGTGTGAAACTCGAACTGTCCGACGAGAGGTACGAGGGCACGGGGGTCGCCGCGGAATTTATTGGCGAGTTGACGTCAGAACAGGATTGTGCCGTCCGGGATCTGCTCGCGTGCGATAACGGCGTACTGGTCGCGCCGCCCGGCAGCGGCAAGACTCTCGTCGCAATCAATATCATCGCGTCGCGCCGGACCAATACCCTCATCCTCGTACACCTCCGCCCCCTCATGGAGCAATGGTTGGAGCGCCTCGGGGCATTTCTAGATGTCCCCCCTGCGACAGTTGGAACGATCGGTGGGGGCCGGGCAAGCCCGGGCGGTTTAATCGATGTCGGGATGCTGCAGAGCCTCGTACGCAAAGGCGAAGTGAAGGATATAGTGACCGAGTACGGCATGGTCATAGTGGACGAGTGCCATCACATCCCCGCAGTCTCATTCGAGAGAGTGCTCAGCGAAGCGAAATCCAAGTATGTCTATGGACTCACGGCAACGCCCCAAAGGCGCGACGGCCATCACCCCATCGTTCTCATGCAGTGCGGTCCGGTCAGGCATATGCTGGAGGACAAGAAATGCAGGCAACGACACGAGGGGATCAGAAGGAGCCTCATCGTCAGGGAAACGACTTTTAACTTGCCCGCTCGGGACGATGACCCCCCGATCCAGAAGGTCTTCTCGGAAGTGGCGTCCGACAGCGCACGAAATCAACTGATCGTTGAAGACCTCGTTAAGTGTGTTCGCTCCGGCCGTTCGCCGATTCTATTGACGGAGCGACGGGAGCATCTATCAACACTTGCGGACATGCTTGACGGACGGGTCGAAAACCTCGTGGTGCTGCATGGCGGGCTCACGCCAAAGCAGCGGAGGTCAGCCATGGAGAAGCTTGCTTCCATACCCGCGAAAAGCCCGAGGGCAATGGTCGCCACGGGGCGTTTTATCGGAGAGGGCTTCGATGATGCCAGGCTCGATACGTTGTTCCTGGCTATGCCGTTCTCGTTCAAGGGCACAATCGTCCAATACTCAGGTCGGCTTCAGCGGGCCTATCCCGAAAAGACCGAGATTCAGATATATGATTATCTCGATTCGAGAGTGGGTGTCCTGGCGCGGATGTTCGAGAAGAGGGTAGTTGCGTATCGTTCCTTAGGTTACGAACTAACCCAGCGGTAACCCGAGGTATCTGTGACTTTTTTCGAGCTATGTTCGAGTAACCACGCTCAACTGGTGGAACGCCACGGAACTGGAATGAAGTGGCAATGTCCACAAAACCGCTTTCTAATGAGAAATATTGGAGCCATATCAAAGAAAGGTTCGTCTCCCGAGACTGTATGAAACACTCGGCCAGGCGCTACGACATGTACTTCGAGGTGGCGAACGTACGGCTGGGGCGGGGTGGCGAAAAACCGCTTGAATAAGCGATAATCCGGGATTTCGGAGTTCCGGAATAACGGCGGAATTGAAGCCCGATTTTGTTTTTTTAGAGCTATTTTGGAGTAACCTGCCGCGCCGAGGGGCCGGGCTTGTAGTAGACTATCAGCACTGGAGGCGGCATATTAAGGATTCCGGATATCGGCTGCAAACGGGAGGTCTTTTCCATGGTAGAGGGGGACGTGTTCTGGTCTTACGGGTTGGGAGCGAGCTTCGCCCTAGCCGCATTCCGGCAGATAAGGGAGATTGAGTCCGGAAGACCGGACGCGGGCGGAATCGAGCTGAGCCGCGGGCAGCTCCGCGGGCTGAAGCGCCTGTTCAAAGAGATAGA
>Ga0315274_10001324_pt1 | contig 38206 bp, 32 predicted proteins | sample YL17G02_20_MG_FD_203700 | JGI IMG/M metagenome (GOLD analysis project Ga0315274, IMG submission 203700) | Sediment microbial communities from Yellowstone Lake, YNP, Wyoming, USA - YL17G02_20 | ecosystem: Environmental > Aquatic > Freshwater > Lake > Sediment | place: USA: Wyoming | collected...
CAGCTACTGCAACAGCCCGTTTTGCGTCAGCGATTACTAGCATGTCATTGCTCAATGTGCGTTCCTGCTCATCAAGTGTGGTGAGATTTTCGTCAGGTTCTGCCCTTCGGACTATGATTCTTTTTTCTGTAAGATTATCAAAATCAAAGGCGTGGAGAGGATGCCCAATCTCAAGAAGCACGTAGTTAGTCACGTCAACCACATTGCTGATAGAGCGAAGCCCGACACTTTCAAGCCGTCTGCGCATCCAATAAGGTGAAGTGCCAATTTTTACACCAAGAACCAATCTTGCGGCGTATCTCGGACAAAGGTCTGGAGCGTTTATGGTTACAGAAGTCAGGCTTGATGCTTCTGTGTTCCCCTCTTGAAAGCTGATCTGAGGCTTCTTTAGGGGATTGCCTGTAATTGCGGACACCTCTCGTGCTATACCAATGATGCTGAGGCAGTCAGAGCGGTTGGGTGTAAGCTCAATATCCATAACTACATCATTAAGATCAAGTGCCTCTACTATGGGAGTTCCGGGCTTAAGCTCTGCCGGTAAATCCATTATTCCATCGGCATCGGTTCCAATATTAAGCTCTTTTTCCGAACACAGCATACCGTAGGATGTTACACCTCTTATAGCGGCAGATTTGATAACCATTCCATTGGGAAGCTCGGCACCTATAAGGGCAAATGGAGACAACATCCCCTTCCTTGCATTTGGCGCACCGCAGACTATGGGAAGATTCTCACCTGTTCCAATGTCTACTTCGCATAGTGACAGTTTATCAGCGTTTGGATGTTGGCGATGGCTTACTATTTTACCCACTACGACTTTTTCCAGACCCTTTGAAGACGTGGAGATTAATTCTTTGACTTCAAGCCCTGCCATCGTAAGTTTTTCTGCCAATTCTTGTGGTAAAAGGTCAAAATCAACATATTCTCTTAACCATTCTAAGCTAACTAACATAAAAAATCTCCTTGCACAGTTGCCATCTAACAAATATTACATTATTACGTCATATTATAATTTATACCATATTTCCTGAACAAATCCTTCACTTTAGGTATTATATCACAACCAGCTTTATAACACAATTGTAAATGGACTTGAAGTTCTGTCAGGTGATTTTACACTTGACTCTGAGCGGACATTCTGATATATATTTGAGTTGGTTTTAAATTATTTGAGTTTTAACGTTATACAAGAAGGAGAATTGTCGAATCTTATTTCGACCTGTCTTTCACTTCTTAGATACAAAAGGCAGTTTTTAACTAATGAAAAATAGACTTATGACTCCTGGGCCCGTGCCAGTACCGCCCGATTCATTACTTGCAATGGCTCAACCGATGATCCACCACCGTACAGAAAAATTTGAAAGGATCATGGCAGAGCTTCCCGATTTACTTAAATACGTTTTCCAGACGAAAAATGACGTGATCCTGCTTACTGCCTCCAGCACAGGGGCGATGGAAAGCGCAGTAGCTAATCTCCTCTCTCCTGACGATAGTGCGTTAGTCATCGGTGGAGGCAAATTCGGTGAAAGGTGGGGAGAAATCTGTGAAGCTTATGGGGTTGGCTTTGACTCTATAAATGTGGAATATGGAAAGGCTGTTGATCCGAAACTCGTCGAGGAAAAGCTAAGTGTAAATCCCTCGATCAAGTGCGTCTATGCTACACTGTGCGAAACCTCGACAGGCGTGGTACACGACATTAAAGGGCTTGGAGAAGTTGTCAGCAAGTTTGAAAACACCATGCTTATTGTTGACGCTGTGAGCGGACTCGGTGCCGTTGATTTTCAGACTGACAACTGGCACGTAGACGTTGTTGTATCTGGCTCACAGAAAGGGCTTATGACCCCACCGGGACTGGCTTTTATCTGCCTTAACCAAAAAGCGTGGGACGCAGTTGAAAAAGCTAAACTTCCAAGATACTACTTCGATCTCAGAAAAGCAAAGAAAACACTTGCGACAAATCAGACTCCCTTTACGTGCAACATATCGCTCATTCTGGCATTGAGGGAATCACTTGTTATGATTAAACAGGAAGGTCTGGAAAACGTCCTCACAAGGCACGCCCGACTTGCAGAAGCGACGAGAGCAGGCGTGAAAGCACTTGGGCTTGAGTTATTTGCATCCTCACCGGCAAACGCATTAACTGCTGTCAAAGTTCCTGAATGTGTAGACGGAAAGAAGCTTGTAAAATTCATCGAGGATAAATACGGGGTTACTTTTGCAGGTGGTCAGGAAGGTCTGGCTGGAAAGATATTCCGCATCGCTCATCTTGGCTACGTTGATGATCTGGACGTAATATCTGCTATATCTGCCCTTGAAATGGCTTTGCCGAAGTTTGGGTATAAGGTCACATTTGGTGATGGCATAAAAGCCGCAGAGAAAGTGCTAGTAGATTCCGAAGCACTGAAAAAACGATTTAAAGAATATATAGAAAAGATAGGACAGGTCTCTATTGGTGGTAATAGTGTGGAAGATGTTAGAAAGGAACGCAGTAGATGAAGCTTGTTACACAACCATAAGGTATTAAAAATGAGAATATTGGTCACTGAACCCCTGTCTGATAAAGGGATCGAAATACTCAAGAATGATGACGATATATCTGTTGATATAGAGACGAAACTGTCTCAAGAGGAGCTTGTAAACCGTATCGGTGATTATGATGCCCTCATTGTCCGAAGCGGAACAAAAGTCACATCAGAAGTGATTGAATCTGCAAAAAATTTGAAGGTCATCGGCAGAGCTGGTGTTGGCGTTGACAACGTTGACGTAAGTTCTGCAACGAGACGAGGTATTATCGTAGTCAATACACCAAATGCCAACACCATATCAGCCGCAGAGCATACAATGACTCTCCTTCTGGCTATGTCGAGAAACATAGCCCCTGCAAATGTGTCGCTCAAAAGCCGAAAATGGGATCGGCAGAAGTTTCTGGGTGTTGAGGTATACAATAAAATATTGGGCATTATAGGTCTTGGGCGCATAGGAACCGAGGTTGCAAAGCGAGCACAGTCGTTTGGAATGCAAATTATAGCTTCAGATCCCTACATTTCACCAGATACCGCCGCTAAACTGAACGTTCAGCTTGTAGATAATAACGAGCTATTTCAGAAAGCTGACTACATAACCGTGCATCTTCCCTTGACTGAGGAAACGAGTTACCTTCTGGATGAAGAAGCCTTTGCGCTAATGAAGGATGGTGTCAGGATAATAAACTGCGCTCGTGGTGGGATATGTAACGAAAAAGCATTGTATGATGCTATTGTAAGCGGGAAAGTAGCTGGCGCCGCATTAGATGTGTTCGAGCAGGAACCTCCACTAGACAACCCGCTTCTTGATCTTGATGCTGTTCTGACAACTCCGCACCTGGGCGCTTCGACAAGAGAGGCTTTGGTTAACGTATCACTTGAGATCGTATATCAGGTGATAGATGCCCTTAAAGGAAGACCTGTCCGTAACGCCGTTAACATGATAGCGCTAGACCTTGGTGAAGTTGAAAAGATCAGACCTTTCCTGCAATTGGCAGAGAAGCTCGGAAACATTCAAAGTCAGCTTGTCGAAGGGCATGTAACTGAAGTCAATATAGATTACAGCGGTGAGATAATCAATTATCCAACTGAAATATTAAGCATTGCTGTGCAAAAGGGATTGCTTCAGCCGTTTCTTGGTGATTCCGTTAATTACGTGAATTCAGCTCTAATATCACGTGAAAGAGGCATAAAGGTATCTGAAACCCGGATCAGTGAGATCGAGGATTTTGTTAATCTAATCACTGTAATTATAAAGACCGATAAGGGTGAAAGAAGAATATCTGGAACTATATTCGGCACAAAAGAACCAAGGATAGTTGAAATTGACGGTTATCATCTTGACGTTATGCCATCAGGATATTTGCTGATATTGCAAAGTCGCAAGGACAGGCCGGGCGTTATGGGCCCTCTGGGTAATATACTTGGTGAGTATAACATCAATATCGCCGGTATGAGCATGGGCAGAGAAACGCCATACAGCGAAGCCATAGCTGTGCTTACTCTCGATAACCCTGTTCCCAAAGAAGCTATCGAAAAGATTAAATCCCTTGAAGGCATCTGGGAAGCCAAGCTTGTAAGGCTTGATTAAAAAGAATGTAAAACTCGTGAAATTTGAGGTGGTGAAAACTAAACATGATTTTATATTTAGTTGAAAGGATACAAAAGAACAATAATTCTTGTTTTTTACTAACTTTAATCATTATCGGAATACTGACAATTCAGTCACAATCCTTAGTGATTGCAGACGATATTTGGACTCTGAATATACCAGACAATGAGGTGCTTTCACCTGTAAGTCTGGTAGAGCCTTATGTTATTTATGCAACTAAGACAGGTAATCACGTTTTTGTCTACAAACGTAACTTGACGAATGGTAAACAGAATGTGATCTTCAAATATGACGAATATGGCAAATATGAACCTGAATCTAGTAACTTCTGGGAGTCATTACCGCCGGGCATTGCTCTATCCAATGATGAACAGCATTTTGCATTTGTAGATAAACAAGGGTTGAAAATATATAATCTATCCGATGGAAAACAAAGAAATCTGATTATTCGGGAGCCTATACTTGTAGATGATGAATCTGCACCAGCATGGTCAACCCCATCACACAAAGAAGTAATAAAAGCAGGCTTGGATACGGGACTTTATGGCATAGTAGCCAACGGCTGGTCTTCAGATGGAAAATACATCAGTTTTATTGAATCTTACTATGAAGGAATAGGAGAAGGCATTATCGAGTTAAAAACAGAGCGTTTATTTGAATATCATAATGGAGCTAACAGCATGTCATGGTCTCCGTCAGGGCATTTCCTCTTGATGGCATCTTCGGAGTTTGCTTATGGTGAGCCAGGATTGTACGTCGTGAAGCTGGATGAGATGGATCAGGCTGAAGGTCAACCAGTCATAGAGCGTATTGATAAGAAGTTTGGATTCACTTCAAATCGTGATTCCCTTTTTTCAGAGGCAGTGTTTTCACCAAATGGTCGAAAGATTGCTTTCACATTCAAGGAATCAGATGAAAGACAGCCAGTGAGTTTGGCAATTGCCAATGCTGACGGAACCGGGTTTCAAATATTGGAGAAAAACGGTGACTTCTATTATTTGATGTTCTCTCCTGATTCGGACAGCATTTTTTATATACAAAAACAGGAACAAAGGATAGTTTTAAGAAAATGCGTTCTGGCATCAAAGAAAAAAGCGGATGTTGCATTATTACCTTCTGATTTGCCACCTTCCGATTGGCTTTTGGAAATGTACCATAAGGTTTTTTGGACAAAAGAGGGGTTTTTGCCATTGCTTGCAGGCAATGAAAACAAATCAAGATTATTGATTTTGGATGTAAATGGTAGAAGATTGGTATATGCAAGTCCTATATTTAAATCATTGCCCACAATTGTTGAGTTTACGAAATAATTTCCATTTTTACTGAAATAAAAGAGGTGCCTATGTTTAAAATTGGTGTAGTTACTGACGAAATAAGCGATGATCTGGTTGAAGCTATAAATGTGGCAAAATCATGGGGATTGCAACATATCGAACTGCACAGGATATGGGGAAAGAATATCTGTGACGTTGACGAAGCTACCCTAAGCAAAATTATCAGCATAGTCAAAAAAAGTGGAATGACTGTGACAAATATTGATTCTCTGACATTAAGATGCTCATTGTCGAATGACGAGGAATATTCTCAGCACATAAAGCATCTTCTGAAATCCATCGAGATCGCTCCTCTATTCAATACAAACATTGTCAGACTATTTTCATTCTGGAAAGAACAGGACGTTGACGATAAATGGGATTTGATATTTGAAAAGATGGAACTCCCGATAAAGATCGCTGAAAGAGAAGGTATAATCCTCGGTTTTGAAAACGTAAGCTCTGGCAACATCGGCACAAGTGATGATCTGGTAAGGTTGTTTAATTATTTCGATTCACCAAACCTAAAGCTGATCTGGGATCCGGGCAATGCTTACGCAACAGGTGAGAAAACGCCATATCCAGATGGTTACGAAAAGATTAAAGACAGGATTATACACGTTCACGTTAAAGATTCTGTTATTAATAATGAGGGGAAAAACGTCTGGAAGCCCATCGGCAAGGGGAACGTTGACTACAAAGGCCAATTGAAAGCCTTGTTAAAAGACAACTATCAGGGAGTCATCGCCCTGGAAACTCACTGCGTAGCAGAAAATGGCTCGAAAATTGATGGTACGAAAGAATCTTTTGACGGACTTATGGGCGTCATAAAAAGTATAAGTGGTGAGTGAAAGTGACAGAATGGCGTCTTTTAAGGCTAGGAATTGTAGATTATGAAACAGCACACGATCTGCAAAAAAAGATACTGCAAGAGCGTATTGAAGGTAAATGCCCCGACCATCTGATATTGCTTCAACATAATCCTGTGATAACCATTGGACGAAGCGGAGATAATAAAAACATACTGGCATCAAAAACGTTGCTGGAATCTTTTGGAATTACGGTTCATGAGATCGAGCGAGGTGGAGACGTCACCTATCACGGACCCGGTCAGTTGACAGGCTATCCCATCATAGACCTTCGTTCTTACCAAAAAGACGTTCACTGGTATCTAAGGCAGTTAGAGGAAGTCATCATAAGATTTTTATCAGACTACAATATAGCTGGAAAAAGGGTTTCAGGTTATACTGGCGTATGGGTTGGTGATGAGAAGATAGCCGCCATAGGTGTTGCAGTCAAACGCTGGGTCACTTATCACGGCTTCGCCCTCAACGTCAATCCTGATTTATCCCACTTCAAACTTATCAACCCTTGCGGAATCACCGATAAGGAAGTTACCTCCATTGTTAAAATTCTGGGTCACGATGTAAGTATGGAAGAAGTTGAAGACAAGGTTGTTTCTGCGTTTGCAGAGGTCTTCAGCGTTGAGATTCTCAATGGAAAGGAGAATACAAATGGCTAAAACAATGATAGCGGCACAGCTTTACACGATTCGTGATTTTATGAAGACTTCTGAAGATATGGCAAAATCACTGAAGAAGGTAAAAGCTCTTGGTTACGATGCGGTTCAGTTGTCGGGAAATGGGCCCATTGATAACAAAGATATGAAGAAACTGTGTAATGATGCAGGGCTAATCATCGCCGCAACGCACATCGGCTTTGAAGAGATACAAAATGAACCGAATAAGGTGATCGAACAGCACAGCATCTTTGAGTGCAAGCACGTTGCAATCGGTGGATTACCCGGCTCTTATGCTAATGCCGAAGGTTTCGTGAGATTTGCAAAAGAGGCGTCAGTTGCAGTAAAAAAACTCTACGATGCTGGTTTTGACTTCTCTTATCATAACCACAGCTTTGAGCTTGAGAAATTCGGAGATCGTACTGGATTACAGATGCTCTACGAGGAAAGCGACCCAAAGTTATTTTTGAGTGAAATTGACACTTACTGGGTTCAGCACGGCGGTGGCGATCCTGCGGCATGGATCAAAAAACTCAAGGGTCGTGCATTACTCGTTCATTTCAAGGATATGGCAATAAAGGGTCATACTCAGAGATTCGCAGAAATTGGCGAAGGTAACCTTAACTGGCCAGCCATCCTCGATGCCTGCAAGGAAGCTGGTACGGAATGGATGATCGTTGAACAGGACGTTTGCTATGAACGAGACCCATTCGAGAGTCTAGGAATCAGCTTGAAGAATATTAAGAGTTGGGGAATTAACTAGAAAACAACCTTAAATATAACAGATACACATGGAAATTGCATCATCTGTGTGTATCTGTGTAAAGGAAGTGTTTGATGTCTAAACAAATACAAGTTCCGATTTCTGATGAAGAATATAAATATCTGAAAGAGATAAAGGAAACACAGAATAAGCCTTTTCCGCAGTGAGCAGACAAGCTTTAAAACAAACCTACGATATAAAGAAGTCAAAAAGTTAGAGACTTATAGTTGGGTTTCGTTCCTTAACTACCTATAACTGACGCTTTAGGGGATAGAGGTGATTATAAATGGCTATCTTAACCAAAAATGTTAATATTCACTTATCTGACGAACAATATCATTATTTATTGAAAATCGCCGAAGAACAACATAAGTCTATCTCGGCAGTGATTAGAGATGCTTTAAGTCAGATTTATGATATTAGAAAATCAGAAGAGTCTAAACCCAATAATTCTACTAATGAAAATGATTTAGATCAAAAGGAGAAAAGGCTATTGGAAGCATTTGAGAAAGCACGGGGTATTTGGAAAGACTACGATGAGATTGATGCTATACGTAAGGAAACAAAAGAAAGATGGCAAGAGTGGCAAAAAGAACTGGAAAAGTCTGCCTAGATACAGACATAGTGATAGATTATTTGCGAAAAACAAAAGAAACTGAAAACTTGATTAATAAATTATTCAGTAGATTTAGCGATACTACCATCACGATAATTACAGTATATGAATTACTAATAGGTGTTGAATATTCTGATGGAAGAGGTCGTAACGATGTTGAAGAAATCATTAATATCATTACCATTTTGCCATTTGACGTGAAAGCTTCAAGAGAAGCTGCAAAAATCACAGCAGAATTAAAAAAATCAGGTCAACAGATCGGTATTGCGGATGAATTGATAGCGGCAATATGCAAAACTCATAATACTTGCTTACTTACCAAAAATGTTAGTCATTTTCAAAGAATAAGAAATTTAAAAGTTATCGGTCTCAATGAAATATAGTCTGTATTACCGAAAAGACGGAAGAAAACCTGCCATCCATTGATCCACATCTGATGGCGCCATAAGCCAGCCAGCCTGCATCGCCCATGCGGAACTACCCGACTGAAACTGATAATTACCTGATTTGACGTTGATAAACATCGGATCAGCAATTCGACTGTGTGCGTCAAAGCCTGTTTGTTCGGTAAATTTATCAGTATCCGAAAACTCCTGATATTTTGGTCTCCACGTAACTCCATAAAGGATCATCTTTTGATTTGGCTCTGAGTAATAAAGGTTGCGGTCAATCAGCATGTCCTGTTTTGTCGGGTCGTAAATCTGGTCAGGAATGGTTTTGAGATATTCCTGATATGCTTCCCCCGTGCCATATTTTTTTCTTTCGCTTGGATGCCAGCCAAAGAAACCGTTGTCGTACCACATTCCCAATTGATAGCCTTCATTTAGCGCACAGACGTTCCCTAATACAACGTTGCCCATATTGTGATAAGGGATTACACCGAAGTCTTTAGTTTCTAATGGACGTGGTCCTTGTTCACGGAAAGTGACCCCGTCTTTGTTCCCAACGCAAGTATTGAAAGCAACAACACAGTTTATACTTTCTGCTATCTGAATCCCTCCGCAACTCCATGTGTCGCCTTCTGCCTTTGTGCCATTACCAACCATTAGATTATGCAATACTGTGATGTCCCGACTGATCTCGATAAATAATCCGCTTAACTCGTTTTCCTGAAACACACATTCAGTCACCAGCACGTTATGGACGTGAATATCGAACCATAATCCAGGTCCGCCGTTGTGTCGAAATATACACCGTCTAAGAACACCGCCATTACTCCACGCTAATTTAAACCCGCCTGCATCCCATCCACGGGAAATGGGTTTCCAGCAGTTACCTTCCCAGAGACATTCTTCGTTGAGGAAGTTATCGTTGTTCGCACCACCACCTGTATGCCCACACCTTCGAACTACGCAATGCCGCATAATGCCACCAACGCCGACTCCACCGCCTGACATATCTTCAATGATACAGTTCTCTACCAGATTATTCTGTCCATGTAGCCATACAGCAGGTCTTTGTGGGAAACTGGCGCAATATCGGAATATAAAGCCATGTACCTGAACGTTCTCAACGCCTTTAGGATTCATCCATGGATTGGTACCAAAGATTAACCCTCGTGAAGCAGATTCAACGTGATGATTGTTCGGATCAGAACCATCTGCCAGCCATAGATAAAGCTCTTTTTTAGACGTGTCTACTGCAAACATGCCATACCACGTATTTGGATCTTTTGGATCAGGAGTTTTGGATGCTATCTCTGATGATTTTGGATGTATTTGCTTAATGAGTTCGTCCAGTTTACCGACAGGAGCAAGCTGATAGCCATCTACGATGACTTGCTCTGCACGACCCCATATTGGCGCATCACCCGGATGATGTTCCACTGGCGTGCCATCCTTCAGATGATTAATGATAAACTGATATTCCCAAGGCACGTAATAAATGGATGGCTGTTCAGGTAATTGCTTCCAGTTAGTGATAACGTCTGCGCCTGTGACTACGACTGAACCCATCGGATCAGCAGCGAACCTGATAGGTGCCTGTGGAGTTCCGTTATTCTGCAAAATTACTGCTTCCCGATAAATCCCTGCCTTGACGATAACGCTATCCCCAGCTTGAGCCATCTCTGCCGCTTTGTTTATAGTCTTTAACGGAAGTTCAGCTGTGCCGATATTCTGATTTGATGCCTGTGGATTTTGTGTGTCTACTACGTACTCCATTGCGTTGCTCGTTTGTATCGTTATGAGCATGGATGCTAAATAACTCAGGTATAACACGAATTGCATTATTCTACCTCTCGCAAAATTTTATAAATATAAATCCTATTGTGGATAAGATTATCAAACCCATCAGGTATTTTCAATGGTTTTATTTTATACATCCTTCTATTACAGATTCTCTGCTTGATTTGGGCTTGAATTTTCCTCTCTTATTCGGTATTATCATCTCTGGTTAAAGAGGTTTCGATTTTTCATGTAATTATAGGAATTATAAAAACATTGCAATAATTTACAAATAAGGTTGTATTCAAAGTAAACTAATGGAAAAGTTACGAAGTGTATTAAAGCAATACTGGGGTTATGATAGCTTTTTACCCCTGCAAAAAGAAGCTATGGGATGTGTGCTTAATAGTCGTGATTCTGTTGTTGTTTTGCCAACAGGCGGCGGGAAATCTCTCTGTTTTCAAGCACCGGCTATGTGCATGTCGGGCATGGCGGTAGTGGTATCTCCGCTAATATCATTGATGAAGGATCAGGTTGACTCTTTAAAAAACTGTGGAGTTCCATCAGCTTTTATAAATAGTAGCCTTTCATTAGAAGAAAAGCGATCCGTCGCCGCAGATATACGTCAGGGTAAGATTAAACTAATATACGTCGCACCAGAAAGGCTTGTGCAGGATAATTTTATCGCTTTTTTAAAGCAGACTAAGCTTTCATTCATCGCAGTAGACGAAGCCCATTGCATCAGCGCATGGGGACATGATTTCCGCCCTGAGTATCGTGAACTGCGTATCCTGAAAAAGGCGTTTCCCGGTATCAGCATACATGCCTATACAGCGACTGCAACAGATCATGTCCGTAGCGACATATCCCAGGAGTTATCTTTGGCTGAACCAGAAATTCTGGTTGGCTCATTTGATCGCCCCAACCTCGTCTACACCGTAACGCATCGTAGTAACAAGCTAAAGCAGATTCGCTCTGTCATTGATCGCCACAAATCAGAGTCTGGCATCATTTACTGTATCCGTCGTAAAGACGTAGATGATCTTTGCGCAGTACTCACTGATGAAGGATATAAAGCCCTTCCATACCATGCAGGAATGTCCGATAGTGATCGTAAAAAGAATCAAGAAGCGTTCATAAAGGAAGAAGTTGATACCATAGTAGCGACCGTTGCATTCGGTATGGGTATAGATAAGTCCAACGTACGCTACGTAATCCACGCAGGAATGCCCAAATCTCTGGAACACTATCAGCAAGAGACCGGGCGTGCCGGGCGGGATGGGTTGGAAGCTGAATGTTGTCTATTCTACTCCAATGGTGATTTTAACACATGGCAAAATATCCTTAGTGATTCGGAGCCTGACGTAATGGAGATCGCTCTGGGTAAGCTTAGAGATATGTACGACTTCTGCGTGAATGGAGCTTGCAGGCACAAAGCGATAGTATCATATTTCGGGCAGGAACTTGATAAAGAAAGCTGTAATGCCTGTGACGTGTGCCTTAATCAGGTGGAATTACTTGAGGACCCTTTGATAGTTTCTCAAAAAATTCTTTCCTGTATTGCACGATTAAAGGGGCAATTTAGTGCGGCATACATCGGTTGGGTGCTGGTTGGCTCAAACGATAAGCGCATTTTACAGTTCGGACATGACAAATTGAGTACGTGGGGTATACTTTCCGATGAGGGCAGGCAATCTGTGCGAATCTGGATCGATCAGCTTATATCGCAGAGATACCTTCAAAGAGAAGGGAAGTTCAATGTCATCAGTATAACGGATAAAGGCTGGCAAGCGCTGAAAGGGGAGGATACTCCCAGTCTTTTGAAACTTGCGGAGAAAGCTGAAAAGCAATCCAGAATATCATCCGATTCATGGAAAGGCGTAGATATGGGGCTGTTCAATGTATTACGGACTTTACGGCGTGAAAAAGCTGATGAGCAGAATGTTCCAGCTTTCATTGTCTTTAGTGATACCGCACTGCGAGATATGGCTAGACGAAGACCATCCACACTTAAAGGTTTCCTTAACGTAAGCGGTGTTGGGCAAAAGAAATGCGAAACCTATGGTGATGATTTTATCAGGGCTATCATAGATTATTGCACCGAAAACTCTGTTGAGATGGATTCTAAATTAAGGATAACCACTCCTATAATAGAGCAAGATAAAGACTCCAACCCCAGCGTTATTAAACAGCGTGCCTTTAACCTTTTCAAAAAGGGATTATCTGTTAAAGAAGTTGCTCAATCAACTGGACGGGCATTATCCACAGTATTCGTTTATCTTGAGGAATACATAAAATACGAAGGAATAACCGATCCTTCTCAATGGATAAGCAGTGAAATCAACGCCCGTATATTAAAAGCCATAGAAGCAGTAGGTATGGATAGGCTAAAACCAATATTCGAGTTTTTCAATGGTGAGATAAGCTACGACCTGATCCGCATAAGTGTTGTATGTTTTCGTAATAGGCGTCATTATTCCATATATCAGTAGATATGGTTCACAATTCAAGATTTAAGATTAAAGTTATGTCTGGATGAAATTTCTTAATCTTCTAATCTTCAATTTGTTTCGTATTTTCAATTTTTAACTTGTAAATACCGAATTTGCATTGTAAAATATTAGAAGAGGTGATTATAAATGCTAACAAAAGTGTCGTCACGAGGGCAGACAGCAATTCCAGCAGAAATAAGAAAAAAATATGGGATCAAAGAGAATAGCAAATTACAATGGATAGACGAAGGGGAGATCATTACGGTAGTTCCCATAAGCGAAGACCCAATCAAATCATTTCGTGGTATGTCAAAAAACAAGAATTTGGTAAAAGATCTATTGGAAGATCGAAAAAAGGAAAGGGAAGTAGATGAATGATAGATACTTGCTGGATGCTAAGGCATTACTTGCTCACAAGGACCCTGAATATGAACAGTTGAAGGATATAGTTCCTATGGTATTTCTTCCTTATAAACAGTAAGCCTTATGAAGTTGTAATTAAAAAAAATTTCATCTGTTCAACCCCAGCGGGGTGAAATATTTATAGAAACATAATCCATAAAAAACCTAAAGCTCCAGCGGAGCGACATCAGAAAGGAGTTTTACAATGAAAAGGCGCATCATTCAATTAGCTGTTACTATATTCTGCATTTTGTTAATTGGACTTGTCGCCATAGCACAAGATGGTAAAATCCTAAGAACAACAGTCCATTCGCCTTCGTTAGAGGGAAATCTGTTCAAAGACTCACCAGATCGTAATGTGACGATCTATCTTCCACCTAGCTATGACACTGATCCGGGGATGAGTTATCCTGTCGTTTGCTTGTTGCATGGATATACAGTTACTGACGTGTACTGGACAGGTGGAAACTACATCAGTAATGGAAATATCAAAGATTGGATGAAATCTTGGCTAAAAGATGGCAAGGTTAAAGAGATGATCCTCGTCATGCCGAATTCTTACAATACACTGCAAGGTAGCTGGTATACAAATTCAGTAGCAACAGGTAATTGGGGAGACTTTATAGCTAAAGATTTGGTACAGTATATAGATAGCCATTATCGGACACTACGACAAAGGGAAAGCCGTGCAGTTATAGGACACTCAATGGGTGGATATGGCGGGATGACTTTGGGAATGGATTATCCAGATGTATTTGGTTGTATGGGGTCACTTGCGGGTCTGCTTGATATGAATAATTATCCCACTAGAATCAATTGGGCTTTTGCTCAAGGTGCAAGACTTAAGAACCTATCAGATTTTTACTCACAAAGTTTTGATGTTCAATTATCTATTGCAATGAGCGCAGCTTTATCTCCTAATCCAGATAAACCTCCATTCTATGCCGACTTCCCATGGGAATATGATGAATCCAACAATTTGAAACAAAATCAAGCTGTTTGGGATAAATTCTTAGCACGCGATGTTCTGAAGCGAATTCCATCAAATGTGGAAAGCCTTAGACGTATGAAAGCAATATATATTGACTGTGGTACTTCTGATGAGTTTAATGTTATCGTTGATGCACGGCTTGTGCGAGATGAGTTACAGAGTTTAGGTATTCCTAATCATTATGAAGAATTCTCAGGTAACCATATATGCTGTTTCATGAATAGCACAGGAAACGCCCTTGAAGTTTTTTCCAAAGCGATGTCATTTGAGATACTGACAGGCGTTGAGCCAAAAGGCAAGCTTACAACAACATGGGGAGAGATAAGAACGGCAGAATGAAAATCAGGTTTAGAAATACGGTATTTATCTCTATCTGCTATAGCCAGAGTTTGCGTAAGCAAGCTTACGCACTCTATATCTAATCAAGGAATATATTATGTCTATTGCAAATTTGATGACATTTTTAATGCTGAGTATATCGGCAACAGATACGGATAGGTTACTTATTGACTCGTTCGAGTATAAGCAAACCTTAACAGCACAAGAAGCGTGGAAACCGCAGGCGGGAAGCCTTCCGGTAGAATTCACAGAGCATGATAAAAAACAGGCTTTGCTTATGAGATGTGATTTTTCAAACAAACAGGATCGGTGCTATTGGGATAAGGAAGTCAATCTTGATCTGTCAAGGTTCGGCAGGTTCTCATTCTGGATATACGCTGAGAATCCACAGTCAATCCAGGGCGGGTCGCTGTATTTTCAAAGCGGTGATGGATGGTTCGCTAGCGGATTCCCAATCGGAAAAAACAAGTGGCACAAGGTATCAGTAAGGAAAAGCAGTTTTCGGATTGAGGGGTCGCCAAAAGGATGGAACAGCATCAATAATATACGCATTGCCTTCTGGAAAGCTAATGATACAGACACTACCGTAGCCATAGACAGTTTTGAGACAATATCTGATAAGATAGTCATTGTGATGGGTGATAATACCATCCGTAAAAACCCATCTCAAGCAAGATCAGTTCAAGACAGCGCTGACTCGGTGGCAAAAACGCTTGAAGGTGCAGGGCTGGAATTTGGTGTTATAGCCGACATGGATGTGGAATCCGGTGTGCTTTCAAACGCAAAGCTGGCGATCTTCCCCTATAATCCTGACATTTCCGACCTAGAATTTGATGCTATCGCCAAATTTGTTGGATCGGGTGGGAAAATCATGGCGTTCTACATGCTCCCTGCAAAGTTAGCTGATTTGCTAGGGATCGAAAATAGCGAGTGGTCTCGTGAGACGTACGCTGGACAGTTTAACTCAATCAAATTTAAGCCTGACTCCGTTGATGGCCTTCCAGATAGCATAATTCAAGGTTCGTGGAACGTCACCATCCCGAAACCACGTAAAAACGAAGCACGGATTATAGGCAGATGGGCTGATACTAATGGCAAGGTTTCTGAAACACCAGCGATGACGCTCAACAAAAACGGAATGTTCATGGGGCACGTTTTACTATCCAGCGATTTGATAGACAAAGGGCAGATGATACTCGCTGTAATCGGTGAATTATTGCCAGACATGCGTGAATCCATATCTGAAACGGTTTTGCGTGGAAAAGAGAAGATCGCAGGGCTTGATGATATGAGCGAAGTAAACTCATTGATTGAAGAAAACGTTACAAAAATACCAGATGTACGCAGAAAGGAAGTAACTAAACACCTGTCAGAATCAGAAAAACTATCTAAAAAGGCAGAAAAGGCTCGTAAAGGCAAACATTACGGGGAAGTTCTGAAAATATCACGTAAAGCAAATCAGGAATTTCAGGAAGCCTTTCTGCTCAGTTTTCCATCCAAAAAGGACGAGTTTCGTGCCTTATGGTGCCATTCCGCTTCTGGCATACCCGGCTGGGATTGGGATAAGGCGATAGAGAACGTCAAAAAATACGGTTTCAACGCCATCGTTCCCAACATGCTCTGGGGAGGGCTGGCATATTATCCAAGTGACGTGCTTCCAGTTGCGGAAGATGTAAAAACACAAGGGGATCAGATAGCAAAGTGTCTTGAAGCGTGCCATAAACATGGTGTGCAGATGCACGTATGGAAGGTCAACTGGAACCTCGCTAATGCGCCCCAGGAATTCGTAGAAAAGATGCGTAACGAAGGGAGACTCCAACGAGACAGGCAAGGCAATGAGTTGAAATGGCTCTGTCTGTCTAATTTAGAGAACTACAAGCTGGAGCTTGAGTCCATGCTTGAGATCGTCAAGAAATACGACGTTGATGGTATCCACTTCGATTACATACGCTATCCCGACAGTAACGCCTGCTTTTGCCCAACCTGCAAAGAGGAGTTCGAGAAAAGTGTTGGCGTGAAAGTGGAGAATTGGCCCGATGACGTATTCAGCAGTGCTTATGCTGATAAGTTTATAAAATGGCGCAGTGATCAGATAACACGCCTTGTCCGTGACGTGAGTGAACAGGCGAGAAAAATAAACCCAAAGATTAAAATCTCTGCCGCTGTATTCAATGATTATCCTGCGTGTGTACGCAACGTCGGCCAGGACTGGAAGTTGTGGATTGACTCAGGCTATCTGGATTTCGTCTGCCCGATGGACTACACTGATGACAATGACCGTTTTACAAACATGGTTACTAACCAGAAGGCTGTTGTAAACGGACTTGTGCCGCTTTATCCCGGTATTGGTGCATCCGCTCCGGGTCTCTCACCAGATCAGGTTGCTATGCAGGCACACGTAGCAAGAACTCTAGGAGTGGATGGGTTCATTATCTTCAACTATGATCTAACAGTAGCTACGAGTGTTTTGCCCGCTTTATTTAAGGGTTCGACTTCAGAATAATATACGGTAAAAACGTAGTGGAAGTCTAAAGCCTTCCACTACGTACGATATTTTCTGAAGTCTGGTTTAGGCAATGAAAGGAGAGCAACATGAAAAAGTATATCTTAACGGTTATTGTTATTGTGTTTGTCATGGGTTTATTGGCTGGTTCAGGCTATGCGCTTGATCCAAAGATTATTGCAGGTGTATGGCTTCTTGACGAAGGCAAAGGTGCAGTCGCCGCAGACTCATCCGGGAATGGGCATGACGGAAAGATCACTGGTAGCCCTGTATGGATCGACGGCAAATTTAGTAAGGCTTTGCAATTCGCCGGAGGCAATGATCTCGTTACCATTCCTGATGACGAAGCCCTGGAGTTTGGAAAAAATAGTTTCAGCGTCGTTACCTGGTTTAAATTCTCGACTGCACAGGACTGGAACAGGATTGTAAGAGGAAGGAATCCAGGTCCCTGGGGTGGAGGAAACACTGGATGGGAACTTCAAACACAAGGGTCATCAATCAATTGGAGCCTTGACGATACTGCGAAAAGCAATCTGCAAACTACTCATACTAACGTAGCCGATGGTGAATGGCATCATACTGCAATGATCGTCAACCGAGAAAAGAAGGTGCTGCTAGCTTATCTGGATGGTGAAAATGAGCAATCACTCAATATCGCAAATATTGTTTCGATTTCGTCCAATACACCCCCGGTAATTGGCGGTGGATTAATCGGTTCAATTGATGACGTCGCCATATTTAGTGGCGTTATAACTCTGGACGACGTGGTAAACATTATGAATAATGGGCTTTCTGAAGTATTAAAGAAGAATCTTTCTGTAGTAGCCTCTTCAGACAAAGCGGCCACTACCTGGGGGAAGATAAAGAATATCGAGTAATTTTGTTTACTGATCAACCGAAGTAGGATGGGCATTGCCCATCTTACTATGTTAATTGTCAAGGGAAAAGTGATACTGTCCGATTTTTGTCACTTTCCCATTGAGATGTTATATATTAAATGTAATCTGTCAACAATATTAATAAATCATGACAATCTCCTTATCATATAAAATTGCTATTGCAGATTATCAGCGTTGAAACGATAATATCATCCTCTTATCAGCAGACAGTTATATAATCTTTATGACTATAGATGATGCTGCAATGCTTTGTTCAGATATTATGAGTGTGGGACGCAGCCTACTAAATAGCAGACAATATAATATGATAGTTCATAATATGATAGTTCATAATATTAATGCTACAGGATGGGCAAAACGCTCTCCCACAAAATAAGACAATATCGCTTCTTTACAATCTTTACAATAGCACGTGTTATAGCACGTGTTAATGTATCATCAAGATTAATGTTTTTATGACACTACTCCTCACTGGTGCTTTAACACGTAACGTATTCTGTTGAGTAACTTATGAGCTATACAGATGATTACCTTGTTCTTTGGCATTCTCTTGCTCAACTCACTAAATGATTTCAGCAATGCCGGGTCTTTGCGAACTGCTATCCAACTGCTTTCTATGAGCAAGAATCTAAGGTTGGCATTGCGTCGTCGTGAAACACCTGTATGGAGTTGTTTATCTCCACTGGAGTCTTGGGATTAACCCAAAGTAACTTGCTAGAAAGTAACTTGCTAGATGGTCTAGGTTCTTAAAACGGTTGATGTCTACTATCTCTGTCAGAAACACCATCGCTGTTGTTGTGCTGATTCCCGGGATGTAAGATACCCAACTGGCATCTTATATGGTTCCTGCTTTGATAAACAACCAATATCTTTTGCCAACTGTGATATAACAGAACGAAGATACTTTAACATAGTAAAGCAGAGAGTGTCTGTTTCCCACTGTTATGCTTGAAGACAATGTCCTCTAACCAAGAAATGAACCTGTTTGACCAGTTGGAGTTTAACTCATCTGGTACGTTTATACCGTAAAAGCTTAGAATACCTTTTATTTGGTTCTTGCATCGTGTTTGCTTTTTGACCATTAGTATACGCATCCTGACAAGAGAGCGATGCTTGTCGTGAAGGTATATACAAAGGTGTCAGTTCGCCGTTTCGGAGATTATGATTTGAGGTCTCGGGGTATCCCCTGAGATTGGCAATCTTACGAGAGTCAACGTTATCGTTTCGATTGCGTCTCTCTTTGTCTTTTGTCGGTATGTCAGCAGGATGAACCACTTTGTTCTTCCGTTACTCGGCGGAACGAGAAATGCAATCAACTCCGAGATTAGTAAGAGCATCATAAATCCAGAAGCCAAAGAGACCAGCTTCATAAGCACATTTGTAATGAGCATCTGGAAAGTGCTTGTGTAAGTATCCCACCAGCACATCAGGTACGGGTGGCTGGTTAAATGTTTTGTGTTCAAACTGCTCTGTCAATATAGTGACACTCCATGACTTTTTACCAGTGTCAATGCCTACATAAATGTGTTGACTTTGAAAGCTAAGTTTGTTATCTTTAACCATAGTGAGTTCTCCTTTTCCTTATGATGTTAATACTTTATGATTGGGTTACATTTAGTATATAACATTCAGGAGTGGAACTTACCATATATTAATCATACAGCCTACCTTTAACTCTGTAAGGATTGATAGGGGGAGAGAAGTTATAACTCCTTTCCCATCAATGGTTTATATCTATTTTTGGCACTTATTTTTTTACAGTGCCGATAATTTTTTGGAGGATGAAAAATGAAAACTGCTATTATGTGTGCTGCAATAATGACTATTCTACTAGCTCCGATTATTGTAAAGGCTGAGATTAAGCCAGATTCTATTGCAGGGATGTGGCTTTTTGACGAAGGTACTGGCAACGTTGCAAAGGATAGCTCTGGAAACAATTTTAACGGGGATTTAAACGGCGATGTGACATGGGTTGATGGTAAGTTTGGCAAAGGCCTTGAGTTTCATGGTGCTGACTACGTTCAGCTTAAAAAATCTGAGCAAGGGTTGCCTTTCGGTGGAACTTTGCCTTTCTCTATCACTGCGTGGGTCAGCAACCAGGGTGGCGGCACTATCATAGGTAAATTCAATGGAGGAGTAATAGGTGCTTATATACTCACCATCGGTGGTGGTGGAACGATTGGTTTTCACAGGGAAGTGGCGCCCTGGAGCCTGAATGGTAATATGGCTTTGCCAGCAGGTAAGTTCGGACACGTTGACGTTACTTATGATGGTGCTGAAATGAAAATCTACGTCAATGGTAAGCTGGACGTAAAAGAGGATCGAGGTGCGCAGAATACCGATGTGGCTACACCGGTGCTTATCGGAGCTAGATTTACCAGCGGTAAACCGAGTGAGTTTCTCAGGGGTACTCTTGATGAGGTTATACTTTTTAACATAGCCCTCGCTGATGATCAGATAGCAGAGGTTATGAGGGGCATGTCTCCCACGAAGGCTGTCTTCCCATCAGGTAAATTGGCATCCATGTGGGGAAACATCAAATAATGAATTTAATGGTTTATAGTATGTAGTGTCAACCGAATAACTTATTTGGTTTAATCAGTTTGTAGTAGTGCAATTCATTGCACGTTGAAAGACGATGAATCGTCTTACTACAAACTCAAAAAACTTAATTGGTCAAACACTAATATCTAAAGAACTGTGTTTTTGAGAATATGGCAATATCATATTATATAAGGTTCTTTGGCAACAAATATGAAAAGTAGTTAAACAAATCCAGTTTTGATAAGCATTTAGGTTTTTTGAGTTGTTGGTAAATTTATGAGACTTAAATGTAGATTTAGCCTAGATTTTCCAGAATTTGTCACCAAAGAACCTTATATAAGGAGGAGGTAAAATGATGATAAGAAAGTCATCAATACAGGCAATATATATCATTATAATATTTATCATTACCGGTGTTACTTATGGGAAAGAGGAAATGACAAGTTTTTTCAAACAAGTCAATCCGCCAACAAGGAATGATTATTCAGGTGTTACAGGAATTGAATTCACAATGAATGAAGATGAGAACGCCGTGGCTCTTGGTAGACCGATAACTACTATATTCAAACAAAAACATGTCATTACACTGTGGAAGGTAGCAGATCAAAAAGTGATCGCTGAAACAGAAGTTGGACCGGATTCACCAAAATTCAAAGTGGAAAACGGAGATTATGTATACGAAATGCTAAAATCTTCTGTAAAACTTCAGAAAGAAGAAAAATACCAACTTTTGTCTGAAGAATTCCAGGGTGGAGATAACTGGGCTACTTGCTATATGGTAACCCCGGGAAAAGAAATAACTGATATAGCAACAATTAATGGAATACCATGGGGGCCAGTCGGAGTATATCCCCCAAATTTTGACGCAACTCCTAATAAGGTGGATATAGGATGTACATTCTTTTATGGTGATATATCAAAGGCTGTTACCAACTCCGATGAAAGACTTTGCATCACCTGGGCAAAATTAAAACACAGCAACCTATAGCTGATTGGCAAGCACCATGTATTACTCTGGTATATGGTGTTTCTCTCTCAGGTTAAAAACGAGGAGCATTAAATATGAATGGTGCGCAATGGCTTGTGAATACGCTTAAAAATCGTGGGGTGGAATACGTATTCGCTCTGTGTGGAAATGGGCTGGATCCGTTCCTGAAAGCGTGTAAAGAGTTTAATATCAAGGTGATTGATACCCGCAATGAGCAGTCAGCGGCATATATGGCAGACGCATGGGGCAGAATGACCCGTCGTCTTGGTGTCGTGGCGGTCAGCAGTGGACCCGGGCATACCAATGCGCTAACCGGGTTGGCAAATGCCTTTTGGGACGGCGGACCCATGATGCTCATAAGCGGATGCAGTTCGCAGGATACCAGAGGGCTGGATAACTTTCAGGAGATCGATCAGGTTGGTATGGCGGCGCCAGTGAGCAAGTATGCAACTATGGTTCGGCACATCGGGCATCTACCCCACGAAGTGAATAAAGCAATATCGCTGACAGTGACAGGACGACCGGGTCCCGTGCATCTTACGATCCCTGCGGATATATTTAATGCGACTGTCAATGAAAATAACCTGCGCCAAACACTTCCACCCGCCGAAGTGGTCTATAACTGTCCCGGTGACAATGCACTCATAAAGGACGCAGTTAAAATTCTTGCGTCTGCCAAAAAGCCGTTTATGGTGGTTGGAAGCGGTGTATTCTATTCTCAGGCATGGGAAGCACTCTCAGAATTCGCAAAGCTGACTGATATACCAATTGTTTCACACATCTGGGATAGAGGCTGTATTGAGGAAGCTATTCCACAGTATATGGGAGTAACAAACTCTGAGCTAAACTATGCTATGCAGAAGTTTTCTGAAGCGGATGCGGTTCTCGTAGTCGGCGCAAGGATTGACTACCGTGTATCGTGCGGTCTGCCTCCGGGATTTCCGAAAAACGCTAAAGTTATACGTGTTGATGTTGAACCATCGGAGATAAATCGTGCCTTAATACCTGATGTAGGCATTGTCGGTGACCCTCGCTCAGTGATTGGGCAGATGGTTGAAGAAGCTAAAAGCACTGGTAAATGGGATAACTCGGAATGGCTGGCGGATACCCGTAATGCACGAGACAGTCTTATCAATAAGTGGGATGGTCTCTGCCAGGAGGACGTTTGCCCTGTTCCATCGTTAAGGATCATCCGTGAGATAAAGAAGTTTCTCGATAAGGACGTAACTTTCCTTCTTGATGGGGGGAATATCGGCAGATGGGCGCACATGATACTTTTTGACCGTCATCCGTCACATTGGTTCACGTGCGGAGCAAGCGGAGTTGTCGGTTGGGGATTGCCCGGTGCCGTCGCCATGAAGCTTGCCCGTCCAGATAAACCACTACTGTTATTAAGCGGTGATGGCGCCGCAGGATTCACCATTTCTGAGATAGAAACAGCTTTGCGTTTCGACACTCCCTACGTTGCGGTCATAGCACACGACAGCGCATGGGGGATCGTAGCAGATGGCCAGGGTGATGAATGTCACGTAGCTTGCGAATTAGGCGAGATAAGGTTCGACAGGGTCGCTCAGGCACTCGGCGCTGAAGGCATATTCATTGAGGATCCAAGATCGCTTGCCCCTAGCATAGAATGGGCATTGCAGTCTAATAAAGTTGTTATAATCCACGTTCCCACTCAGCTTGCAGGCATCAGTCTTTGGGAAGAGAGATTTGGAACATGCTGTAATAGATAATATTATGGAGGGAATTGTGATGTTAAATAAACTTGGGTTTATAGGCGTGATTGTGATTCTTTCTTTTGGATTGAGTGCTATCGCCGGTGCCAAGACATTATATGAGACAGACTTTAGTAAAGGTGCTGGTGATTGGGACCTAATAGCAAAAGGTGGGAAAATAGCATTAGATAAGGACAATACTGCTCCTGTTCATGGTCCGGACGTGCTAATTCTGGATGATACCGCAGCGATAGACACTACTCCGACTCTGGCATACATTAAAAACCTTGTTTTTACGGATGGGATAATCCAGATTCTGTGGAAGGATGGTAGGCTTCCAGAAGATACCGATGGTCCTATTACTGCTCGTGCTCAGAATGAAGAATTCATGCAATCCTACGACTTTGAGTTGGACACAGACACAGGACTTCACGTCGAAGCGGGGAATGCTCCAAATAATCAAAACGTTATAGATGCGACTAAACAACCAAACTTGATAAGTACAGGCGATTGGACCTGGATGAAGGTTCGTTTGGAAGGGAATCACTTACAGGTCAAAGCGTGGCTCGCTACTGGCAAAGAACCAGATGCCTGGAACATTGATTGGGTTGATCCTGATTCCACTTATATGAAAGGTAACGTTGGTCTCAGGGCATGGTCAGGACAGTGTATATGCGCCTATTATTTAGTAACTGATCTAACAGGTGCTTTGCCTGTTGAACAAAGGGGTAAGCTTTCAACTACATGGGGGGAGCTAAAACGGTCATATTAATATATGAAGAAATACAAGGAGAAATATAGTGAAAGTTGTATCTTATAGAGGAGAATATGGGAATCGGATCGGGATCGAAACCGATCGGGGAATAGTAGACTTTTCTGCGGCATTTCAACTGTATAACCTCGTTGAAAAAGAGCAAATATGTCCCATGATAACTGATATAATGGAACTTATAGATGGAGGGCTTTTTGACGTTGACGTGTTTGCTGACGTTTTGATCTTCTTAGAACGCCACAGCTTTATTGATCGCTACCTCGTTCGAGAGACGATTAAGCTAAATCCACCGATAACTAATCCATCAAAAATAGTAGCTCTTGGACTTAATTATGCAGATCATGCAAAGGAATCAGGTAGAGAATCTCCAAAGGAACCGGTGATATTCTGCAAGGCAAGCACTGCTATAATTGGTCCTGAAGATAAAATCGTCATTAAACCCAACATTGGGCGTGTTGATCCCGAAGTAGAATGGGCAGTGATCATCAGTAGAAAGGCGAAAAATGTCTCAAAAGATGATGCTGAAAATTACATCGCAGGTTACACTGTCCTTAACGATGTAAGCGCAAGGGATATGCAAAGTGCGGATTTTGAGCTGCGCAATCCCTGGTTCAGGTCAAAAAGTATGGATACTTTCTGCCCGATCGGTCCATGTATAGTGCTTCCTGACGAAATATCTCCTCTGGATGAACTCAATATTGACATAAAGGTTAATGGCGAAACAAGGCAGAAAAGCAATACCAAATACTTAATATTCAACGTTCCTGCGCTCATTGAGTACATATCAAGCCTGATGACGTTGGAACCAGGGGATATAATCTCCACAGGCACACCTTCAGGGATTGCCCCAATACATCCCGGTGATATAGTAGAAGCAACTGTCGAGAAGATAGGAACACTGAGAAACTACGTCCGCCTTGCGGAATAGGGTATGATACGAGTTTTTCAGTTAGCAATAGATACCGATAAAAAGAGATTCTTCACTGCGTTCAGAATGACAATTTCTGTCACCCTAAACGCAGTGAAAGGTCTTCTTTATATCATAAGTGAAAGACTCGTCTTATCAATTCGATTCTTTTGGTTTTTCCTTGGGTAAGAAATCCTTGCCGAGGGACTCGGTTAAATGTTGCAAATCCTTGTTCCCCATTTTCTTGCTAAGTTCAGCCAATTTAACAAGATCAATATTGCCTGCTATATTGACCGCAACGACTTGCTCTGGTTCTCCCACAATCACAGTCAAACCAGAAATGTATTCTTCTGATGAGCCATCACTGCGTTTGGACTTGAGTAGATAAACACCTACTTTTTTATCTCCATCGTTTACACGCACAACGGTATTCCATTTTCCCTTTTCTAGCTGGGCTTCATAGAAATTGGTTAAATTATCGAGCACTTCTTTTTTCATAGATGATTTGTCATAAACTCGCACTTTGATAGATTTTATGTCTGCTAGGAATTTTGCAGCTTCAGAAACCTCGGGCTTCTCTTTCATAGATTTGACCGCCATAGAAATCATGTCACCTGTCAGGTTCACTTCTACTTTAGCCAAACCAGCATCCTCCCCCAAATGAAGATCAAGCTCGATCATCCCTTCGATCTTTGGCTCATCAACAGCAACCGATAGCGAAGGCAGTATAATAAGGCTGATAAAAGCTATTGAAATAGTTAAACTCAGAAACACTTTTGTTCTCATTGTTCGTTTACCTCCCCAAATATGTTTAGATCACGCTGTAACTTCACAAGGAATTCAGACTGGTATCTGGAAACAGCTTGCATTGTATCCAGATATTTGCTTTTTGTAACATTCATAACCCTTGTTCCCTCTGTCAAGATGACAAAATGTATGCTTTCCGTTGCGGTCTCTACAATTCCAAAAGCGAGTTTAAGACCCTCTACAGTTGATGCGATTTCCTTCTCTGTCATATCTTGCTTCTTTTTCTTTGGATGAGATACAAACTTACGCTGATTGCGTAAATCTGATTTTTGCTGATTTTTGGTCAATAACTTGACTGGTTTATTTAGCGGTGGTTTGCTTTTAATGACCGACAGATTATTATCCGCTGAACTTATGGAAACAGGCTCATGTTGTTGTCTGTTACTTAATCTTTGATAACTGATGCCGCCGAATAGGAAAGCCACTATTAAAAGAGAAACAGCAACGGCAAAACGCCATCTTAAATGTCTCATCCATTGCCAGTGAATTGACGTAGATTTGCGCAATTGCATCAAAGTATTTGGAATAATACTCTCCGGCACAGATGGTGTTGGTAGAGAGTTTACCAGATGTGGAATACTTTGGGATAGAGCTAGTTCCTGTCTGCATGATTCACAGTCAGCAAGGTGGATTTCTATCATTGCTTTTGTAGATTCGTCCAATTCGCCTTCTATGTATTCCTCTAATATTTCAATTGCTAACTTACATTGCATTATCAATTCACCTCAAAATTGGTCCCCAAAAATAGAATATTTTAGAGCTATTCTATCAATTTCTTGTATAGTCTAAAGAACGGGTCTTAGAATCTCCTTGAGTTTCCGTCGTCCCCTGAAAAGGTCTGATTTTACTTTGCTGATAGGTACACCTAAAACTACTGCAATATCTTCATAACTTAACCCTTCGATGTCTCTCAGAATGACAGCAATGCGATATGGCGGTGTCAGCTTTGATATAGCCTTTTGTATAATAATTTGCATCTCCTGATTGATACAGGACTCAAGAGGGTCAAGAATACCATTTTCAATAAATTCATTGTATTCAGCTTCTGGAATATTTTCTCTGAATTTGCGTCTTCTTAACCAGTCAAGGCATAAATTTACAGCAGTTTTAATCATCCATGCCTGACTGGAATCAGCTTTAATCTTATAGCGATTCTGCCACACTCTTATAAATGTTTCTTGAACAGCATCCTGGGCTTCTTCTACATTTCCCAGAAGATTATAAGCTATACGATATAAACGTTCCTGATTATTTTGCATGAATATGATATATTGCTGCTCATCAAACATGGCATTTGATATTGGTATGTCTGCTATTTTTTGTTCACCGACCAATGGAGTATTCTCCTATTTAGCACAATGTTGCTTAACTTTACACTTAAAATACGAATGAAAGTGCTAAAAGTTGCATACTAATCATAAAAAACATTTGACAGATAAGTAAAGTTCTGTTAAATTTGTGTTTGTGTGAGTAAATATTTAAATGAAAAATATGGGAGATTAACTATGACTAATTATAGACGTATAATACCTTGTTTGGATGTGAAAGATGGCAGACTTGTAAAGGGAGTACATTTTGTTGATCTAAAGGATGTTGGCGATCCTGCCGAGATTGGAGCTAGATACGCCGCTGAAGGCGCTGACGAAATAGTATTTCTGGATATTACAGCGACTGTTGAAAAGCGTAAGACTATGTTAGATGTTGTCCGACGGACTGCAAAAGGTATCACTGTGCCTCTAGCAGTAGGTGGTGGTATAAAATCAATACAAGATATTGAGGACCTTCTGGATGCAGGCGCATCTAAAGTGTCTATAAACACCGCCGCTGTCAGGAATCCGAGTTTTGTTGGGGAATCCGCCAAAAAGTTTGGAAGCGACTGTATTGTTGTTGCAATAGATACCAGCAAGTCGGATTCATTGCCATCTGGGTTTGAAGTTATGGTGAGCGGTGGACGAGAAAGGACAGGCATTGATGCTGTCGAGTGGGCAAAGAAAGTCGAAGGTCTTGGGGCTGGTGAGATTTTACCAACGAGCATGGATACTGACGGAGTTCAAAACGGCTACGACATTCCCATGACAAGAGCGATAGCAGAGGCAGTAAGCCTGCCAGTCATCGCATCAGGCGGCGCGGGAACTCTGGATCATCTGTATGAAGCGATAACGGAAGGCAAGGCTGATGCTGTCCTCGTGGCATCGGTTTTCCACTTCAGAAAGCACACTATTGCTGAAGCTAAAGATTTTCTGGCAAGTAAAGGTATCCCTGTTAGAAAGTAAGCTTGATGTTGTAGTGACAGGTTTGAAACCTGTCACTACAAAGTTTAACGGGGCATCATTCCTCGCTGGTTGCGATCTTGGGGTTTATTTTCGTATTCAGTCAGCTTTTTCATCTCTTCTTCAGATAGAATATCCTTTAGCTTTTCACTTCGCTTGGCTTTGATTTTATCCTGTTCTGATTTTATTGACTGCATTATTTCTCTATCGTCAGATTCTTGTTCTACCTTGTCCGCAAGTTCCTTATATTTATCCCATGACTCCTGATATATCAGCCTTGCCTTTGTTAATTGCTCATCAGTGATAGCCATATCAAGCGACAGATACGTCCACGATCTCTCCAACTGACTCATCATCATAGTTTTTGCGTTAGACATACCGGGAGGCATTCCCGGCGGTCCTCCCTCTGGTCTTTGAGCCTGCGTGGTATACTGAATACCCAGTATAAGAATCACAGCAACTGAGATTAATGCTGCTGACAATACCAAAACACGTTTCATCTTACGTGACTCTCCTTTTTAATAAATGAACCTGCGATCTTAACCATTTCCTTCTTTTGTAACTCACCTATCAAAGTGAAATACACACCCACATTCTGCCATCTGAGAATAAGAGCTGGTTTTCTGGATAATATCTCACATTCTACGCCATTAATATTCACGTTTTCCATTTTGCCACGTGAAATAGGTGGCCTGGGTGGCTGATCTCTAGGTGGACCTGGCGGCTGGTCTCCGGGTGGACCTGGGGGTTCATTTCTAGGTCTTTCAAATTTTGTTTCATCAAAAGGTGACTGAAAGATAGAGAGAATCGTCAATCCATCGGTATATTTAAGGTGAACGTTCCATTCTTTTCCAATCTTTAAGATATTAATGCTCTGCAGCATAAATCCGTTCGGCATAAGTTTGGGAAGTATTACACCGAATTTTACCTTATCTCTGATTACGTTTAAATCAGGATTGCCTTGATTATGGTTCCATATTTCCTCACGATCGGGTGGTCTGAATCTCCCCATATCAGGGAACCTGTGAGGTATCCTAAAAATTTTCTCATCAATTTCTGGATTAAAATTTATATTACTATATGCAGTCACCCTTTGAAGAACCTTCTGGGCATCATACTTCTCTACCTTTAATACAACGTTTTTTTCAGTATCAACCCATATTTTACTTGATGGTCTATCCGGATTTTTGGGGTCTATCTCAAGCAGATAAGTATTACGTCCAGCTACTTTCCCTCCATCAAGAACTCGAATTTTATAGTTTTTTGATAAAAGTTGAACATTATAAATTTGTATATCCTCCACCTGATCGGGTTGTTGAAACTGTGGAGGAAGTCTGCGACCTTTACCGGGTCGAAGTGGGACAAATTCACTTCCATTGATAACAACGCCTGTTCCTGCCAGTTCCGGTGGGGAAAGTACCTCAATACGGCGTTTATCCGGGGCTTTTCTAATTATCATAATCTCAAAAACCTGATTACCCCCCGGGACCTGAAGCATGAGTGTTAACCTGCCTTCAAAGTCAACTGAATTATAAGTCTGTACCATCCTTTGCAATAGATAATTAGCTTTGGGCACACCAGCATTGACCTGAGACGAAATCAGTGTAATTAAAATTAATGGCAAAAGCGACCTGTGGATCAGGTTTTTAATTAATGCCATAATGAGCCTCCATAAGCACGTCGAGATCGGATGTAGAATCATCAGACACGGTCTTTTCCTTAGATTGACTGTTTTCAGTTACAGCGAATTCAGGTACGATTTTCAACGGTGAACTTTGTTCAGAGAAAAGTGAATGTTCTTGAAGGCATACATCAACTGAAATTGGACCCAAATTATTATTATCAAAGAAAAAAATGCCACTAAGCAAATAGAGCAAAAGTGCAGCAGTAACAATTCCAATCGGTATGAATCCCCATTTTGGTATCCTAAATAGAATCGTCCTGTGAGGCAGATGTTCTACATTAGATAGCAGTTTCTGTCTCGTCGTCTCCCAATGTTCGGGAAACACATCTGGAACAGTTACATCTCTGAATCGGGTGATTGCTTCCTTCATCTTCTCCGTATCAAGGGAGCATTCTATACATTCAGATAAATGTTGTTTCATCTGTGTTCTTACTTTGGGATTCAATTCCTTGTCCAGAAATTGTGATAAATTTTTGCGAAATGTTAAACAATTCAATGCTTTTACGCCTCCTTTATGATCAGGCATAAGCACGTTTCTCCAAAGCGATTTTTAATTTCCCTCGTGCCTCGTGAATCCTTGACTTGACTCTCCCCATAGAGCATTTAAGGACGTTAGCGATTTCATTGTATGACAAGCCTTCCATGTCTCTCAGTATCAGTATTGCCCGCTCCTTTTCCTTCAATGAACCGATAGCTTCCCACATCAAATGCTCTTCTTCATTTGATATGGCGTGATCTTCAGGTGTATTCTTATCAACATAAGTCTGAGAAAATGAATCGGGGATAGGCATTTCATTGGTTTTTTTACGCTTTCGGAGCTCATCAATGCACACGTTTACAGCCAGCCTGTATAACCATGTAGAAAATGTTGACTTATGGCTGAATTTGCCGATTTTCTGATACATTCTGAGGAATATCTCTTGTGTCAGATCAAGAGCATCCTCTTGATTGTTGATCATCCTGTAAGCCGTATTGTAAATCTTATCCCGGTATTTCTGGAACAATCTGTCAAAAGCTGTAATATCCCCGTTCTGGCAAAGTCGAACGAGTTCGGTGTCTTCCATCCCGGGAATCCTCAACAATTCAGTGGTATCCATATTCAAAATTATCTGACTTTCTGCAACGGTGAGGCTCATGGTTAAATAAATTCTGACAGCGGAAATGAAATTACGTCTCCGTCGTCATCGTGGTAAACCAAATTAATTATTGTGTTTAAGTGGTTCGTAGTAATGCAATTTATTGCATTTTAAGGCGATAAATCACCTTACTACAAACCTGATATTTAACATAAAAAACTAATTCGGTTGACCAATAGTATGATATTATCTGGGACGATTATTTGGGCGTACATCAGGCTTTTGTCTTTGATCTGATCTATCACTTTTAGCCTTTTTGTTTGCCATACCAGTTCTACGTTCTTTTGCAAATTTTTCCAGATTCGCCTTTTGCTCATCCGTCAGGATATTTTTAACGTCCATCTGAGTTTTAATTTGAGTATATTGCACATCTACATTGATGTTGGCTATCTTCTGAAGCTGATCTTTTATAAGGTTCATATCTGGCTTATCTTTCTGGATCAGTTCCTGAAGCTCAATATTTGCCAGAGCAATATCTGCGTTTTTCTTTATCATGTCTTTTTTGTGAGAAGTGAATATGCTCTCAATATTGTCTCTTTGCTCTTTTGTAAGCTCAAGCCTATCCATCATTGCAGGACTGAACATCATGCCACCCATACCGCCCATCATTCTTGGGCCTCCGGGAGCGTTAGCCATCATGGGACCTCTGCCGTGCATCATCCCTGCGCCCATAATACCGGGTGATTTATCTTTATCAACCGGGTCTTCCTGGGCAAATACATTGTACGTTAAGGACATTATTAATGCAAGCACAAATAAAATCGAAAATGCTTTTTTCATTTTCATATTCTCCTTATTTTCGTAAAACTATTTATTTGAAATTGTCTTTCACTGGATTCCAGCCTTCGCTGGGATGACAAAATGTGTAAACTATTATGGCTCTTTGGTAAATAACGGGGGAATGAATCTTGCATAGGATGGATTCCAGCTTTCGCTGGAATGACAATGATTGTGTTTGTGTCATTCCCGTGAAAACGGGAATCCATTATAAATACAAGTTTCCCCGTTAATTCCCAAAGAACCACTATTATTAACCATCGGAACAACGCTGTTCAATTCTTAATGAATTTAACCATTTAGACGTCAGCTTATAGAAAAAGTTCGGATTTTTTTGTATTGATTATTGATTTTAGTGAATTGACATTGTAACTTGATTCGTTTAAACTATGTCTGCAACAACATGAAACTATGAAAAACAGGAGGGAGTGCTATGCAGTCACTGAATGGAAAATGGATGTTAGCTTTGGACCCCGACAACTCGGGACGAGGAAAACGCTGGTTTGAAAAAAGTATTCCAGACTCACAGGAAGTAGAAGTACCATGCACTATACAGCAATACTTTCCCGAATACTGCGGAGTCGCATGGTACTGGCGAAAGTTTACAGCACCATCTTCTTGTTATGCAAATGGACGTTACCTATTGCGCTTTGGTGCAGTAGACTACCTCGCTGACGTCTGGGTGAATGGTATACATACTGGCTGGCACGAAGGTGGGGAAACTCCATTTACAGTTGATATTACTAATGCTGTAAAACAGGATCAGGATAATCTCCTCGTAGTTAGAGTATTGAACCCAAAAAACGAACCGATTGACGGCATCAAATTGCAGGAGACACCGCATCGCAACAAAGTAACACCTTACGTAACTGGCGGTTCGTATAATCACGGCGGGATCATGCAGTCTGTGGAACTGCTTAATGTACCAAAAGTCTACATCACTGACGTATTTGTACGACCCGATATAAACAGAGGGCAGATTCGAGTTCAGGTAACAGTTAAAAACACTGTTAGCTGGTCAGAATCATGCTCAATGCTTGTATCCATCGCTCCAGTTACAGGCAGGACGATTGATTACACATCTTCTCTTAATCTCTTTCCCAAAGGCGATTCTGTAAAAGACGTTGAGTTTCACATTGATAATCCACATCTATGGAGTCTTGATGATCCCTTTCTTTATAGAGTGACAGTCTTATTAAGCACAGATGCCGGTGTAGATGAGCATACGATACGCTGTGGTTTCCGTGAATTTTGTTTCAGCGATGGCTCTTTTCGTCTCAATGGTCGCAGGATATTCTTACGTTCAGCGCACACAGGAAACCATTATCCAATTGGCATGCAATTACCTTATGATCTTGAAATGCTCCGCCGAGATTTGTATTATGCAAAAACGATGGGCTTCAATATGGTAAGATTTATCGCCGGGGTCGCATGGGAATCGCAACTGGACTTTTGTGATGAGCTTGGTTTAATGGTCTACGAGGAATCTTACGTAGGATGGTGTATGGCAGATTCACCACAGATGGCGGAACGCTTCGACAGAAGCACCTCTGAGATGATTATTCGTGATAGGAACCATCCAAGCGTCACGATCTGGGGACTTTTGAACGAAACACCCGATGGACCTGTTTTCAGGCACGCTGTGGATTCGTTAAAACTCGTTCGCTCGCTTGATGATACACGCATGGTACTTTTAGGCAGTGGCAGATGGGATGGTAAATGGAATATAGGGTCAATCTCAAACCCCGTATCGGACAAATGGGAACACTTGCTTGGTGCTGAAGCACCTGATATATCAGATGGTAAATGGGGTGCCGGTGGATACATTGAGCAAGCGGGTGACGCTCATTATTATCCTGCTATACCTTTGTCTGCGGATTCTGTGAGGTTCTTCCGAAATCTGGGTGAAGGCACGAAACCTGTCTTTCTTTCGGAACATGGGAACGGTGGTGAAGTGGATTCTGTACGTGTCATCCGTCTCTACGAACAGGTCGGTGCCAGACCTGATCTTGAAGATTATATCCTTTACAAGAGTGAAGCAGATAAGTTTTTAGCGGACTGGGAACGCTTCGGCATGGACTCTATGTTTGCAAGCCCTATTGACTTCATGTTACAGACTCAGCAAGTTCAGGCAGAGCAAAGGCTTGTTGGCCTTAATGCCATCCGTTCTAATCCCAATATGTGCGGATACAGCATAACAGGTTTGGTTGATCAGGGTATGACTGCTGAAGGGCTGTGGACGACATTCCGTGAACTGAAACCTACAATGATGGAGACCATAAGAGACGGTTGGGCGCCGCTACGATGGTGTGTTTTTGTTGAGCCTGTTCATGGCTACAAAGGACAAAATTTTAAGATTGAAGCTGTGCTGGCTAATGAGGACGTTCTCATACCGGGAACTTATCCTGTGCGTATTAAAGTAGTAAGCCCGAATGGAACAGTTTTTGATAAAGCGATAAATTTGAATGTTCCAGAAGAATCGTCACTGGTTTTGCCTGTATTTTCTGAGGACGTTATAATAGATGGACCTGAAGGAAGATATGAGATCGTTGCTTACTTTGAGCATGGCGCCGCTCCTGTCGGCGGAAGATCGCATTTCTACGTTTCTGACCCGAACTCACTGCCAACAGTGGATACAACAATCACGCTCCGGGAAAGCAATGGTGTTCTGGAAAAATGGCTTGAACAAAAAGGTATAAAATTCAGTCATTTTGAGGATGCTCAACCGCAGAATCGTGAAATAATCTTAGTAGGAACTCTGGATGAGCCAAAAGCAAATCTGGATACGTTCCGTGAGCTTGCCAAACGTTTACATCAGGGAAGTACGGCGATATTCTTATCACCCGGCGCATTCAAAAAAGGCGATAACTCGTTAGGATGGTTGCCTTTGGCAGTTAAAGGTGAATATCGCTGGACGCAGGGCTGGGCGGCAGGACGTGATGACTTCGCAAAAGCACACCCTGTATTTGATGGTTTACAGTGCAATGGACTGATGGATATGGTATTCTATCGTGACCTGATCCCCGGTAATACCTTCAGCGGTCAGGATATGCCAGCAGAACTGATCGCAGGGGCATTTGCGGTAGGTTCTTATCAGCCGGGCGGATACTATTCTGGTATGCACGTAGCGTCGTATAATCTTGGTGCAGGCAGTTTTATCATCAACACGTTCCTGATACTTGAGAATCTTGGTAAACATCCTGTTGCGGATCGTCTCGTAATTAATCTCCTTCGTTATGCTGGACGTAATTTGGATAAGTCTTTAGCGCCTTTGCCTGATAACTTCAGTGAAATGCTTGCGAATATTGGTTATGTTTAGTTATGAACCCAAAAAATAATCATGGTTTATCTCACATGATGAACTGGTATAAATCGGCTTCTGGAGACGTGAAATTCACAATTTTGTCAAGGGCGGCGTTATTACTGGCAAGCCTGATTCTTATAGGCTACGTGATCTCGGCAATGCTGTCATCCTCTCAGCTTGCGAATAGTAACTTCACAAATCCTGATTTCGAGACTGGTGATCTCAGAGGATGGACGAAAGCAGGAAACGCCTTTGATAACCAACCAACACTTGGGGATAATTCCAAAGCACGCAGTCGTGAGACATCTAACCATCAAGGCAAATGGTGGATCGGTGGATACGAAAAATATCAAGGCAAGCCCGGTCAGAAACCGGGTGACGTTCAGGGTGATAAACCAACAGGGACGCTTACTTCAGACCCTTTTGTCATTCAAGGTGATCTGATCACGTTCCTTATCGGTGCTGGTAATTATCCCCGGGTGGAACCTGATGGGAAAAATTCCGACTGCGTGAATCTCGTCATTGATGGTAAAGTCGTAAGAACTGCAACAGGTTCTAATCTCGAAACCATGAAGCTGTATACGTGGAACGTGTCAAAGCTCAAAGGCAAAACTGCGGTTATTCAGATTGTTGATAACAATATTGGCGGTTGGGGACACATAAACTTCGATGATCTCAAACAGATAGCAAAGTGGCAGACTGAGAAATGGGATTTTATGTTCTATCTCTGGACAGGTGGTATTCTCCTGTTGCTCTCGATACCATTCAAGCCATTGCAGTACGTATGGCGCCCAATTATGGCTTTGATCGGTGTTACGTTACTGGTCATAAGCGCACCTCACGAGTTGCCATGGAGCATGAAATACATTCAGAGTGCATTGAGTGACAGAACCTTGATAAATGTCAGCTTTCATTTCCTGAAGGCTTCGTTCTCTGCATCGGCTTTCATAAAATCAATGCTGATTGTTTCTGGTGGATTGATACTTGTCAATCCATCTTTTTATAAATGGATCAAAGCGATAATTAAGAAGCCATATTGTCTTATTATTCTGATTGCTTTACTTGGCTACCTGATTTTCACACTTAAACCATCTCCAAGCGGATGGGGTATAGTGTCATATCTTTTACTTGGCTCATCAGGGATGACCCTTTTATTTGTGGGTGCATCTCCGATATTTGCTTTTCTATCTTATAAACTCGCAGGATTTGGAAATTTGATAAAACGATGGTTTGAGACAATACCTGCATGGATTTTAGTTACCTCACTTTTTGCGATTGCATTTATCGCAACGAACATTGGCTCCTATTTTATATTTGAGCATATTCCGCACATTCAGGATAGCATTGATCAGGTCTTTCACGGCAAGATTTTCCTTCTTGGGAAAATGTCAGTACCTTCACCTGAACCAAGAGAATTTTTTAACTTTACGCACATGATCAACAATGGTAAATGGTATTCAGAATATCCACCGGGACACTCTTTTCTTATGAGTTTTGGTCATCTCATCCATGCTCCATGGATCATCAACCCACTTTTTGGTTCGCTGTGTATCATTCTGTTTTACTTCATTGGTAAGGAGATGTTTAATGAGCGGATCGGCAGATTAAGTGCGTTACTGGGAACGTTCTCGCCATTTCTGATCTTTATGTCGTCTGAATTTATGAATCACGCAACAACGCTTTTCTTTGTATCGCTCTTTATGCTTGGATTTGTGCGCATGGTTAAGCGAAGAAGGATAAGGGATGGATTATTATGCGGATTTGCTATTGGATACGCTTTGAATATCAGACCGATGACAGCAGGTGCTATTGCTATACCATTTGTGATCTATACCGTAGTGAAACTTATAAAACTTTTTGTAATAGATATGAAAAGTGATAGGCTATCAAGAGTTGAGCGTAATAGTGAAAATTGTAGATCTTTAAATCCCCCTTATTCCCCCTTTCAAAAGGGGGAAAGGGGGGATTTTTCTTTAATTCACTGTGATTCCGTCCGTTTTACCATAGTTTGTCTTGCTGCGTTGATGATATTTACCGCAATGGCTGTTGTTTTATTAGCCTTCAATTATTATACAAACGGGAGTCCATTCACCTTCGGATATGATGTCCTTTGGGGCAAAAATCATGACCCTGGATTTGGACACAGCGGATGGGGGGAGCCTCATACCCCAAAGAAGGGATTTATTCAGACACTCAACAACCTTAACGCACTTAACAAATACCTTTTTGAAATACCTATTCCTGCGTTGCTCTTTGCTTTATTAAGTATTGTCTCACCGAGTGTTAGGATATGGGATTTGCTATTACTAGGGTCTGCTTCGTCATTATCATTTGCTTATTTCTTTTACTGGTTTCAGGATTGGTGTTTTGGTCCGAGGTTTATGTTTGAGTCAACAGCAGTCTTTGTGATCCTGACTGCACGAGGAATAATCGCCTTGCCAGATATTGCAAGAGAAATGTTCCAGATAAAAAATGTGCAGAAAGTGAAAGGGATTATCGCTATGCTTCTCATCTTTTGTTTTTGTGTTGGTTTCTATTCAAACCTGCCTGCTTTGGTAAAAACGTACTCAAACAACTATTGGGGAGTCAACGGTAAGGTGCAAAAAGCCGTTAAGAGCATGGGTATTGATAATGCAGTTATATTCGTGAAATCATATTATGGGAGTGTTTTTGCAGAGAACCACCCGCTTCTGGATTCAGGTATTATTTACGTTAATGATCTTGGAGAAAAGAACAAACAGATCATGGAGAAATATCCCGATAGAAATTTTTACATTGCAAATGAGTCTTCAGTCATTAAATATCCTTAGCAATATATCAAAGGAAAGCTTTATGAAAGATAGCTATATTCTCACTATAGATCAGGGAACTACGGGAACAACTATTCTTCTGGTAGACCGCAAAGGGAAAATCGTAGACAAAGGGTATGCCGAGATTACACAATATTATCCAAGACCGGGCTGGGTTGAACATGACCCGGAGGAAATATGGCAAAGGACAATTACAACGGTAGAATCGCTTTTGAGAAAGAACAACTTAACTAAGATTCAGATAGCCGCTATTGGAATCACAAATCAGCGTGAGACTACCGTAGTCTGGGATAAGAAATCCGGCAGACCAGTTCATAATGCTATCGTCTGGCAGTGCCGGCGAACGGCGGATA
>Ga0315274_10001326_pt1 | contig 38145 bp, 34 predicted proteins | sample YL17G02_20_MG_FD_203700 | JGI IMG/M metagenome (GOLD analysis project Ga0315274, IMG submission 203700) | Sediment microbial communities from Yellowstone Lake, YNP, Wyoming, USA - YL17G02_20 | ecosystem: Environmental > Aquatic > Freshwater > Lake > Sediment | place: USA: Wyoming | collected...
CTGACAGTGCAATGTGAAGCTATAGTAGAATGGCTTGAGACATTGCCTATTGAACGTTTTTTATCTTTGATGGGTTTGTCACCATGATTTATCTACAATGTTTTTTCAAACTTGCTTAAAGCATTTTCATAAACATTTATGTATTCATTATGCTCGAATTCATCAAGATAGGAATTATGCCAAAGCAAAACGATACATCCACAATATTGTTTTGCTATTTTTAACATTGAGTTTAATTCTTCCCATGTTTTATCCGCATTCAATTATGGTCTATATGGTTAAAAAGCAGTGAATTTTTGTCTTGGTAATAGGATAAACTTTAGTTTTGGCATTCCACCCAACTTCGGGATGATTTTGCTCTACTTACTTCGTCTTAGAAGTCTTCTGATTCTTTCCAATTGATTAAATACCCTCTGACCGTTTGGATAGTCTAAATGAGACCTTACAGGAAGTTTCATAATTGCATTAAATTCTTCGTCAGTTAGGCATAGCTTCTTAAGAATATATTCTTTGTCCTCCCGAAGCTCTTCGGGATCATATAATGCTTTCTTCATCTCTTCAATAGCCTGGTTCCTTGTTATCTGGCCTGAGCAAATCAAATTAGATAAATGCGCCTTTCTTTTGTCAATGTTAAACTTTGTGGGTAGGATATATGCCTGGTAAAATTTTGTAAATATTGACTCATAATGTTTTCCACCATAATACTGCCAGCCAAACCTATCTTCGAGTATCTCAATCGCTTTTTGTTTGTTGTAATCAACATAATTGAGTATCTCGACAAAATGAATCTTTCCTATACGTTTTGTTACCATCGTTTTGAGTAATCCGCATGTTGGAAACTTATCAATCCTTTTCTGCCCAAATCTTTTTTGTATTGCCTTAATATTTCGAATATCCCATTTTGCATACGACCATGATTTCGGTAAGATACTCTCTGTAACAACATTGGTACCGATCAACATATACTTTATTCCATTTTTTCTTGCCAGATCAAACATTGTTGCTATGATGGCGTGGTCGGTGAGCATTTCAATATCTAAAACAGATGCTTTAAGGAAAGACAACTGCAAGTCCCTGAATTCCTCCCAATCCATTACATACGTATGTAAATCTAAATTAAGTTTTTGAACGATTTTTTCAACATTTCTAACGGAGATTTCTGAATTCCATCCATTGTCAAAATGAACTGCCAAAGGGCGTAAGCCTAATCTATTAGCATGGTATGCAACCAAGGAGCTGTCTACGCCTCCACTGAGGCCCAGAATACAATCATAATCTTTATCTTTTCCGTTTTCTTTGATCTCGTCAGCAATTTGCTGTAGTTTTGTTTCTCCCTCTTGGCCAGAAAACAGCCCTTTACTGGCCACTTTATCATAGTATCTGCAATGATTACAAATTCCATTTTCATCAAACTGGATGTCGCAATCCGTTGTATCCATAATGCACTTTACACATATTTTGTATTTACTTTCCATTTTAAACCTCCACCCGTAAATAAACCTAAAAACGGTGAATCTACTATTTATCAATCATTATCCTATAAACCGTCTGTGAGACGTTCATAAAGAACTATAATCCAACCTTTATGTTTTCGACATGATTTTAAGAGACGGAAACACAAAGTTTTGAGATTACCATTTACTTGATTATTAGTGATAACTCTATGCTCCGGAGAAACAAAGTAACCGCATTGTGGGCAAATAGAGTAATAGTGAAAATGTTTTTTAATAAAACCTAGAAATCTAGCTCCTTTAAGCAAAATTCTAGGATACGATCTCACCAATGGTCGGCATAGACTGGTACTCTTAGTTATAAACTGACAGAATAGATCCTTTACTGATGCCAAGTTAAATGAACGAAGATGTCTGCTAGGATGAAAGTTACAGCCACAATCGGGACAGGTTATGAAATTTTCCTTAATATTCTCATTATTAGGGACAGAAATAATAATGTATTTTGCGGCAACTCTCTCAATTTCTTTAAGTGATTCTTTATAAACATTAAAATGTACATGTTCCAACACTTCACTGCAAATCACTAAGTCAAAGCACCTATCTGGAAAAGGCAAAGATTCTAATGTACCGAGTATTTTATTACTCTTTACATCCTGAAGCGACTCTTTGCTTACATCTAAGCCGTAAACTTTTTTATGTTGCAAGATCAAGCGATTAGCTATTTCTCCATTACCGCATCCTGCATCAAGAATAGAAGAGCAAGATTCAGGAACTAAAGAAATGATTGCCATTATTCTTTCTTCCTCAGAAGGAGGTATTTTTATCATTTCTTCGCGGATAATGCGCCAAGATTGATCTTCGCATTCTATATAATTCGGTAAACTTCCATTCTTCATATTTTCCTTTCCTATACCTCATCTTCATTTACTGTATGTCTAGTGTAGCTAATTATAGTATAATCCGTGTTTATACTCAGTTTCAGCATTTTATTATGATTTACCAATTAACAACCTATTTTAAATTTTATGCATTGCATTACGAATATCTAGATCAATACGATACAATATGAATAAATATAGCACTATATCTATAACGAGAGCTATTAGCATAAAATATATATTAGCTGTAATTTGGACTACAAACAGCACGGGTAACAGTAATATAAATGAAAGTATGGCATATTTTACCAATACTTTGATTCCTGAACTTATGGAAGCTTTACTAAAACGATACACAAAATAAAATATTAGAATATAGAAGATTGAACTAACAACAGAATAAGCTATTAGACAGTTTCTCGCTATTCCAAATTGTGCAAATATTATAAGCACAACCATTCTGTTTATTAATTGACTTAAAGTTAAAAGCGAACAAGTTCCCTGACGTTTGAATATAGAAAACACAGTGCTTAATGGTGAACTTATAAATTGGAAAATAACATAAATGCTAAGAATTTGTGTATATATACCAGCTTCTAGCCAATTTTCTCCAAAGACAAAACCGAAAAGTGGTCCACCAAAATATCCTAATATCATAAAAGGAAAAACACCAATCTGGACAAGCCTTTTGAACGTATTACTAACTATATTAGTCAGCTTGCCTGTCTCATTATATTCCTTTGCCGCAGAAGGAAAGAATACCTGTGCAATTGAGCCACCTAACAACGCCATAGGTAATCCAACAAACCTATTTCCCAAAGAATAATAACCAACTACCGTTGTAGAAAAGTATGCACCCAGTATAATTGGCGGTAACTGCATTGAAATTGAATTAAATAGTCCACCCCATGTATCATAAATCGGGAATTTTTTGTGATACCTAGCGACTTCCCATATATACCCAAGAGATAAATTTGCGGTTCTTGCTTCAGATAAAAACTCACGGGATAAGAAAATAAAGAGTATCAAAATACTCAATATCATGCCCGTAATTTGTCCGATAAATAGAAACTTTGCAGAAGCGCCGAAAATCAAGCCAAATGGTATCGTAATAAATATGCTCCCTGAAACAGAGCCGAAATCCGCCCAAGCCATCGCCCCGAATTTGCCAGAACGTGAGGCATAAGATCTTATCGCAGTACCAACCCCGCCTAGCAATACAGTCAACGGCAAAAACCATAAAAACGTCTCTAATTCAGGTGATTTTAGCCATATAGCAACCTTCGCTTTTAATATCAGCACTAAAATAAACGATACCAAAGTAATCGCCAAAGCAGATATAACGCTTATTATGAAACTAGCCATAACCTCGTTTTTGTCTCTACCTAGTGGTATTGAAAACTCATAGCATAAACAAGATATTACAACGATAACTCCACTTATAGACGAAAACAACTGAACAGTGCCAAAATGCTCAGGTAAAAATATTCTTGCGATTATAGGAGCGGTTATAAAGCTTATCGTCTGCGTAGCAATTTTGCTAGATAATAGCTTTAATACGTTAGCCCCAAAAGATGCACTCAAAAGATTCTCCTATAAATTCGAGGCTTATATGGTTTTTAAGGTGAAAGAAATCGCTAAAAGGCTTATCAAGCAATGCTTTTTAGGTGTTTTTTCATAAAGTAACTGAAAATTAAGTAGGGACGTTCTTTCTCAAGGATAATTTCACATAGAAATCTATATGAGCCAACCTTTTAATGACAGTAGACTCCTACAATACACTTACCTTCAATCCTTCCTGATCAATATCAAAATCAAAAAATCTTGCTCTATCATTAGGCGGCGTTTTCTCCAATATCTCTCTAATTTGCTGGGTTTCTTTTGCTCCTTTTGTAACCATGAATAAGAATCCGCCTCCGCCTGCTCCTAGTAATTTGCCCCCAAGAATGAGATGCGAAATTTTATTCAGAATTGCCTCGATGTTTTCGTTACTGGTTCCGGGATCAAGAGTCTTATTAAGCTCCCAAACCTCGGCAATTGTTTTCCCAAAGGCGTCAATATCTCGGTGATCAAGCTCCCCTTTCATTTCCAAAGACTTTTCACGCAATCGCCCAATAGTCTCGAGTACGACTTTATCTCGATCAAGATATTTACCGACAATATTCTTCAAAATGCCTTTCGCCATTCGTCTGTAGCCTGTATAGTATAGCATAATCCTTTCTGACAAGTCAATGTTGGATTTAGTTTTCAAGTCCGTCCAGGAAATCTTCGGAATCTGGAACAAACCCGGCTCCGTCTGTATAAGTTTTACTCCGCCAACCACACCTCCAATCTGATCTTGCCACCCACCTCCTGTCGTCATCAATTGCTCCATGTAAAGTGTGCGATTGAAAATGTCTTCGTGGGTAAATTCGTATCCAAGCATTTTCGAAAGACATGCGATGATCGCAGAACCTAATATACTGCTTGTGCCAAGCCCTGAACCTGCTGGAACCGCACTGAATATCGTTAAGTCAATTCCTGCGCCAAGTCTCTTCAAAGTATCTTGCAGACCCAATCCAGTATTTTCAGGGATAATACCAGTAACGACGAAAGCCGCCTTGGGTAAGGATGTCCAATCAGTAGGATCCTTATATGAAAGCAATTCAGAAGATTCAGATATCTCAACACGCTGACCGAGATCAATTGAGTTAAGCTTAATAGAATATTCCGAATGCAGTTTCCCAATTGCTTGAATTGGATACTGCCCGTTTAGCTTCACCGCCGCATTCAATACACTACCACCATGTTCCATACAGTATGGTGGAGTATCAGACCATCCTCCCGCAAAATCAAGCCTTGAAGAAGCACAAACCCAAACTACCTCATCAGAGCGAATCTGTATTCTTTGTTTCTGCGTTTGAGCATCATGAAATAGTTGCGAAGCAAGGGCTGAACCTTTCTTTATAGCTTCACATATAAGTTCAAAAGCAGTATCCTCGAAATTCAAAGCCCAATACTCTAAAACATCATTCTGGCAATGGTGTAGCACGTCCTGTTCTTTGAAATTTGCTTTTTGTATATTTAGTAAATCCTTGATTCTGTTAATTATTTCTGAATTAAGTGCTATCTTATGCTCATTGGCTTTTCGTAGTATATTACTAAGCAATTTATTTACCCGAGCATGGAAAAGTATATCCTCAGACTCTCCAATTAGAGTCAGTGCCATCCTTACAGCAGTATCATAATCGTGTGAATCTAAGCACCAGGACATTATATCCTCAGACGCCAGGTTACTCTCTGGAGTGAGTATGGTTACGAGATTTTCTAGGTTGATCTTTTGGATGAGATTCGAATAGCTACACATTAATCTTTCATAATCTATAAACTCAAGAATTTCCTGTAATGACATACGCTTCCAGCTTTTCCATTTCTCAAGTTGGAATGCCTCAGGATTCTGAAGACTAAGTGCTATCGCCATAGAATCCTGTAAAAACGTGCCAAAAGGAAAAAGCTGTGCGTTCCATAAATCCATTGGCTTGTTATTCTTCCAAAGATCAGCGGGTAAAATACCTCTATCTTTCATCCAACTGAGGAAAGTTTCATTGAGAAACGTGGTTTTGCTATCTTCAACAAGTCCTTTAAAATCGTCTTCGATTCCATAGATGATTGGCACCCAGACATTTTCTTCTTTTTTTACAGGAACGCAGGCTAAACATATCCCTTTTTGCAGGTTAATATCTCCAGCATTATCTGGAATATTTGTCAGGATGTTTTCATCATCCAGTTGAATACATCCTTTAAGGTGGCTACCTTCTATTAAACATAGCCCATTTGCTTTTATAGAAGCAGTGTCAATCAAGGAGTTATATACGAACGCTTTCCCCAAACCTGATTTGTCTATGGTTTTAGACTTATCGTAATTCTGGAAATTATATATCGAGGCTGTGTAGTTAATAGTGTGAAAGTTTTGAAGTAGATGCCTGCTTGTGCCGATATGAAGGAATTCACAATATGGAAGCAAATAAACGTAAAATGGAGTTTGGCGGAGTGTATCAGCAAAAGAGCTATATAAAAAATCACCTATCTTGCCAAGCATAGCAAATGGAAATTCTTTGTAGATATCCAGTTTTACTTTCGCATTGATTAAGTTTTCGCATAAACTATCTTTCTCAACTATTACTCTTCCATTCTCAATTGAGATACCAGATGCTTCGATCAAGGCTTTTATAAAATCAAGAGTGAAATTTAACACTCCTGTGTCAATGAAAGCTCTATTTGCTGTATCAAGTCCATTACACGCTTTTAACTCATCGTAAGTCGGTTTTTGGAGGAAGTTCGCAACCTTTCTGAGATTTTGTCCCGGTAAATTTTGGTTGACGATATATACGCCATGACTTGAAGCTACCTCAACTGGCCCTGGATATGCCAGACCCGTTACTCCCGAATCGCTGAAAGTGATCTCTGAAGAATTAAAACTTAACAGCACATCACCTGAAGTAACGATCACTTGTCCATCGTTTAGATTAGGAAATTGCATGAAGTTATTAATCAAAAGATCAAAGAGAGTAACAACTTCATCTATCCTCTCATTTTGCTCGGAAAAAGGAGAAGAGCTAGTTGGTAGGGGAGTAAATATCTTTCCAACTGCCGAGTATGCTGGAAGTCTTCTGCTGTCTCCACCTGAATGGAGTATTAGTATTCTTTTGTTTTTGAAGAATTCATAGGGAAGAGCGTACTCCCGGGCTGCACAGCAAAAATGCTCCAAAAGCTTGTATAATACATAAATAGTGCTACCGCCAGAACCAATGCGCATCCCGTGTGGGTCTGCAAAAACGAGGAATTCCGTTTCTTTTGGTAAACTGCCTTTATTTATTCGCCATCTAATCTGTTCCCGATAACCTTGAGCTTGATATTCATTAGCGGCTGTTATAACACAAACATCATAAGCTTTATATAATACTGAGGGTTTTACTAATGGAGTCTGCATTTTTAGATTTGTTTTGCTAAATCCTTTATTTTAGTTTAACTAAAGTTTTAGGTTCTAGCTTTATCCCTTTCACTAATATCATTTAGAATTTCAGCAATACGTTTTGCTACGTGACCATCCCATATTATAGGATATGATCCTGTTTTACCATTGCCGTTCATGATTTTCATACTTTCTTCAATGATGCGTTGGGTATCATTACCAACCAGAATATTTGTGCCTTCTCTTATTGTTTCTGGTCGTTCAGTATTTTCACGCATTGTCAGGCATGGAATGTTTAGCACGGTACTTTCGGTTTGCATGCCGCCTGAATCTGACAAAACGAACTTTGCATTTATCATCAACCCCATGAACTCCAGATACCCAAGTGGCTCTGTGGTTACTAGATTCTTCATAGCTGACACCCTGGCTTCCAGACCGAACTCTTTTATCCTTGCTTTAGTCCGAGGATGCAAGGAAAGGACAATCTTTATTTTGCCTTGAATTTCGTCCAGAGCATCCAATATGCCAACCAAATTGGATCTAATGTCAACATTAGAAGGGCGATGCAAAGTCATAAGCGCATAAGAATTTTTTTCCAGTTCTAGCTTATTCAGTATCCCAGTTGATGATGCTTTTTCCCTATACTTCAACAGAGTATCTATCATAACATCACCAACGAGAAATACTTTCTCTGCAGGGATACCTTCTTTTCTAAGATTTTCATTTGCATCTTCCATAGGGGTAAACAGGTAATCCGATATTACATCAGTTAGTATTCTGTTTATTTCTTCTGGCATAGTTCTGTCAAAGCTTCTTATTCCAGCTTCCACGTGAGCAACGGGAATACAGAGCTTTGCTCCTACAATCGCACAGGCCATGGTAGAATTGACATCACCGACTACCAGTATAAGATCAGGTTTATGCTGAATTACTGACTCTTCAAAAGTCATCATTATCTTGGCAGTCTGAACAGCGTGAGAGCCTGATCCAACTTCCAGATAAACGTCAGGTTTTGGAATATCTAACTCATCAAAGAACACCTGCGACATTTCGTAGTCATAATGCTGCCCGGTATGCACCAGAATTGGTTCAAGATTCGGATACTTCCTTATCTCCTCAAGAATAGGAGCGATTTTCATGAAATTCGGTCGCGCACCAGCAATGCAAGCTATCTTCATTTTTAATCTCCAACAATATCTAGAATCAAATAAACTCACCCGATTAGAGAATCACTGATAACTCTGACTACTTGTTCCTGTTGTTCATTGGTCAGCTCTGGGTAAATAGGGAGTGCCAACGTATTAGCGGACGCTTCTTCTGAGGCAGGCAAGTTCCCCAGTTTATATCCAAGGCCGGAATAGCATTTTTGTAAGTGCAGTGGAACAGGGTAGTATATCTCCGTGCCTATCCCCGCATTTTTGAGGCTTTCTCTTACAAGGTCTCGCTTCTCAGGGGCAGACGCTCCCGAGGAACCTGGTTTCAGCTTTATAACGTACTGATTATAGATGTGATAATTGAAAGGTTCAGCGAATGGCGTCACCAATTCCAGCCCTTTGAAAAGGGAATTATACTTATCAGCATTACGTCTTCGTGCTTCGTTCCAATCATCAAGGTAGTTGAGCTTTGCCAGCAATACTGACGCCTGGATAGCATCAAGCCTGCTATTGCAGCCTATGACTGAGTGGTAGTATTTAGGCTTACTGCCATGAACTCGCAGGACACTTACTTTCTCAGCCAGTTCTGGATCACTGGTCAATATCATACCGCCGTCTCCATACCCTCCTAAATTTTTGGTAGGAAAGAAACTCAGACAGCCTATATGCCCCATCGAACCAGCTTTTCTGTCTTTATATCTGGCGCCTATTGCTTGTGCCGCATCCTCAATGACGTAAAGGCCATGCTTATCTGCTATCTCAAGGATAGGATCCATGTCAGCGCACTGTCCATAGAGATGCACGGGGATTATTGCTTTGGTTTTGCTAGTTATCTTTTCTTCAATAAGGTAGGGACTAATATTGTAGGTTCCGGGATCAATGTCTGCGAACACAGGTTTTGCACCAAGTAGAGAAACTGATCCTGCGGTAGCAAAGAAAGTGAATGGAGTTGTAATAACCTCATCTCCCCTGCCGATCCCGATAGCCATGAGTGCGAGGAGGAGAGCATCACTTCCAGAAGAAACGCCGATACTATATTTCACATCGCAGTAATTTGCGATCTTTTCTTCTAGTTCCTTTACTTTTGGCCCGAGAATAAATACCTGGCTCTCGAGAACATCCTGAATAGCTTTGTTTACTTCATCCTTAATGGTTGCATATTGAGCCTTTAGGTCTACAAGTGGAACCGCCATTTCAACCCCTCTCGCTTTCTGTTTTAGCTACTTATGCTTTATGTAATTTTTTTAACAACTAATCCTTGCATTTCGTATACTCTTTTGCATTTATTACATTCAGCAGTGCCATTCCCTCCTCCGAAATCCAGTCTCACACCACATTCGCACATCCACCCGGCTATTTGTGCTGGATTACCATAAATAAGAGCATAATCCGGGACGTCCTTAGTCACCACAGAACCAGCTCCTACGAAAGCATATCTCCCGACAGTATGACCACATACAACTGTTGCGTTGGCACCTATGGTGGCGCCATGTTTCACCAGTGTTGGACTATATTCGTCTATATTTCTCCGTATCTCGGATCTAGGGCTTATAACATTAGTAAAAACCATAGAGGGACCGCAAAAAACGTTGTCTTCAAGAGTAACTAAGTCATATACCGAAACATTGTTCTGGATGTGAACATTGTTCCCTATTTTAACCTTTCCGCTGACGAAAACGTTCTGTCCGAGGACACAATTCTCACCTATCTCCGCACCGCTCATAACGTGGCAAAAGTGCCATATTTTCGTCTTTTTGCCAATTATAGCGCCATCATCAACATAAGCTGATTCATGTATAAAATGATCGCCATTCATGGTTTATCTCCAAGGGATACAGGTATACCACCTTTATCTAACGACTCCTGCGCCGCCCGTAGAACTTTAACAACCCTCAATCCATCTATTCCATCACTTCTCGGTTGTTTATTGTTTTTTATACAATCTATGAAATGCTGACATTCCAGCCTAAGTGGCTCTACCATTTTAATGTAGGGAATCGTCACATCGCCAAATCTTAATGACAGCGATTCACCAAAAGAGCCATAACCTACGCCGCTGGTGACTCCTTTATTGTATACTCTGATCATCTCAGATGGGTCCATGTCATCAAACACAGCCATTTTTTCGCTGCCTACTATCGTAGTTCGACGTATCTTGTGCGGGTCTAGCCAGCTTAGTTGAACGTGTGCCATGATTTTATCTGGAAATACCATATTCAAAAACACTACGTCCTCCACGCCTTTTTGCAGATACGATTGTCCTCTCGCACTTACGTCTATTGGCTCAGATTCTAGAAGATACATTATTATGGAAATATCGTGAGGAGCCAGGCTCCACAGAGCATTTTCGTCTTTTCGTATACGCCCAAGATTGACACGCTGCGAATATAGGTAGTAAATATTACCTAGTTCGTGATTCTGGATCATCTGTTTCAATTTTTCCACTGCTGGATGGTATTCCATCAGATGTCCAACCATCAATTTGACGTTGTTCTGTTGTGCAAGTTGAACCAGTTCTTCTGCGTGAAGGACGTTCAGAGTGAGGGGTTTTTCAACAAAGACGTGCTTATTGTGTAAAATGGCAAGTTTAGCTAGCTCATAATGTTTGACTGCGGATACAGCGAGAACCACCGCCTGAATCTCAGCGTCATTTAGCAATGATTCGTAATCGCTGGTTGTTTCAATGTCAGGATATTGGGCTTTCAAGCGTTTCAGAGTGTCTTCTTCCAGATCACAGCAGGTTTTCATCCTGCATCCATCAAGCTGGGTGAAGTTCCTTAGAAGGTTAGGTCCCCAATAGCCCAATCCAACCATACCGAGAGTAATCTTATCCATATTTATCTCCAACTAAATTTCATTGTTGTTGGTAAATATCCAAGTATTTCAAATGCAATTCTAGCCTATGAATAGGCGAAAATAAGTATAACATAGCCTTACTTGCTACGTCAAGGTCTTTTAGTCTAAGGCTAAGGAGCTTACTTGAATATTAAATCAAAAAACCCTTGACAAAGAAGTTAGTAATCTGTATTATCTTTTATTGCGATAAAAGGTTTAGTTACTTGGAACATTACTGTAATTGCACCACTTAGCAAATTTTGTACCATTTTGATAGTTACTTCTTAAAATGGTATCAAGTAATGGAGGAGCAAGGAAAAAATGAAGATCACCAGTAAAAAAGTCGGCGATATTATGGTTCTTGAAACTAGCGGGAAAATAGTTGGAGATGACAGCCTTCAGATGAGGCGAGATGTAGCAGGCTGGATAGGGGAAGTTCCCGAAGACCAAAAGCTAAAGATTGTACTTAAACTCAATGGCGTATCAATGATGGATAGTGCAGGGATCGGTGCTTTGGTATCATCTTACACTACCGTCCAAAAAAGACAGGGAAGGCTGGTTCTTGCTGGACTGGGAAGAGGATTACAGAACCTGATAACCATCACTCAACTAGCTAAAATCTTCGACGTTTACGAAACTGAAGAACAAGCTATCAGTAGTTTTGAAGAAAGCAAATAGTAGCCCAGATCAGTTTTGAGTTTGAAGCCATCATAAGAATTTCTCTAACTTCAAGGATGAAAATAGATTGAAGATTGAAGATTAAAGATTAGAAGATTCCCTTAACAAAATCGTCTAATCTTCAATCTTCTAACCCTTATTCATCCGTTAGAATTCGGGAATTAAAAGAAGAAATGCTTCAATAACCATAAACATTATTTAAGTCTATCGTTAGCCTGCACAGGAGGTACATGCAATGAAAAAGCCATCCAGAATACGTGAACTTATGAAGCAAAAGCAACTAGACGCCATTCTCATATCGAATCAGGCGAACTTCTCGTGGTTTTCTGATGGCGGGCGTGGTCACGTAGCTATGGCTACCGAAGCCAGCGTGGCATCTCTCTTCGTCACGTCTGACAAAGTGTTCCTCATCACTAACAATATCGAGGCACAGAGGTTAAAAGATGAGGAACTGCCGAATCTGGACTTCGAGATAAAGGAACATCAGTGGCACGATAATAGCCAGAGAAACCAGATTATAAATGAGTTGTGTGCTGGCAAGCGAGTAGGCTCTGACGCCCCGATTGATGGCACTGTAAACGTAGCCCAAGACATTGCTGAACTTAGATATGCCCTCACCGATCTGGAAGTGGCACGTTATAAAGAGCTTGGACAGCATTGCGGAGAAGCAATCGGAAAGGTTTGCAAGGCAATGAAGCTCGGTTTATCCGAGTTCGAGATCGCAGGCATAATGGCTTCGGAATTATATGGCAGAGGCATTACGCCTGTTGTTTTACTGATTGCTGTTGACGATAGGGTAGAACAATACCGTCATCCGTTACCGACAGATAAGCGTATACAGAAATACGGTATGATCGTTATTTGTGGACGAAAATATGGATTAATCGCATCCGTGACAAGGTTATTCCATTTTGGTTCGCTGTCAGATGAATTGCGGCGGAAACACAACGCAGTTGTTGAAGTAGATACTACGTTTATAGCAGAAAGCCGACCGGGTGCCGTGATCGAAGACATTTTCTCGGCAGGGCAAAAGATGTATGCCGATAAGGGTTTCCCCGGCGAATGGCAGTTCCATCATCAGGGCGGTCCCGCAGGATATGCGCCAAGGGACTACGTTGCAACACCGGGCATTACGAGCAAGGTTCTGAAATCACAGGCTTTCGCATGGAACCCATCAATCAAAGGAACAAAGTCGGAGGACACAATAATAACGACCGACGACAAGCCAGAGATCATCACAACTACCACGGATTGGCCAATGCTATCCGTTCAGTATAAAGGTGAGATATGGAAACGACCCGACATTCTTGTGATCGGGTAAAAATGATGTTGTTATGGGAAAATAAAATGGTTTCTGAGCAGACCCTCACAGAGGTTACAAAGCGTCTGGTAGAGGGTTTTAATCCAGACCGAATAATACTTTTCGGCTCTCAAGCACTTGGTACAGCAAATAAGCACAGTGATGTTGATATTCTGGTTATATGTAGTGTTAAGGACGATCGGCACGCTCTAACAGTAGCAATGTATAGAGCATTAAGAGGGCTTGGGATCGCAAAGGATATTATTGTACTAACACCAGAGGAATTTGAGCGAGACCGTCGAATTCCTGGTACTATAGCACGACCGGCATGGTTAGAAGGTAAAATTCTTTATGAGCATAATTGATGATATTCTCGAAACGGTAAGAGAATGGATTTCTTATGCTGATTATGATCTACATTTAGCGGAACATACATTAGCAACATTAGATGACTGTCCATATCATTTAGTTGCTTACCATGCTCAACAATGTGTAAAAAATATCTGAAAGCCTGGCTCATTTACCTTGGAATTGATTTTCCATATACACATGATATATCTAAATTACTCGAATTGTGCGGTGAAGAGATTGACTGGACTAAAATACTTGGAGATGCCGAAGAAATAACCACGTATGCAACTATTGCACGTTATCCGAGAAAAGAAGAAAAAGTAACTAAGAAAGAAGCGTATCGAGCAATTCAGATTGCTTGTCATGTAAAAGAAATGGTACGAACAGCCCTGATCCAAAAAGGAATGAATATTTAGTCAGAATACATTGATAGGAGATATACTGCAACGAAAATGATTTTAGGAAGAATTACCGGTCTGAGCTTAATACCATCATACATATTGGTTTTATTGTTAGCAAGCAACATAAGCGCAGTGCAATTACCATTCGACAATACCTGCCCTATACATTACGATAATGATGAAGTCAGTGATACATTTACGGATTTCTACGTGATGACTCTTGCAAGTGCAGGAAAAATTAGACTCTCAGGCATGAGTACTTCAATGCCCGTGGACCTTGGGTTTGCTACTTCTGAGGATTATGAGAGGATGGCACGTGACCGTAATACTGTTGTAGCACTTGCAAGGAAAAGCGGATTTTTAGGTATTCCAGACCCTGTGCGTGGAGTGAAAGGGCGCATATACAAGCCAGCTCCAGGTAGAATTGAAGATACCAAGCCCAATGGTTCTGCTGGTGGTTGGGCAATAGTTAAGGAAGCGAGAAAAGCCACTCCTGAAAAGCCGTTGGTAGTGGTAGTGGGTGGACCTGTGTCTGTCGTAGCAGATGCGTATCTCCTAGATAATTCAATAGCAGATAAAGTGGTAGTGCTATGGTTTGGAGGATATGCACCTGAGACCAATAGCATGGGAGAATATCAAGCCTGGTTAGACCCCTGGGCATCCTATATTGTGGTGATGAAGTTGCGTTTAGTAGCGATCCCGGGTGGATTGGGAGGGGTAGCTGTACCTAGATCAAAAATATTGTCTGACCTTCCTGATACTCCACTGAGGCAGTGTATGTACGATTTAAATCATCCTCAGTTTAAACACGTTGATTATGATGGAGACGCCCCTGCGGCGATTCCTCTGATACATCCTGATTATATCCAGAAAACAAAGAGGGTATCGTTCAGTCATTGGTTAAGTTACCAGGAGAAAGATGTACCCGCTTATAAGGATGACCCGAAAGGTAACGTATTGGTTGCTATCAACGGTTCTGGAGACAAATTCGCTACAGAGAAGTGGTGGCAGGATATGGCGGATCCCGCAGCCTGGAACCCAAGTCCAGCGAATATTCCAAAACAGTAACAAAAATATGAAAACACCCATCTTTTGCTTGCTGATCCTGTTGATAGCCGCTATATGTCCTCTGAAAACAAACTCCGATGAAAGCATTCAACTGACTCAGGATGGTAATACAGAATACAGGATCATACTCAATGGTGCATCGCCAATAGAAACCTTCGCCGCTCAGGAACTGCAAGGATACGTGATGCAATCCTCTGGAGCATTTCTGCCAATGGCTGGTGCTGACGAGTCGCCTCTGGGGAAACGCATATTTCTTGGCAAAAATGCACTCACAAAACTAGGATTGAGTATTAACGAAAGCGCACTCGGCTTAGACGGATTCGTAATAAAAACAATCGGTGACAGGATCATCATTGCCGGAGCCACTCCCAGAGGTACTTTATACGGCGTATACGCCTTCCTCGAAATCATCGGTTGCAGATGGTTTGCACCCGGAGTAAACGGCGAAGTCATCCTCCAAATCCCAACCATAGTGATTCCCCCGTTAAACTATACAGAACGTCCTAAGATTAATCACAGGGGCTTCAAAAGCCTGTTTCTTCCCACGTACACAAGCACCGACTGGATTGACTGGATGGCTAAGAACAGGCTTAATCTTCTGATGATTGATGAGACCATGTATAACGACCTGAAGAAAATTATACTTGGAGAATTGGAAAGGCGGGGAATACAGGTAGGAATCAGCTTTGACGTTTCTCTCAGTGATGAAGAATCGCTGTCAGCAGTATCAAAAAAATTGGCGGAGTTCATAAATGATAACCCGGAGGTTGATATAATAGAGCTTAATAGCAACGGAACGTTGAATAATGCTGAAAACAAAGTATTAAAACCAGAACTTATTATCAGAACCGCAGACATAATACACAAAAATTATCCTGAAAAACTTATCTCCATACGAGTTGTAACAACCAAAACAGCAGAAAACAATAGTCTAGGAAACGTATTCTCCTTTGAACCAACGTCAAGGTGCTATCGCCACTCTCTCGGTGATAAAGAATGTGAGATCAACGCCACACAGAGAAGGTTCCTGAAAACGCTTGCGAAATCAGGGAAAATAAGCTTATACGAGCATTACATGGCTTCCTACGAGCAAAATTCATTGCCCTTTCCTGTATTACAAACCATATCTTCGGACCTGAAGTATCTGGCTTCTCTTGAGAAATTCGACGGTGCCGTTTCGCAATGTGAACTGGGGAACTTTGGCACTTATGGGCTGAACTACTACATCTTTGCCAGAATGTCGTGGAATCCTCAATATGATCTTGGCATGATTGTGGACGACTACTGCGAGAAATACTACAATAAGGCTTCGGAACCCATGAAACGCTTTTTCTCCATACTCGAAGATAACATGACGAAGATGGAGCATTTTTCCTACGTTGACCCGCCTGAACTGATAGTAAGGCTTTTTGACGAATCTACTCTAAGAGAACTGCAAGATCAGCTTGATATGGCAAAATTCCTTACTGGTGACGTTATAGTGTTCGAGAGGATTAGAAAGTCGCAGTTATCCCTTGAGTATACAAACCTTTTGTGGAACACAATCTACCATTACCTTAAAGGGATTGAGTGTCAGAATGCGAAAAACGAAGATGCAAAAGAGCATTACCAGAAGGCTGTCGAAAATGGGGAGGAACTGGTAAAATTCCTGTTTAAGAACATTGACGAGGGTGTTTTCATCGTAACTGAGAGCTTTATAATTGACTATCTTGAACCGATAATCAACGACGCACGTGGGCGTATGGATTCTCTTGGGTCATGAAACTGTGTTTTGCTGTTCTGGCAGTGCTGATCGTTTTTTTCTCTCAGACAATCCCTGTTTTGTCAGACGATATTCTTACGCTTGCTGACGACCTCTCAAAACAAGGCAAATACGACGAAGCGATAACAGAATACAAAAGGTTTATTTTCTTCAATCCAGACTACGCTGATAATGCGCAGGTGTTCTACAAGATGGGGTTGGCTTATCGGGCAGAGCATAACTGGTACTATGCCCTTGATGCGATAAAAACGTCAATAACCTTAACACACGACCCAGAAATTGCAAATGAGAGGAGATTCTCACTAGCCACAACGTTATTAGCCAGTGGAAATCACAGCCTTGCCAGACTCGAATTGATCAGAATACTCGACTCTACGAAAGACAGTTCATTATCCCATAAGGCTTTATACTTCAGCGGTATAGCATCTGTTTATGCTTTCGATTGGGACGCAACAGCGAGGTACTTCAATGATTTTTACTCTGATCCCAACAATGAAAGCTTAAAAGAATTAAACTTAACCTTGAAGAAAAAATCATATAAATCTACGACAACAGCAAAAGTTCTCTCAGTTTTCATCCCCGGCGCAGGACAGTTTTATGCGGGTAACTGGCGTGATGGTCTGAACGCATTTATCTTGAATGGCGTGATTATAGGTTTCACAGCAAACTCTATCTACAAAAAGGATTACAAAGATGCCTTACTCATAACTTTTCTGTTGTTATACAGGTATTATACAGGGAACATATACCACGCAGAGATGGACGTAGAGAAACACAATGAGAATGTTGACAGCAGAATTGCTAAAGAAGTGTTGAGGATCGTTTCTCCTGATGAACCTTAACGAGCAACTTTAAGAAATCCTTTTAAACTTTGGGAAATAGAACGCGGATAAACGCGGATCTCGTTCCGCCGAGTAACGGAAGAACAAATCAGGCGGATTTGCGCGGATTGAAAATAAAGGAAAATCCGCGCAAATCCGTTTAATCTGCGTCATCCGCGTTCTATTCCTAATAAAAAAGTGGAAAATCTTATGTTAAACTTGCTTAATGTTTCTATCGCTAAGTTTGTTATGTTTATTTTAGGACACGCATCAGCGTGTCCCTACATCAAAAATAGCGTAGCGGCACGCTGATGCGTGCCATTTAAACCATAAGGTATTTAGCGAGAAAACCACTTAATACCAATTTCAAAAAATCATAGTGCAATAATTTTTTGATAACCACAAAGACACAAAGGGGGAAGCCAATGGATGTTACAAATAAACTATTAGAAGTCTCAACAAAAAGCGGAGCCGATTTATTCGGGGTTGCAGATGCTAATGATTTTTCCAGCTATGTTGACAAGCATAATCCGTTTTTCTATGACGATAATGCTAAAAGCGTTATCGTCATCGGTTATCATATTAGCGATCCAATATTAGCCGTATGGATACCATCAATTGATGGAAAGCCATATCGCTCTTTTATAAATGAGATATTGGGGAATATTGCTCTGGATATAATATCCGTTCTCCTTAAAGAGGGAAAAAGAACAGTATTGAGTCCATATAATGGGATATTTGCTAAGGATGCGGCAGTTTTAGCAGGTTTGGGAACAATTGGCAAGAATAACCTTTTGCTGACTAAACAATTTGGTCCTCGTGTGAGATTAAGAACCATTATTACCGAAGCCGAACTTTCTGTGAATGCTCGTTTGCAGGAATCTTTTTGCGGGGATTGCCTACACCTTTGCTGGTCAGCATGCCCTGCGGGTGCATTTGCTACTGGAAAGTTTAATAGAAACGCCTGCGTTAAGTATTCCGATGAGCATATCATAAAGCTGAGTGACAATTGCAATTTAGGTTGCAGGGAGTGTGAGTTAGCTTGTCCAAAATGAAACGCATTTCCAATGTAATCAAAAAAGAATGGGAAGTAATATTCACGAGCGTTAATAATGCGCTCTTTGTCACGCTTTTACCACTCTTGATAGTGGCTCAATTGCTGGCAGTGATGTATTTCGCTGGAAGAATTCTCGGAGAGAACGCGCTGAACGACATAATGGCAAATCCTTTGATTCAGAAAGCGATAGCTAATATGGAGACAATGTTTTCAACAGGCTCAGATCCTATCACCTCAGTCGAAAAATTCCAACTGCTTATTATCAGCCAATTCCCGTTTTATATGCTTTTGATACCGACGATGGTAGCAATGAGTTTTGCAACTTTCAGCATTATGGAAGAAAAACAGACAAAAACACTCGAACCATTACTTGCTACACCTATAAGGACCTGGGAACTACTGTTGGGCAAGGCGCTTTCTGGTGCGATCCCTGCTGTTATTGTTACGTGGTTTTACGCTGTTCTTTCTCTGATAAGTGTAAGGCTGATACTACCCGGAAAAATAATCTCATCTTACTTGCTGAGTGGTACGCTTGCCTATGTTTGGTTGGTATCGCTATTGCTGATGGTTCCTGCGGTCGGATTGCTGAGTTTTCTGTTGGGTATCATCTCGTCCTCAAGGGCTAGTGATGCAAAGAGTGCGCAAAATATAGCACTCTTTATAATTTTTCCTGTCTTTGCTCTGATAGGTGTTCAGGTAAGCGGATTGGTAATGTTTACACCGTTATTGCTTATCTTGCTGGCGGTGGTAACAGGAATACTGGACGTACTCATTTTGCGTCTGGCAGTAAAACTCTTCCAGCGAGAGTCTATCCTCGTTCGCTGGAAATGATAAGGTAAAATTATGAAACGTGTTATTCTCGATATGGACCCCGGTGTTGATGATGCTCTGGCAATGATCCTTGCCCTGAGATCACCTGAATTAAAAGTAGAAGTCATAACCGTTGTAAGCGGAAACATTCAGCTTGAGCTTTGCGTAAAGAACGCCCTTCAAGTCCTTGACCTGCTGAAAATAGACGATGTGCCTGTATCAGTTGGTGCCAGTCGCCCGCTCAAAAGGGAAACTGTAAATGCTTCGGGTGTTCACGGGAGCGATGGGCTTGGCGGGCTAAATAGATTCATTAAGCCTGATGGCACAAAACGCTATCCCGATCCTACTGGAAAGCCATCTTCAATTCCCGCAGTAGAACATATCCTTGACCTTGTGGATAGACTCAGGCAAGATGTCAGCATCATCTCAACAGGTCCCTTGACGAATATAGCACAGGCAATAATAGAAGATTCAAAAACCATGCGTAAAGTTGGTAAGTTAATCATTATGGGTGGAGCATTCAGCGTATCGGGTAACGTGACGCCTGTTGCGGAGTTCAATGCCTACGCCGACCCTGATGCAGTGCAAGTAGTTCTTGATTCAGGGATACGCCCATTGACGTACGTAGGGCTTGATGTCACCCAGAAAGTGCGCTTGTATAGAGATCAGCTTCACAGGCAAGGTAATAAAACAAAAATATCCCAATTCGTCAAGGATTGCACAGAATTTTACATGGATTTTCACAAAGAAAACGATGGGTTTGATGGATGCTATTTACACGACCCACTAGCCGTTGGCGTAGCCATTCAGCCTGATATTGTAAAAACGCAAGATTTATACGTTCAGGTCGAGACGTCTTCTAGAATTACGATGGGCATGACTATTGCCGACTTTCGACCAAGATGCACCGACAGACCAAATACAAGCGTGTGTGTAGACGTAAATGCCGATAGGTTCATGAGCATGTTCTTTCAGCGTATTTTAGTTTGATATTATCGCTGATCCATACGGGTTATCTTCCAGAATCCAGATGCTTTGGATAGACTAAAGACAAGGCTTCCAGAGCTAGAGCTTGAACCGTGCTGGACTGTATAAGACGAAATTGCAGTTGCATCGTTTTCGCTGGCTGTCACCTTGACGTTGCGAACCTCGATCTTCAAAGGTTCGTATTCCGCAAAAGCAGACTCGATCTTCGCTCTCAAATCTGAATAATCATCGCTATCTTTCGAGTAATTCGGTGATATGCTTGCCATAGCCATGTCTACGTTTTTCTTATTGTATCCTTCAATGTAGTTATCTATTACCACCTGTATTTCTGCCACAGCATTAGCATCCTGAATTGAGGCAACTGCCTTCTCTTCTTCCGTTTGAGTTGGAGCGGCTTTTTCGTATCCGTAAATCTCTACCTCTGCGATCCTGATTGTCCCCATAGTATACTGATAGTAACCTTTCCGCTCGCTCTTGCTGTCATTAGTCCACCTTATAACTAAACGCATCCTTGACGTTTCGACTGGCTGAAACCTTATAGTTATTACACCACTCTTGTTGTCCTGAATGGCGTTAGCGGCTTGATCTTTGTTTTTTCCGATCCTTTCAATCATCGCCCAGCTTTTAACGGAATCCGACCAGAATTGGATCATCAAGTCAGCAACGCCGTACCTACTCGCTGGATATTTCTCCGAATTAATGGTATAGATAATAGCACGGTTTACCGTTTTCTTACTGGGAAAATCAATGATAACCCATCCCATAGCGGTATCTACGTTCCCGTACTGCGTCTGCGTACGAAGTCCCCGCCATGCTGGGTCGTCTGAGTCCAGATTTTCTTCCTGCTGATTTTGCCGATTACGGCTGCGATCTCTCATTCTCTGCATTGTGACCGTTGGATCTTCGCCGTATACGTACTCACCCCTTGAGTAAAAGCCTTCGTAATTTGTCTCCCATCCTTCGCCCTGATCCCAGTTATCAGAAGACGTTATGCCATCAATCAGATTAGATGCAGGACGGTCAGGATTAACCTGCGACACCTCAACTGTCGTACCATTGCTGGCCAGGGCAAGATTAACCAGACCTTTTGTTTCCAGTCCACCTCCTTTAACGAAACTCACAACCGAATTTCTGGCAGTACAGCCTGTAAGAAAAATTAATATAATTATTCCAATAAAAGTCAGTCTTTTCATTTTTTCCCTCACTATGTACCTGGGCACTGTCAAATTCTTTACCACAAAGGCACGAAGGACACTAAGAACACAAAGATTGTTGATTTCCTCTCTTTTCTATTTCTTTGTGATCTTTGTGCACTTTCTGTTCTTCAGTCACTCGGCGGAACGAGAAGTGTCTTTGTGTTTATTTTCATTTTATTTTTAACAATGTCATGTACCTCCCATTGCCATCCCAATCTCGTGAAGATCCCGGGCAGGCATCATCGTTAGCTTACCGTTATACATGACAGCTATCCTGTCCGATATTGCCAGTAACTCATCAAGGTCTTCAGAGATGAGAAGTATTGCAGAACCATTGTTTTTGCAGTTCACGATCATACTTCTGACGTACTCAGCGGCACTGACGTCCAAGCCTCTTGTCGGACAGGCGGCGATTAGCAATTTGGGTATTTCTCTCAATTCTCTGGCGACGATAAGCTTTTGAAGATTCCCTCCTGATAGATGCTTCACCGGTTCCTTGAGATCAGAATAAATAACACTATATTTATTGGCAAGATTCCCTGAATACGATCTAATACTTGAAGTATCAAAAAAAGAAAACTTATCATAGCTTTTCAATAGTATATTATCACTTATGTCAAGGTTCTGAACTGACCCAACGCCGATCCTGTCTTCAGGGATATAAGCGACTCCCATCTCTATAATCTTTCTGATGGATTTACCTGTAATATCACGACCATCTATGAAAATTGAGCCTGAGTGTAGTTTTCTCAAACCGGAGATCACTTCAGCAAGCTCAAGTTGCCCATTGCCTGCGGCTCCCGCTACTCCAATGATTTCACCAGAATGTAATTCCAGCGATACGTCGTTTACGCGAGAGGACGTTACGTGATCCATTTTGAGAACCACGTTTGTTCTGTATGTTCTATCACTTATGGCTTCATCACTAAAGTTGAACTCCTCCCCGATCATCATGCTCGCCAACTGTTCCGCCTTCACGTCCCTGTTTTCAATAGTAGTGACTAATTTACCTTTGCGCAGGATCGTTACCCTGTCAGCGATAGACAGGACTTCGTTGAGTTTGTGGGATATGAAGATTATAGAATAGCCTTCATTTTTCATTGATCTCATAATGTCAAAAAGATCGCTAGTCTCTTGAGGCGTAAGAACTGACGTCGGTTCATCCAGAATCAGTATACTTGCACCGTGATAGAGAGCTTTTACAATCTCGACCTTCTGTTGTTCCCCGATAGACAGATAAGATACTCTGGCATTCAGATCAATCTGTGATTTAAGGCGTTGAAATAGCTCAAAAATTGGTTTTTTAAGCCTGTTGCGATTCAAGAAGAAGGGAATTTTTGTGCCTAATATTATATTGTTTAAGATTGTGTGCGATTGTATCAGCATAAAGTGCTGATAAACCATCCCGATGCCCATTTTGATAGCATCTTTTGGTGATCTGAAACGCACTTCCTGACTGTCTACCAGTATCTTACCAGAATCAGGCTGGTATAATCCTGATAAAATACTCATCAGGGTAGATTTTCCTGCGCCGTTTTCCCCAAGTACAGCGTGAATTTCACCCCGATAGAGTTCAAAGTCAATGCTGTCGTTGGCAATCGTCCTGCCAAAACGCTTTGTAATGGATTTAAGTTCTATGGCTTTCATAGTTAAATTAAAACACGGAGAAAAAGGGATACAAGATATAAGATAAAACCAGAAGAGAAATTTAGCCACGGATTGAACACGGATGAAACACGGATTTTAAGAATTATCCGTGAAAATCCGTGTTTCATCCGTGGCTAATTTAATTTGTTACCTCGATTCATAAGAAAAATGAACCATCCCTTATTTATCAACACTTCTTTGGAATAGATTCAAGTGGTTTAGAATTATATTCCTGCAAAACCTGCATCACTGCCTCGATATTCTCCAGAGGCGTATCAGAACCGCACTCACACGAAAAGAAAAGCCCTCCATCGTGAGAGCCTATGAGATAGGCGATCTTGTGGAAAAAATCCTTAACGTCCTGCGGAGTTCCAAACGAGAGGACACCCTGACGATCCATGTCAGAACTTACGCACAAGCGAATGTCATTGCACAGCTTTCCAAGCTGTTCTATATCATGGCAGTTGCTTTGAAGGTTCAGCACGTCAACGCCTAATTCCCTTAAATCGGGGATAATGTCAATGATGTATCCATCAGAATGAAAATGCACCATTATCCCTGCCTCTTTTATCGGGTCAAACATCCGTTTGTAAATCGGTTTGAATATCTTGCGCCACTGTTCAGGCTTTATCATCAGTGCGTTTTGTGTTCCCCAATCGTCTGAAAAGCCAATGCCGTCAGCACCCACAACTATTGAGCGATTAATCCACGACAAATTATAATCAACAACCATATCAGCCAGTTTATACATTTCCTTTGAATCTTCGGCAAAATCAAAAAACAGATTTGCATAACCTCTTAACCACTGCATTCTTTCAAAAACTCTGAGAAAGTGATGGATTATGACTCTGCCATTTTTTCTTGATTCCTCGATCTGCTTTTTTTCGGCTTCTATGCCTTCGGGAGACATATCAGCACCGGCTGGCGGTTTATAATTACCCCACGCATCCCAGCTTTCAAACGGATGGTCAACAATCATGGGGTGTATACCGTAGATCCTTTCTTCCATGACGCATCCCCATTCGTCAGCCCATTTATAGTGATAGTTACCATTTTCGTCAATGAGTTTTGGGTCTGGATGTGGTATCTGATCATCAGCGTAAGGGCGATGACCATAGTATTTCTGATAAAGGTTATTAAGTTTCACGTTATGCTTATGCCATCCGTCAGTTCTAACACCCATGCCGCCCATTATGTATTCCGGCTTGTTAAAAAAAGCAGTTCTATACCAATTATCTCGATAGGTAAGTTTGAAATTCTCGCTCATGTTGTTCCTTTCAAAATAAAATATTTATTACCTAATAGGAAACACACCCCCGGACCCCTCTCAAGAGGGGAGTTTAGGCTAATTCCCCCTTTAGCTAAAGGGGGAAGAGGGATTTGATTAAATAAGTCATATATCTAAATATCTCAAAATAGGGAAGTTATTTAATCACGAATACTTAATATCCACTCTACGGTCAAGTGTTAGCAGTAAAAGGATAGTCTTGTACTACTACCTCACAAATCTTTGCTAATATATTTCTCGGTCATCTCAAGAAAAGCCATATAAATTGGCACTGCCTCATGAATAAACCTGTTTATTGAATTCCATCTTATATCCAGATATTCATGAGAGATTATATTTTTCAATCGCACCCGATCAGAAAGGTATTCAACCGTTTCCTTATCGAAATTCGGAACTGAAGATAACATAGCCACAGATTCCCGATATGTGTCAGGAAGGAGGATATTTTCAGATGACAGGATTATCTTGGCAATGTCTATTGAAGAATTAATGATATTCTCAATCCATCGTTCTACGTTTCTTCTTTTATCTTTTTCTCTATTGTATTCGTCTTGAGAAAGAGATTTAAAACTTTCATAATCTCTGAGTTCATCTTCAAGGAAAGTGGTGTGCTTAATCAGCCTTATCTTCGTTTCTCTTTCCAATCCTGCTTCTCTCCTTATAGTCACTTATAATAAATTCAGCAAAGTCATCAGCCAAATCCGTTATAATCAACATAAAATCCAGATAAAGACCACGATCATTTATTGCGAGTGGAATACCTCTAATAGCACTTGATGCAATGATGGAAGGCGCTCTGTTTAAGACAAGAAGCTCAACCTCTTTTTTTAATATTGTCTCTAAGTTTTTCCATATATCGTTTTCGCTATCATAGTAATTTTCCGATTCAAATTCTATTGGATGTCTTGGGTGAGGAAAAAAATATACCGCAATGTCAACATCAGACAATCTAGTAGCATTTCCCTTTGCCTGAGAGCCATATAAAAAGGCAAAGGCAATATCTTTTCTGCCTTTAAAGTATTCTTTTAGCTTTTCTATCTGGTCAGATTCCATATCATTCCTCTCGACCAACCCAGTATGTAGCGTATTTGTCTAACGCCTTGACACACGCCTCTATATTCTCAATTGGCGTTCCCGGATAAACACCCCAGACCATACTCATTCCTCCCTTTGGAGAACCAAGCGTCTTAATGCAGTTAAATATATGGGCATCCACTTCCTCTGGTGTACCAAAGACGGTTATATTCTGGCGGTCTATGTCGAGGTGTATATATACTTTGCCCCATGCTAATCTTTTAATGTTGTCAAGCCCGTTTACAAGGTCTTGTGGGTTTATAGATGACACTCCACACTCTATCAGGTCGGGGATAATATCTAATATATAGCCATCAGAATGTAGTGATGTATGAACCCCATGCGCACGACAATACGAAAAGATACGCTTGTACGATGGTTTTATGTATTTGCGCCAATCGTCAAGGCTTATTGGCAAAGCATTTTGCATGCCCATGTCATCACCGAAGCCGATTGTTGTTACTCCACAATCAATCCAGCGTTTGGCGACCTCGAACCAGTAATTCTCAACAATCTTGATAAGATCAAACAGTTCAGGACGCTCCTCTGCAATGTCTATCATCAGATTTTCAAAACCTCGAAGATACGTGAGACGCAGGAATATAAATCCGTGATCTGTCCCGCCGTAATTGACGTGTCCCTGTTCGTTGTTTTTCTGAAAATTCACTTTCGTCTGTTTCCAATCCGTAAAGGCATCGGGGTCAGGTGGAATATAAGTTTTCAGAGCATCCCACGATGCAATCGGATGCTCGATACAGATGCCGTCTAGTGAGTCCAACGGGTATATCCATCGTTCACCCCAGTTATTTACAACCTCGGTATTCGGCTTAACGCCCGGTGAGCGGCTGATGCCAACACCTGCGTATTTAGAGAATCCCTCCAGCCAATCGAGTCTCTCTTTATATTGAGCCCAAACAGGATAAGCGATTCCAACACCAGTTCTGACGATGGGATCATCACCTTCCAGAGCCATTTGTTTATAGAAATTTTCTTTTCCAGTTGCCATTAGTTCCTCCATGAGATTTTTTATCATGAATTTATTGAAAGGTCTATAGGTCAATGAGTCTATAAGTCTCATATCCATAGACCCATTGACCTATAGACTTTTTCCATATTCGTGTAGTTCGTGATTTTCATTATTGTGGGTTGTTCGCTGAGTAAAAACAAATTTCGGAGCCGTTCTGTCCATAAGTTACAACTACAAGCTCATCCACACCATCGTTATTAGGGTCTCCCACACACGTTGCAGTTATACTTCCATCTATTAGCTGACTTTCCAACTTTTTCACGTAAGTATTTCCGTCCCATTCCAGTATTATCAATGAGTCTTTCTCGTTTTGAGGCATGTCTGACGTTCCAACGATCTCATTCCTGCCGTTGTTGTCCAGATCGGCGATAGTTATGCCCGATCCGAAGGTCGCTGTGCTTTGCCATATCTGGGTCATGTCCTCTGAGTATATGTGCATGACGTTATCAACGTCTACTATCAGCCATTCCCTGCCCTCAACACCATTAACGTCACCAACCGCAAGGGAGTAGTAATCTTTTGGTATCAGCCTATCAGACCTTGAGTTATCCGTTCTTGATACCTGATACGTTTTCTGACCAACGAAATAGTTTCTTTTTAATTGCCCAAAGACCAGAAAATCCTTCTGTATGGAAAGGAGCGATGGGGCAAGTGTTCCAACTTTGACAGGCGCATCTTTCTCCCATTTCCAGATGCTCGTTTCTACGTCAGGAACGGATATATAAATCTCATTTTGTCCATCCGTATACCATTCACAGAGCGTCCTCATATTCCATTGGTTGCGCTTCAGTTGGGCAATGTTCACGTATTGTACCGACGCCCTATCAACAAAGCAGAACCCATCCCATGACATCACCTTAAACTCGTTTTCAGTTAAAATCACGAGGTCTTTAATACCATCCCCGTCAACGTCACTGACTAATATTCCCAGTATATGGTATGGCATGGGTTTACTCCGCCATTTCACCGAATAAAGCTCACTGGAATCAGACTGATTTTCATGATCAATCATTGATATTATCTCCGCCGTTTTCTTTATCTGAGCAGACCTTGTGGATATAAGATTACCAGTGCCTGCATCCCAGAGAAATGCGTTGATATTGATGACCGTATTTAAATCGGCAACGTGACCCGTTACGATAAAGTTACAGCCAAGCAATTTTCCTAGTTTTGTTACATCCTCCGCCTTCAAAAGCCCTTTTTCAGGGTTAAGGTTTACCATTGCCTGTTGTGTAGCTTCTCTTTCAGCTAGTGTGACTCCTTCCGTCAGGCTAAACTGTGTTCTAAAAAGCTCACAGACAACACGGCACAAAACCCACTGATCGTGTTTTTCCCAGTTGAAAGGAAGTATAGCTACCTTGATCTGACGTCCTTCAGCGATTGGCAAGTCTTTTTTCAGGTTTTCTGTTATAAGCTTAATACCATCATCAATGGTATTCTCTGCGCCTTCGGCTTGCGGTAACAATGGCAACAAAATAATAGAAAAAAGGATTATTATGAGGAAAGAAACTTTGATATTTGTCATGTAGCATCTTTACGTTTATTATTAATGGTTCTATTGGTAAATTTGTGTGTCATTCCTGCGCAGGCAGGAATCCAGAAAAAATTCATAAATACGAACTGGATTCCAGCTTTCGCTGGAATGACAATGGATATGTTATTTACCAATAGAACCACTAAATAGACTATATTTTGTCATTCTGAACAAAGTGAAGAATCTTCTAGATTCACTTTCATTAGCTATCCTATCCTGACGTAGATTTATTTCTTTATCAATGGATAAATTGAGCGACTCAAATATGTTACTATTATATGCCTTCATAATAGGTATGTCAACTGCCGAAAATATATAATTCCTTGACAGATTGATAAACAGGGGTTAAAGTGTAAATAGATCCATTTATAAATTATTATGGCAATCAGCATCAGATAACTTCCATCAAATTTTTTTAATCTCCATGACAGTTTTTTGCTTTCAGCGGGAACTTATATAGCGATAGGATTCTCTCACAGGAGTAATTAAGATGCAAACGGAAGATGGTAGCTTGATCCATAAATGCCTCAACGGAGAACCAGAGACATTCAGCCTGCTTGTAGAAAAGTATAAGACCGGTATCTACGCATTTACTTACGCAAGGCTTGGTGGTTTCCACGATGCTCAGGATGTAACACAGGAAGTTTTTATACAAGCCTATACCAATCTGCGTAACTTGAAAAAGTGGGATAGCTTCGTATTCTGGCTCTATCGCATAGCCTCTGCCCAATGTGCGAAATGGATCAGGACACAGGCAAGGCGTAAAGACAAAGAATTCATTGAAGATCAAGACCCTAGAATACTTGAAATACCATACATTGACTCCTACCGTAAGAATCAGGTAAATGAATCCCTAAGAGAATCTCTGGAAGCATTGCCTGAAGCCTATCGTGACGTGTTGACGCTACATTATATCGGCGGTATGAAGGTTATGGAGATAGCCAGATCACTTAGCATATCTCCAAGCACAATCGCTCGAAGGCTTAGAGAAGCGCGCTCGCAATTGAGGGAGGAGATGTTTGCCATGATGAGTAAGACTTATGAACAGCACAAACTGCCGGTCAGCTTTACATTCCGCATTGTGGAAGCAGTTAAGCGTATAAAGATTCATCCAACATCAACGATGAAGGGTTTGCCGTGGGGGTTATCATTAGCAACGGGAATTATAATTGCGGTTATGAGCCTTAATCCGTATGTGTCATGGTTCAGCCAGATCGGCACTTATGCAAGATCAGTGCTTCCCAGTGAGACTAAAGTGCTGAAAGTTGGTGAGATACCTGTTGATATAGTTAAGACTTCTAACATGGCAATCTTATCGAACAAGATGGGAAAAGGCAAAGGCGGAGAACCAAAACAGCCTGATATGCAAAACGCTTTTTTCATGGATCCACAGGGTGAAGGTGGAGAATGGGTAAAGAAAGCTGATATGCCGACGGGGAGAGATAATTTATCCACAAGCGTAGTGAATGGAAAGATATATGCTATTGGTGGTCGATCGAATGATGCGCAAGGTAATGAAGTGTTTATAAAGACTGTGGAAGAATATGATCCAGTGAAGGATACATGGATGAAAAAAGCTGATATGCCAACAGCGAGATGGAAATTAGCCACTTGCGTATTGGATGGGAAGATTTATGCCATTGGTGGTATGCCAGGATGGAGTGGTGGCTTTTCGACAGTAGAGATATATGACCCGGTAACAGATACATGGACAAAGGGATTAGATATGCCAACCCGAAGAGGTGGGTTATCCACAAGCGTAGTAAATGGAAAGATATATGCTATTGGTGGCGCTGATAATTTTGGACCTTGTCTCTCAACGGTAGAAGAATATGATCCAGTAAAAGATATTTGGACAAAGAAAGCTGACATGCCAACAGCGAGATTTAATGTATCCACCATTGTAATGAATGGTGAGATATATGCCATGGGTGGCATTCCTGTAATCACACGACCGTGGCATGCTCTTTCAACAGTAGAGGTATATAATCCAGCAAAAGATAAATGGACAAAGAAAGCTGATATGCCAACCGCAAGAAATGGTCATTGCACCGGCGCAGTGAATGGGAAGATCTATGTTATTGGTGGTATGCTGGATGAAGAAACACTTTTTTCGACGGTAGAAGTATATGATCCAGTAACGGATAAATGGATGGAGAAAGCTAATATGCCGACTGGAAGATTTACTTTTTCCGCCAGTGTAGTGGATGAGAAAATCTATGCCATTGGTGGTTGGACGGCGCAGGATTTACTTTCGACAGTGGAAGAATACACCCCCGAAGGCTGGCCTTTCGCTGTTTCTCCAAATGGTAAATTGCCTACAAAATGGGGGATGATTAAAGCAAAATAGGCGTTATATGTTGACTTACTTTGACTAAATATACTTTGTATGCCAGTTTTCTATCTCAAGTTCGGGAATTCTATCAAAATGGGAAACATTATTCGTAACTAATACCAAATTCTTGCTTTTTGCAACTCCAGCAATCAAAATATCTGTGTCAATTAAACTTGGTCTCACAAGTTAAATTCCCTTCCATCAAAAAAAGATTCACGATTATTATATATTTGCTCTATTGATTCAATTTCTTCTGAAGACCAATCTTTAATAAACTCTTTTAAATCAAAAGGCTCTGTATATACATTCTCGTTAAGAAAGGTAATAATTACCTCTTGTGGTTTTCCATCGGGGATATTGACTTTTTCCAAAATTTCTACTTTTTTACCGTCGTAAATACCCTTAACTTTCAACATAATTTATTCATCTCTTTCCTTAGTTCATTGACATATTCTTGAGCATCAATACCATTCCATATTTCTTTGCCCAATCCATGTAATTCCATAATATTATGCTTTGGCTTTTCAGTCGTTTGAACCAAATCTCTTGCAATAAGCTCTATCAGAACCAGTCTTTCTGAGGGCTGTAGAGATTTAATGTGCTGTTGATAAATTTGCTCGGTTTTATTTATTGCCATTATTGCTCACCTCACTGAATGAGTAGTTATAGTCTGTATTTCAAGAGATAAAGTATACTATATTCTATACTACCACGTCAACAGGTATATGGGAAAAAACTGTTAGCTGAAAATGCTTTGCCACTACTTTTTATAGATTCCGCCTTCGCTGGAATGACAAAATTTTGGAATGTCATTCACATACGCATCCAACCACCAATCTTTTTGCCGAGATTCCAGTATTCCATCTGAAATGATACCAGAGGGTTGAATTTTGATGAATCAAGACCATCTCCAGATTCATTGAGAGCGGATTCGTCAATATGCACCTGCTGGATTTCCCCAAGCACGAGATCGTGGCTACCGCAGTTTACGATTTTCCACAGCGTACATTCATAATTCACAGGACATTCAACGATATAAGGCGATCTCACTTTTAGGCTTTTGCCCGGAGTGAGGTTTCCTTCCTTGAATTTATCAACTTTCCGTCCCGATACTTTCCCGCACCAATCCGTGATTTCCGCCTGATTGTATGATGGAACATTCACAACAAAATCCTTCGTTTCTTTAATCAACTCAAGCGAATACTGTCTGGTTCCAAAGGCAAGACTGATCAATACTGGACGTGCGCTGGCAATACCGCAAGCGCCTATGGTGATGATATTCGGAACATTGGATTTTCCAATACAACTGACCATCACAGTAGTCGCTGGCAGTGGCCATATATTTCCATAAGTCATTGGAACTGCTATCTTTGTACTCATTATTTTTTCCTCATTTCATCTGCAAACTCATTATATCATTCCTACGCCAAATTCGGAAGAGTCAGTAATTTTAAGGCATTCCTGCAAAAAATTTCCTCTCGCTCATCCTCGGTTAAATCCAATTGCAGTATAATCTCAATATCCCTTTTGGGCCGATCGAATGGGAAATCGCTTCCAAACAGTATCTTTTTTATCCCATGAGATCGGATAATCTTCATGATGCGCTGTGTATCCAGATGCCCAAACAAATAGGAAATATCAAAGTATATCTCCCTGCCAAGCAGGTATTCTTCCACCTGATCCCAAAACTGATAACCGCCGAGATGTGCCGCAACGATCTTCGCCGATTTTTGCGAGGAACCAGTTTCAACGTAATAATTACAGTCGTTAATCAAATCGTGCATTACGTCAAGCACTCTGGCAAGCCTTGGAGGAGTTGCATAGACGATATTTGCGGGCCTTATTTCGTCACCTGCATGAAACATTATAATCATGCCCGCCTTTATCAATTCTTCGTATATTGGAAACATATTTTCATCGTCTGGAAAAAATTCCTGAAAACTGGGCTGAAACTTGACCCCTTTTATACCAAGTTCCTTCATCCTCTGAATCTCGTTCCGATAATCATCAAACTTTGGATGAATCGTTCCAAACCCGATTAGCGATTTATTCTGGTTGAGACCAGACGACCACGTATTGATGGAAACGACCTGACGGGGATCGGTAGACACGGGCTGGATGACCGATACGTCTATGCCCGTATCCCGCATGTTATCCAGAAGGCTTGCTATCTTTCCATCGGAAAAACATTTAGCTCCGTAGAACGATTCAAGTGTCTCTATGGCTTTATCCGCTACTTTGTCGGGGAATGCGTGAACGTGAAAGTCAACTATCATGGCTCTTAGAACTCCTGAAAAATATGGTATTTACTTAATAAACGTGACTCAAACATGGTACTATTATATGCTTTCATTGTGAGTATGTCAACGATGAACAAGATTTCTTTTAACCCTTGACAGATATTCAACTTATGTGCCAAAATAATACTAAACTTTCCTTAGAGGAGACGAAACAGCAAGAATTCTAGGTATAAGGAATGAGGAAGATGTAGATAAATTAATCCATGATTTTCGCAGGGAAAAATCCGAATGTATAAAGTAGTGCTTGATACTAATGTTTATATATCAGCTATTTTGGAATATTAGATTATAATACAGAGTTTACATTAGTGTGTTGAATTAAGCGTTTTTTTAGGTTTATGAGGGAATTTTAAAAATGATAAACATTGGGATAGATGTCGGTGCTATAAGCGTCAAAATCGCCGCCATCGGCGAAGGTGAAAGCGATAAGGAGTTATTAAGCAAGATCGCTTCTGAAAATGATGGTTTCTTTCACGTTGATGATAATGGTTCATCACTTTTGAACGGCAAGTATATTCTAGTCTCAAAATACAGGCGTATAAGGAGTATGCCTGTTCACTCCACGTATGAGCTTCTGGATGAGCTATGTAAGCACGTACCAGAAGACAGGATCGGCGCTGTGTGTGTGACTGGCGGTGGTGGAAAACTACTCAGCCAGATACTCGGCATCCCTTACGTGAATGACTTTAAGACAATTGCTCATGGAGTTGGTATTCTTCACCCGAACGTCCAGACTGTATTTGAGATGGGTGGTAACAATTCCAAGTATATCCAGATAGACCTTGATAAGGAAACGGGCGTTGTTGGCATCCTTGATTACGAGAAAAACGGCGAGTGTGCCGCAGGAACAGGGTCATTCATGGATCAGCAGGCTTCAAGGCTCAAGTTTGAGATCGAAGTTGTCGGCGATATGGTCATGAATGCGGAAAAAGCGGCAAATATCGCTGGGCGCTGTTCAGTCTTTGCAAAATCCGATATGATCCACGCCCAACAAGTCGGCGTCCAACCACCGGAGATATTCAAAGGGCTTTGCGAAGCAGTTATGCGCAACTTCAAAGGCACAATCGTCAAAAGCCGTGAGCTTATGCCCAAAGTCGCATTCATCGGTGGAGTTGCTGCAAATAAAGGCGTCGTTCAGGCAATGCAATCATTGTTTGAGCTAAACGACGATGATTTCTTTGTTCCCGAATACTACGCATGGATGAGCGCAATAGGCGCAGGATTACTCGCCGATAAAGAGAAGAATGCGAAGAGCATTAGCAAGAGTGACGTTCAAAATCTAGGGGAATATGCTGATACTGCCGCAAAAGAGTTCCCTACTACACAACCACTGAATACGGATAAGGTCGTGCTGTTAAGGGATAGGATAAAGCCCTACTCTTTTGAAGGGAAACCCGACGTGGTGGATGCCTATCTCGGCATTGACGTTGGCTCAGTCAGCACTAACCTCGTTGTCATAGATGATAACGGCGACCTTATAATGGAAATATACGTGCCTACCGAAGCAAGGCCTATCGAAGTTGTCACCAGAAACCTGAAGGTAATTGACGAGGAGATAGGCGATAAGGTGAATATCAAAGGGGTTGGCACAACAGGCTCAGGCAGGGAATTGATCGGCGTTCTAGTCGGCGCTGATACGATAAACGATGAGATAACCGCTCATAAGACAGGCGCCACGCACGTAGCAGATAAACTGACGGGAAAGCGCCCCGATACCATATTTGAGGTTGGTGGACAAGATTCTAAATTCATCAGCATACAGGACGACGTAGTTGTTGACTTCACGATGAACGAGGCGTGTGCCGCTGGAACAGGGTCATTCCTAGAAGAGCAGGCTGAGAAACTTGGTATAAAGATCAAGGATGAATTTGCAAAGCTGGCTCTTAGCTCAAAAAGCCCGATCAGATTAGGTGAACGCTGCACCGTCTTTATGGAGAAAGACCTTAACCCCTACCTGCAAAGAGGCGCAAAACTAGAGGACCTGGTAGCTGGTTTGTCTTACTCGATAGCTACGAACTACCTCAACCGGGTGGTCAGAGGCAGATACATAGGAAACAGTATTTTCTTCCAGGGTGGTACGGCTTATAATGACTCAGTAGCCGCCGCCTTTGCTACGATCCTCAACAAAGAGATAATCGTTCCGCCGCACAATGGAGTCATAGGAGCTATCGGTGCGGCACTGCTGGCTAAAGAGAAAAAAGAAGCAGGCATGGCTGATGAGCGTGGTCCGCAAACGACCTTCAGAGGCTATAATCTTGACGAAGTTGACTACAAGATAAGGTCGTTCGTATGCCCCGGTTGCTCTAACCACTGCGATATACAGGAAGTCAGAATTGATGAGGAACGCACCTATTGGGGTGACAAATGCTCAGAGCGTTACCGAAAGCAGTCCAAGAGCAATAAAAAACCTATTATTCCCGATTTATTAGCTTTCAGGCAAGAACTTTTGTTTGGTAAGTATGACGCAAAGGACAAAACGCAAAGCAAAGGACAGACCGTAGGTATTCCAAGATCAATGTATACTTATGATAAACTACCGTTCTGGGGTGAATTCCTGTCTCAACTGGGCTTTAACGTTGTCCTTTCAGATACAAGCAATAAGAAGATCACAAACTACGGTATAGACTCAGTTGTCGCTGAACCATGCTTCCCGATTAAATTAGCTCACGGGCATGTCCATGACCTTCTGGATAAGGGTGTTGACTACATATTCATCCCTAACGTCATCAACGAAGAGACGGAGTTTATGGACGTCAACTCTCATATATGTCCATGGGGACAAACGATGACGTTTGTTATAAAACACGCACCCATGATGGAAGGACACGAAAGTAAACTCCTTCAGCCGACAATTCATTTCAGAGACGGCAAAGAGGCTGTCACTAAAGAGCTTCAGGAGTTCGGTAAGGCATTTGGGTTCAACAAGTCAAAGATTCAGAACGCCGTTGATATGGCGTACAAAGCTCAGTCAGAATTCCAGCAGAAGATTGTGGAAGCAGGATGTGAGGCTCTGAATACGCTTATTGAAAACGATGAACTCGGCATAATAATAGTCGGTAGAGGATATAACATATACGATTCCGGTGTTAATCTGGCAATACCAAAGAAACTTAGGGAGTATTATGGTGTGAATGTTATACCCTTTGAATTCCTGCCTATTGAAGGCATTGAGATAGCTGACGTGAACTCCAATATGTATTGGAACTACGGCAGAAAGATACTTCAGGCATCTAAGATAGTAAGTGAGCATCCAAACCTTCACATTATCTACATAACGAACTTCAAGTGTGGACCGGACTCATACATAAAGCAGTTTACACGTAAAGCGTCAAACGGTAAGCCGTTCCTGTCGCTTCAATTTGATGGTCACAGCAACGATGCGGGCTTCTTGACTCGTTGCGAGGCTTATCTTGATAGTAAAGGATTTCTCAGATGGTGGAAACGGCAACAAGTAGCAGTGTAAAGAAACAGATTCTTAAAGGTAGAAGATTATACGTTCCTCCAATGGCTTACGAAGGGGCAAAATTCGTCGCCGCCGCAATGAGATCAGTCGGAATAGATGCAATGATCTCTCCCCTCTCTGACGAAAGGACGTTGGAATTAGGCGGAAGGTATACTTCAGGTGATGAGTGCTATCCCGAAAAGGTCACTCTTGGGGACTTTCTGAAAGTCACAGAGGAACCAGACTTTGATCCGAGCAAGGTAGCTTTCTTTATGCCATCTGCAGGCGGTCCGTGCCGATTCGGTCAATATGCGGGCTATGCAAAGATGGTCATGGATGAGCTTGGCTACGATGACGTAATGATCCTTTCGCCAACAAGCACCAACAGCTATGACGAGGTCGGCGAAAACGCAACTGAACTTATGAGAACCGCATGGCGTGGTGTCGTCGCAAGCGACATAATGAGGAAACTACTCCTGAAAACCCGCCCTTACGAGATAAACAAGGGCGATACTGAGGTAGAATACGAGAAGGGCATAGACGATATATGTGCCATCCTCGAAAAACAAAATACTTCAGATAGAAAAAGGATGTCTGAACTCGTCAAGGCACTTGAGGTTATAAGGGACAGATTCAGGAAGATTCCCGCTAAGTATGACCCTGAATTCCCATTGATAGGCGTTGTCGGTGAGATATTCTGCCGATTAAACTCGTTCAGCAATGAGGATATAATCAAGGTTATAGAGAGTTGCGGTGCCGAGACGTGGCTTGCAGGCATATCAGAATGGGTATGGTACACAAATCATGACCAGCTTGAGCGCTTGCGCAAACTTGGAAAAGGCTTCTCAACTGATATGATGGTGGCTAAAATAAAGAACACCGTCCAGCGCAATGACGAACATACGTTAATGAATGTATTCCACGAGGACTTTGTAGGATACGAGGAGCCGGAGAATATTGAGATCGTCTTGAAAAACAGCCTGCCATACCTGCCATATTATGGTTGTCTGGGTGAGATGGTTCTCAGCATAGGCGGCGCAGTGTATCTATACGATAAGGGAGCGGATGGCATTGCAGACATAAGCCCGTTTACGTGCATGAACGGCATAGCGTCTGAGGCTGTCGCACATCACGTGTCAAGAGATCATGAAAACCTGCCTATACGCACCTTCTACTTTGATGGAACGCAATCTGACCTTGAGAGGGACGTCGGCATATTCATAGAGCTTGCTCGTAACTACAAACGTAAAAAGACCAGAAAAAGAACATATCCAGCTTACTTTAAAATCGGTTAATGGTTCTATTGGTAAATTCGTTATGTAATACATTGTAGTGGTACACTGATGCATGCCTTTTGGCATAAGCATTATGCCACTACAAAATAGTAATCGGGATTTACAAAAAACATCTAGTATTTGATGAAGAGATTTCTATGGCAAAAGATTATTCTCAACTTTCAAAAGAAGAATTGCTTAAAGTTATTGAAAAGCTTGAATCCCGCAAGAAATATGGTTTGATCTGGGATGAAGAAAAGACCAAAGAGCAGTTTGAAAAAGAATCAGAGAACGCCTTGCCGGTTTTGAGAGAGTTCAAAGACAAAGAAATCAAAACCGATCCGGTGAAACCGACCAACATTTTGATTGAGGGTGACAATTATCATTCCCTATCTGTTTTAAACCTAAATTTCGTCCAATGAAACAGTAATTCCATAAGGTTTCAATAACGCTCTAAATGCAGTAATGATACGGTTTACCAGAGGAAATGAAGGATCGAAAACTACCCTACATACCTTTTG
>Ga0315274_10001330_pt1 | contig 38069 bp, 50 predicted proteins | sample YL17G02_20_MG_FD_203700 | JGI IMG/M metagenome (GOLD analysis project Ga0315274, IMG submission 203700) | Sediment microbial communities from Yellowstone Lake, YNP, Wyoming, USA - YL17G02_20 | ecosystem: Environmental > Aquatic > Freshwater > Lake > Sediment | place: USA: Wyoming | collected...
CAACACAATGCTTTAGGCGACATAGGCATTTCGTTATGGCTACCAGAATGTTTAGAAAAATAATAATCAAAAATGAATTTTTCGTCTTTAATTTCTATGGCTATTTTCATCCCCTCACCTCCGCTTTCTTCTTTACTTCCCTAACTCTACACTATACTTAATATTCACGTCCAAAGACTTGAATACCTTTATACCGCCAAGGACTTTATTTTCTTCGAGCATAGCGGTAACTTCTTTTTCCGTTTCAAATCCGAGCATTCTTCCGTCAAAGGTGAATATTAGGTATTTAGACTTATTTGCAAGCTTAAATACCCTCATCGCCTTACTAAAACTACCACCACTTACCGGCTTATCCTTACGAGCTAAGCGATAAAGCCAATTGCTCAACGTTCGTGAAGTTATCCTCTTTCCGAACTTCGCCTTATATTCTTCGTATATTCCTTCATCCTCAACCTTCTGGTGAGATACGCCACCGCCATGCTTCTGGATTACGCCCGTTGCCCAATCAACTTCTTTTTGGTCTCTTTTATGCCATCCCATCTTAAACCTCCTCGCCTTGTTCTTCTTTAATAGCTTGCTCAACAACCTTCTTCTCGACATCTCTAAGCTTGGTTCCTCCTGTTCCTACATACTGAGAGCCATCTTTCCACCAAGCAAAAGCGGTTAAGCCAGCTATAAAGCCCCGCTTAAACTCTACAGATGTTCCTTTGGTTAATTCAACAATGTAATCTTTCATCTTACTCCTCACTTTACGATGTCAACAAACTTCAAAGCCTTAGGCTTGTACTCAAGCTTCAATTCAGCAAAGTCTCTCGACTTAAGCTGCTTGCATCTCCTGAACACATACATGCCGTTATGTAAAACCCCAAAGCCAAGCCTAAACCTAAATGACGCTTCATAGTACAAATTAGCTTGGCTTTCTTCGACTGTATACCCACCTTTAGTTAGAACGATGTAGCTCTTAACGTCGTCATGTCCGTCAAGAAACTTCATCCTCAAACTTCTGACCGTACTCCTCGCAGCCAATGGAGCAATGTTGGCTGCTTCTGCTAAAGCCTTCGCGGATTTTACTCCACCCATTTCCAAGATATCCAAAACTTCTTTCTCTCTCTTCGATAACTTCCTCACCTTAAACCTCCTTCTCTTCTTCTTCCTCGTTATAAAAACAACTCTTCTCTACATCCCAATGTCGGTGGTCATATATTGTTAAATTCAAAAATAATCCTACAATTTCTATACTAAGATAAAAACCAGCATGGTCCTGCATCCTCGTTATCCGTACTGATGCTACCAGCCATGACCAATGCGTTCTCCACCAACCCACTTCAAGCTCTATTCCCTTATTCTTACTTATCTGTCTATACCAGCATCTACTGTAATCTTTCATACGCCTTCCTCCACTCTTCCTGGGTTATATAAATACTCATCGTTATCCCGACTTGATTTCCAGACAATTTACGTGCGGTCGAGCAACCGGTCAACAAGAGGACTATAACACAGGATAGCCAGGGTATAAGGTATCCTCGCCAACCATAGGCGCGGCCATTCGCCAGTTGATTTCTAGGTATTCTTAGCCTATTATAAGCTATTAAATATTTACCCATATTACCTCAGATATGCGTAAGCGTAAACGTAACTTGCCCTTTAACCGTAGCTGGCCCCGAACCAAAGTTTATGCCCACTAAATCCGTGTCCGTTACCAATCCATCCCTGTCATCATTATAACCCATAGGCAAACCCCATTCTTTTTTCATATCAGGGTCAGCTGTATAAAACCCATAATAAGCTCGGATAATCTGACTACTACCAGAAGTTGAAACAAAAATAGTCTGTTTCAAGTTAGCTACTCTTGGTCGTGCAGTATACGAGTGAAAAGTCTTACCATTTGCGGTAAACATAGTGCTGTGCATACCACCTGTACCTTCACCACCGCAATAATCGCCACTAATAATATCCCCTTGTGCCCCTGAACCGCCTGTCCATTTCCACTCGTCAGCTCCACAAAATCCTGGGGTTACGATTATCTTTTTGCTCAAATCAGACGTGCTACCGGAAAACACCAACGAGTCAGTCTGTTGCACAACATTATATGAGCCAGTATTTACATTCGTAAAAAGAAACACGCAAAAGCTGATGTCAGGCGCATACCAACCATTCTGGCTATTCCAACGTAGTTTGCCAAAATCCATTCCGCCATAAACTACGCTGGTATCTGGCTCTTTTTGTCCAGGCAACTGCATAAACGCAACCGCTGATATTTCCATAGTGGGCTGTACGTTCACATTCAAAGGAATAACTGCCGTCGTAGCCGCTTGCGCCATTACCGAAAATAGTAACGATATCACCAGTAACAACCACCTCATAAACACCTCGCTTATTGATTTAACAAATCACCCAATTTGATTTTCCTGCTGCCCAGATATTCAAAGCCAACGCCATCGAATTCACCTGGCTCGATATTACCTAAATGCAATATAGCCCTCGTGCTTCTGTGCTGTAAATTAACCTTATTGATAGCTATGCCACCATAGTCATTAGCAAGCGGACTATTGTCATCAGTTTTCGACAATCCACTTGTCTTTCCAAATATAATAAGCGAATCAGCCTTGCGGATAGAATCAATAACGCTTTGATTAGGATTTTGCCAGTTACTCGGTTGACTGTTCGTATCGGTAAATGAACTCCCGCCGACTGTACCGCCGGAGTTTACGATAATTTGCCGTAACAAAAGCTGGTTTGTCTGGTCAGTTTCATTAGCGAGATAAACTTTTAGCTGGTGAATATCCCACCACACCCGCAGATTTATCATCCACTCTAGCAACTGATAGCATAGGCCAGTTTTCCCTGCGGCTTGAAGTTTGCCGTAACAATCAAGCATAGCAGTTTGAGCATTAAGCGAACCTATCCCGACAAGCGCGTTTGCGCCTAACTCCATATTTCCAGCCATCACTTGTTCTTTAAGGTCAGGAATAACAGCGTCTAAAGTATCCTTGCCAAAAGTCAACAAGTCTTTAACGGCTTGGTCTTTATAGCCCATTCCTCCGCTTGCACCAACTTTGATTAAAGCTTTGGCCGCTGATAACGTGTGGATTTTAGTCAATAAGTCAAGCACCGCGTCATTAAGCCAAGTTTCCCGATACCATGTCCAACTGGGGTGGTCATAAGTAGGTGGAGCCACATAAGTCCCAACGTATATTGTCAATCGTGGTACAAACACGGAGCTCACAGTATCACTGGCCATTAAATTCGAGAATGCCCGAGCCCTTGCGCTTGCCGAATCCGTCGACCCCGAGCCTAACACCGTGTCTATCCAGGCCTTTTGAATGTCCGCAACCGGCGGTTTAACTGTGTCTATAATCTTAATCGTATCCGGCGGAATGACTTGGGTAGTGTCAGGCTTATCTGGTAAGGCCGCAACCGGATTGCTTTGTGAACAGCCTATGCCTAATATACCGATTGCGGTGATAACTCCGACAACCACAACTGCTTTTAGCCTCTTATAAAATCTTTTGCCGTTGTCGGTGCGTTTGCCCCTCTTCTTAAATGACAACCCGGCCAATATTCCCAACAAAGGTACTTTAGAAATTCTTGATGCTTCTTCATCTGTAGCTATTCTTAATTTCTTTCCTATAGTCAAATCAGCAACCGGTTCTATCCCACCAGAATAATATTGACGATTTACCCCTTCACTAGGCTCCTCTCGAACATAATTGTATACGCCATTCATAAAAGAGTCAACATATCGCTGAAACATTCTTTCCTTAACCTGGGGGTCAGCTTTGCTTACTTCTCCGGTCTTCTCTTTATTGATATACTCATTATAGAACGATTCTCTCAACTTAGCCTTAAACCATTGTGCTAATATTAAGGAACTATATATTTGTCTTAATGGGGCAAACATCTTGCTCTCGTTCACATCTTTGTTTACCACCGGTAAGATTTTATTTTTAGCGATTGTCATTGCAAAGTTATTCATAGCCGCGTCAGCTTTGGCCCCACTCATCAACCGATAGTCTTGGTCAAGCATTGTCTTTAACTTGGCCTCAGTAACCAACACGGTATTTCCTCTCTCATATACCGCAGCACTTTCAGGTACTATCCACAGCTTATTGAAAAGGTCAACTTGGCCATTCTTATTTCCAGTCTTGCTCATCTGTGCGTTAATCTCAGTCCAATATTCCTGACCAAGCTTTGTCTCAGGATACGTTAAAGCTGTTCCTAACTGCTTGAGCATATAATCCTGCCTAATCAAATCATTGCCCAAATCTGTTGAATTCAACGTACTAGGCAGTATCTTATCCTTCTCCTTAGGGGATAAGTTAACCCACAGCTTATCCTCTGGCACAGTTAAGCCAGCCAAGAAATACTTAATCATCCGGTCGATATCCGCCTTGTCAAGTTTCTCTTGACCATTAAGGTCGAAAAGAAACTCGATGTTCAACGGATTATCCGGGTCTAATCTCAACCCCCGCATAACCGGTGGCTGTTGCTGAATCTCTGCCGCACTAAGAATAGCTGCTGCCGTAGGCAACACCTGTGACTGTGACATAGGGCAAACCAGCATGCTCAACGAAATTACCAAACACCAACACTTGAATAACGTTCCATGCGACTTCATACTTTTACCTCCTTCTTTGACTTCCATAACAAGCTACAAACTATAAACATATACAAAACGGGCTCAAGAATAAATCGTAAGCGAACCACTTCAGTATATTCACTTGTATTACCAAGTAGATAGTACATTCCAACAACCAACGCCGGAAGTAGCATTGCCAACGAACTTCTAAGCTTGGCGCCCCTCTTTGTGTAAACAACCACAGCGACTAAAATCAATGCCAACCATCTCCATCCCGAAAATATAAAATGATAAAAATTCTTCCAGGGCAACTTCCATGTTATCTCATTGCCACAATAAAAATCCGGCGTCTTGAAGTAGTCAGTAACATTCAATATTATCGATACCAACAAATTATATATACACTCAGTTGGTCTCTTCTTTATTTCTCTTGTAGCTATTTTTCCTACAACCTGATTATATGTCCACATCTTCTGATTATTCCACTGGTCATTGCCACTATATCTCTCTGCCTCTTTAGGATACTTAAACATTACAGTCCTGCTCACTTCCTCTAATTCCTGTGAAGTAGGCTTATACCAAATTACCCCCGCCTTAAACCAACCCGAAAACGACGTCGTCAGCATTGTATCATACATAATCTTCTGCTTTATCACATAAGGAAAAATACAAATACACGCTATACCAACGAATACCATTATCTTCTTCCATGGCACCTTTAAAAGTATCAAAGAAGCTAAGACAATCAAGACAAAATACCACTGAAAGAATTCTTTGGCGTAGTACAAATATACAACAGCTAATGATATCCTTAAAATCGAACCTTCGTTATTCCTTATCTTCCATAGCTCGTAGAAAAACCAAAGCAACCCGATTGAAGCAAGATATACCGTGTCCAAAACAACCGTGTACAAAATCGTAGCGGGACTTATTGCCCAAGCCATAGCTGCCACTATAGCCATCTTGGGGCCAATTATTCTCCATAACCAAAAACAAATCAAAGTCACAGACACTCCTGCCAGTATCGAAAATAATACATACAGTACTTCATCGACATGTTTAACAAGTAATGCATCATCAGGATAAAACTGCGCAATTGCTACCCTGATAACGTCAAGTAGTGGTGGCTTCTTATGCATATACCAAATCGTCTTCAAAGGTTCTCTCTTCAATTGGTGTATCGGCATACACTGTGTCATCGAATCCGATGTCAGTCCTCCGCGCTCAACGTCAACCAATGTTCGGGAATACTGATGCCACACATTTATAAACACGACCGTTCCCAAAAATAATGCCAAGAGTACTATCTTTTTAAACATACGGCCTCCTTCTTTACTTATCTTCACGTAACCGCATAAATACCGGAAAGCGTAAGCTGCCATCTTTTGTTAAACTCTGCCCTTTTACTTCAATCGTCTTTCCAATCATCGTCTTTCTATTCTTCCAAAACTCTTCTCTCTCTTCATCATTATAGCCACCACCAATACGAACATTCTGGCCATTAGGCATCTTGCAAATAAAACCGCCAAGTCTTCCTTGATGCTTACCTGTGCCTTCGTAGAACTCAACTATTTCCACGTCATAGTCCTCTTCAAATTTCAGCTTGAGCCATACAGGCGACCTACCCCATTCATAGTACGTTGAAATCTTTTTAGCCACTGCCCCTTCATAGCCCTTGTCCAAAAACTTCTTTGCGTATTCCCAGGCCTCCGTTAAAGTCTCAACTTTATAACTCGGCACTTGTATTACATCAGGTAGCTTGGGGATTTGCTTTTCAAGCAGATGCTTACGTTCATACAAAGGGTAATTGCTTTTCTGCATTTTCCACTCTTCCAATGTCATGATATCAAATACATGAAACTTCAACTGCTTCGAAGCTTTCTTTGTCTTTGATGCACGTATCACAGATGCTGATTCATTCCAATCCACACCCATTGCCTCACCATCAAGCACGAATCCTTTTGCATGCGGCTCAAGTTGCTTATAAATATGGTCGAGGTTATACAATGGACGGCCATTACGACTAAGTACCTCACCACTACCATCGAAAATCATTATGCAACGAAGGCCATCAAACTTAGGTTGAACTAACCAAGGACCAGAATATCCTTTATCCTCTTTCGAGCAAAGCATCACGTTGAACTCAGGAATCAAATCTTTAAACACCTTGTTGATAGTGCTAATCGAAGCACCTATCGTTAAGTCCTTCATAAATACGTTTTTAAGCCATCTTCTAGCCAACTCATTCTTCGTACCAATACATTGGGATATCCTATCTCTCGCAGCATTACCTGTAACCTTCCTGGTGAGTAATTCTTCCCTTAGCTCTTTTAGCTCTTCTAAACTAGGAATATTATCTCGGGTTGCTACATCTGCAACTTCCTTTACGCCATACCGCATATACGGATTAAGCGCAGTCTCGAGTAAGAACTCAAGCTCCTTGCACTTGCTTCCTTGAAGTAAAGCAATCTTCGAATTTCTCGAACCTGTAAGGGTCATGTTCTCTAATACCTCACATGCTAATTTTATACTCATCTTAGACCTCCTTCGCTTCCTTTGCCTCAAACTTCCACTTGTGAACTATTATGGCGTCGCCCCTCTTCAAAAATACTTGCACCTCTGCAGCCATAACGGGAAGTTCCAAGTCGAACTCGTCATCACTAATCTCTCTTCTTAAACTTTCGGGAAATTCTGATAGCTTCATATACCACCTTCTTTAAAATCTTCCCCACGTTCCTTTACCTGCTGATTCCATGTACCATTCGTACTCATGTACTTCTTTCTCATCCGGGCCAACGTTATTTAACCGTATTTCTTCCTTTGTCCCGTCCTGGAATGTCACCTCTAGTACTCTATATCGACCATTTGAATCAGAAGTGACTTGACCGTAGCGTTCTCCACGCCGGATTAGAGTTCCCATCCAACTACCGTGCCCACTCTCCTTGAAACTTCCACCAGCGTTTGCTATTTTTAATTTTTCCTCTATAGTCATTTTATACCTTCCTTCTTTATTTCCACCGCTGACTCGATATCACATCTTCCTGCCAGCAATAAATATTCTTCTGACTGATTATACCCTTCGAGAGCTCACGAAGCGGCTCGATATACTCGTACCAGACAAGTCCCGAGTCGCACGCCCAAATGTCATAGTACGCACTATCGAACTTTCTTTTTAGCATTTTCCAATTCCGTGTCTTACACTTTTTAAGGAACTCGAACAGGTCGTCATTTACTATGGTTGCCGGATATCGCAAATTAAGATTCGGCCAAACAAGGTTTATAACATCCTGCGACTTCTCGACAATGGTGACACTCTTTACCTCGGAGTTGAATTCGAGCATCTTCAAAATTAACCCGAGTCCCAAGCCCCCAACTAAAATGTCACCCTTAAGCAAGGGCACGAACTTCATATGCTGATAGATTTCACAAGGTAGGTCGGACATCCAAGTATTCCCCTCTTCTTTTAGCTTGTGGATTGTTCCAAGTCTATCAGCAACATACTTTGCTTGCTGCTGACCTGTCATAATAGATGTTCTTAACGACACAACAGTAAACTCTTTTCCAGCTTCGTAGCCTTCCTGTACTATCTTCATCTTACCAGACTTTCCAGCAGGAAGGCTTATCAAATTCGTTAACGGATAATTTACTGTCATAAGCCCTCCTTACTTATTTCTCTTTCAACTTCTTGGCAGCTATGCAAGCTTCCATCTGCTTTTTTCCACAAGGATTAGTAATACAAGCAACGTGCTTTCCAGGAACAACATCAGACTTAAATATCGCACAACTTCTAATTGCTCTAACTTTACGCATCTGTCGCCTCCTCTTTACTTCTCAACTATAATATGCAACGCTTTAATCAATATTTCTTTTTGCGTTAATTTTATCTTAGCCTCACGCAGGTTAGCCCCACACAGGTTAGCCCCACACAGGTTAGCCCCACGCAGGTTAGCCCCATACAGGTTAGCCCCATACAGGTTAGCATCACGCAGGTCAGCCCCATGCAGGTTAGCCCCACACAGGTTAGCATCACGCAGGTCAGCCCTACGCAGGATAGCTTCACGCAGGTCAGCCCCATGCAGGTTAGCCCCACACAGGTTAGCCCCACACAGGTCAGCTCCACGCAGGTCAGCTCCACGCAGGTCAGCCCCATGCAGGTTAGCCCCACACAGGTTAGCCCCACACAGGTCAGCTCCACGCAGGTTAGCCCAACACAGGTTAGCCGAACGCAGACTTTCTGCTTCTATGGTTTTAATGACTTTCCTTGTAATCCTATGTCTTATTTCTATTTTCATCTTACACCTCCACCTCAACTTCTTTTAACCCTTTCATAATCTTACTGCCAAACTTCGCGTCAAAACGCTTCACAACGGCTACAAGCTTTGGCGTAGATAAAATATGCTGTACGGATTCCCTGTGGCCCTTCTCGTCCCAAGGCAAATCGGGCCACCAATCGCACTCTAGGTCTCCAACCGGCGAAAAGGTGGGCTTCTTGTAGTACACAGCAGGTATCTTTCCAGCTTTCAAACACCTCTCTAATTTTCGAACCGCATCTACGGCCATAGATTTATGAGAATACTTACGCATCTTACACCCCCTTACTTAAACACCATTTTTTAGCCAACTCATCTTCTAACTCTAATACGCGTCTCATCTGTCGCCTCCTTCTATTTATGCCCCAAGCATAATTTACTTCCGCCATTGCTACCATTCGACACGCCTCTATTTAAAGGAATCGTTCTTCCAGCTGCAGCACCTTCGGTTCTTCCAGTATAATTACTTCTCACACTACTACCACCAGCGCTACTTAACCGCGGAAACATCTCATGCACCTTCGCATCTACCGCAGCTTTCTTCACACAGACCAGAGCGTTCTTTCTGTCCATGTATTCACCGACAGGCTCTTCTTTGCGTTTAAGCCTCTGGTAAATTTCATGTGACGCCCCTATCATAAAGTTCTGACGATAATTAAACCTCGCAGGTCCTTCAACACCTTTTTCTACAGCCGAGTCCCACGACAAATCGCGAAGCCTCTGACTAAGATACTCATAGAAGTACGTCGCTGCTTGTGCATCGGTAATGTATCCAATGAACATAAACTTCACTTTATAGCCATGGTCTTTCTCATCAAACCAACGACTAATGATTAAGCGACAATCCAAAGCACTGGCAATGTCAGAAGCCAAACGAGTTGCCCAAAGCGGTCTTGACTTCCACTCAGTGTTGCAATCTAGTGGAGTAACATCGTCTTGAATCGTCTTCTGCTCTACGTCTAAAAGTGATAGGTCATTCGCATCTAGGATTTTGCGAATCATTTCAGCGGCTGCGTCCATCTCTCCTTGGGAAGCGTTACTCTTCTTGTCGTACTTTAGCAGGTGCTGTATGCGGTCAATCGCGGCTTGCTTAGCTGGGTCTAACTTCCTTCTCTCTTCCATAAACACCTCCAGTTGATTTGTTTTGCAAACCAACTTTAGTTAAAGATACTTCCTCTATATCGTTAAGCCTTGCAAATTCTCCAAAGTGCTCTCTTGCAGCTTCGTTATAAGCTATAGCTGCTTCTTCTTTGGTATCAAAAGTACCTAAATTAAAACTCTTTCCTAACACTTGAATTCCCACTTTCCATTTTTTCCCTTTGCTATAAACACCTTTATAGCCAGATTTATTACCAAAACACATCCGCCTATTCCTTTGATTCTGTGCGTGCGTAGCTAAGCGTATATTATCTCTACAATTGTTTAGGCCATTTCCATCTTTATGGTCTACTTGGATTTTAGGGTCAGTTACTCCCATAAGTATTCGATGCATGCGAACCGACTTTCCTCTTCCCGCATTTATCAACCATGCGCAAGCATACGACGTACTTGTCGAAACTTCTTCCGCCCAATTATACCTAGCTACCAAAGTGTAATCGACTTCATCACATATAGCTATATACCCTTTGGTTAGAGGAATATAACACTTTCCATCTCTTATGGCTATAGGGCGAATAGGCTTAGTCTTTCTCATCGCAATACCCTTATCTTCTTTGCACCACAATAATAAAGTATGCACCGTAGTGATGCGGTCAACATCGGTAGGAAATGACTTGGGAGGCATTCCTTCTCTACGGTGCATACTATATTACCTGAATTGAATACGTTTGATTTAGACCACATCGTATATTTGCCTCCCTACAGTTAGAGTATAGAATACTATACGATAAATTGCAAGTATATTTCTACTACTCCTTTATATAAGCCTCGCGGGCCATCGTCAAACCAGGGATATCCTGGGATATGGTTTATCCTTGCAAACACGTTTCTAGCCATGTTTCCGCTTGATTTCTAAGGGTGCTAAACCGCTAATCCGTAAGAAAGCATTTCCGGACTAGTCAATTCAGCATCCCGCAAACTATTGCGTATTTCCCGAATATACCTTCGCGTTTCACAACCATTAAAGTCAAACTCTTTTCGCACCATGCGAATAATATCCCGAAGCGTCACTCTACGATTTCTCTCTAAATTAACATTTCTTTCATCTCTAAACTTATCTATTACTTGAGCATTACGCATAAGCCAATCAAAAATAAGCTTTGCTTGACTAGTCTCTAAAAGCTCTAAACAAGCTTCACGATATAAAAACAGGAAGCTAGGCATTACTGTTTCTCTAAATAGCTTACCGGGACTTCCGCCATCTTCCAACACCTTATTGCTTGCGTTATCAAGAGGGTCAATAGGCCAAAGGCTAAAGTGCTCAACCATCAAATCACAACCACGATTATGTAAAGCCCAATTTAACATCTTAATGAAGTCTTTCTGCGGAGTATCCGGATAGCGGTCTGCTAACTGAATTAGCCTAACTGCAAACGTCTGATAGAACTCATCTCTTTCTATTACCCATCTCGTCTTACAACTAAACACTGTAGCTATCTTTTTTAATCTTATATCATGCTCTTGAAAAAGTACTTCGTACGCCATCTACAACCTTCTTTCTTTTATCTCATCTTTTTCTCAGTATATTCCCCACGATATACAACTGGTAGCCGCCTCCTTGTCGGTTAGATTTAGGGTCGAACTGATTGAACTTGTTAGAAGTTATTGACCGCATATCATCATTATAATTTTCTTTTCGATAATAGTCAAGAAAAATCTTTCGAAAATAAAATGCCCCTGTCAGATTTCGCCAACAGGGGCAAGATAAACGTTACTTACTAGGGGGCTTCACACCAATTTTCTTCCAAGCAAACAAGCCTGCGACAATAAGCGACAGTAACGACCCAATAATACCTAACCAAGTACTGCTAACTTTCTTAGCAGCTGTCTTGTCAAGCTGGGCGTTATTTAACTTTTCCTGACAGGCAATAAAAGTATCCGCAGAGGATACTACCATCGGTGTCTGAAAGGTCATATTTACCGGCTTCTTGTCAAGCAGTAAGCTTACTTGCTGACCAGCAGGTAGCGTATAGATTTTGTCGTCTGCCGTAACCACGACATTTCTAGGCGCCAATGCGCATCCTGTCAACAATACCAGTACCAACCATAAGCTATTTCTCATAACCAAGTTTTCTCCTTAAAACTTTTATTCTCTTTAGCAACACTGCTGCAAAGGTATCATTTCCCTGCTTCAATGCCTTGTCAAGCTGAACGGTCAGGTCATTCAGCTCTGACGTATATCTTTCCATCCGTCCAGGAATCAGTTTATCAACAATATCAAATAAACTATCCCACCACACAACCTATCCCTCCTTTTTTAAAAGCATCCTCCCAAATAAATCTAACAATATATCCAGCTTTAATAAAAGGCTCTTTTTCAATCCGCTCTCTTATCTGCTTATTTTTATTATTCACTGGCAGACCATGAAATCCAAGATGCCAGTAAACACCATTTGCAAGAATCACTGTCTTACCTTCTTCGTCAATAAAATCAGGTGACCGACCATTTATTAACACCGAACCATCTCCAACGTACTTAAACTTGCCAGGATATTCTTCATTAAGGTATTGTAATACCATAAATTCAAACTTATTAGGACTAGCACAAACCTTCTGTAAAACTTTTCTACAATGCTCTTCAGAATGCTTTCTTCCCTTAAAAGCCATACTTAATTTCTTTCTAGATTCTTTAGACATGGGTGGTTTTAACTTTGCCGATTCGCTACAACCTCTTAACTTAATCATATGCTCTTGAATATACTTACGAACAGTCTGGCCAGTACAATTAAACTCTTTCCCAATTGCATCCGGCGTACGATGCTTATTAACATATTCTCTAACAACAAATTCTTTAGTAAATATTTGACGATATTTACTACAAGCTTTTAGTTTTTCCCGCACATAATTCGGCACTACTCTGCCAATACGCATCATACTTAATTTCTTTTTAGTTTCTTCCGAAGCCTTCCTGCCAGATAAAACTATGCTCTGATGCTTTCTTCTCTTAGCAGTCATTGCTAAACTATTTCTTTCACTAAGTGTGCGTATTGGCAGATTAAGTGCCCTTAAACTCTTACATACAGTACTAGCATGGCAACCTACAATACCAGCTATCATACAACTAGACTTTTTCTTTAGTAGGTACTCGTCAACTAAAAATTCTTTAGTAAGCTCTACCATTTGATATCTAAAAGCGTTAATGTCGCTCCCTGAATAAACTCGTTGTTCTCTTCGCCATTACCGTCCAATAAATCTACTCTTTTGCAGCCTATTCCATAGCCAAGATTAAATACCACCTTGTCAAGAATAGGAAGCTTAACACCAAGTTGCTCTAAACTTACAACTTTGTAGGACAACACGCCAACAATAGCATTCGAATCAGCTATACCAAATTCAAGGCTGATAGCTTTCCACGAAGCGACCTCAGTAGTGGATAAGTAAGCAAGTTTCGAATCTTGCCAATTATACATCATACCTTGCTTAAGCCCAGGCAGCTGTTTCAATGCGTCAATAGGGCTTAATGTTGGCTCTGCTGCAACAGGTGCTACATCTGCAGCCGTTACGTTCGCAATTCCTGCAAACATAAAAAGGGCACATACTAGCAAAAACTTACGCATGGTCTTCCTCCTCTTACAACTTCTCGACCGTTACTATTATCGTTCCGGCAGATGCAACCCGCACCCGCACGTCCGATATAGTTCTGCTTCTTAACTCTTTCTTATATTCCTGACCTGCCCCCATAAGCATTTCAACAGATGATGCGCTATTAAACTTAATGCCATGCTGGCCAGATACTACGTACAAAATTACTCTGTACGTTTCCAACGTAGCAGGAATCGTTACCGTCGTGTCAGTCGTGATAGCCGCAGACGAAATCGTCAATGACGCAGGTACTTCGTCTATAGCAGAGACGCCAGTCGGTAAACTCTGCAGCGTCTCATCAATCTGTATGTAGCCATAAGCAGGTATCCTGTACTGCTTTACCTCAATGTCCAGAGCCGTGCTATTGTAATATCTAGGCATGCTTCCTCCTTACTTACTTGGCTGTGCAGCTTGTACAGCCTTTCTAACTTCCTCGTCATTTACCGTTCTATTCAAAGCAACCCACTTGCTTAAAAACTTAATTACTGCTAGCACCTTGCTATTCGAACTTAGCGTCGGTGTCATTTTAACAATTATACTTGCAATTGTCACTATCGCAGTATAAATTGCCAGCAATTCCCCCTTGCGAACTATTATCCAATTTACTATGCCAACCATTGCGTCCATATACCCTCCTTCTTATCGCAAACGTTAAAAGTATAACCCTGTATATGCTACAAAGGGGTAAAAAATTAAGCACTCATTCAACAGTAAACAAATAAAGAACTCTTCCACAGCTGCGGGTAATATGCTCTTCGTTCCTAACCAGACAGTCGGTACAGCTATAACAAACTGTACCGGAAGCAGTAGCCAAGACTTCCCACCTACGGTCAAACAAAAAACTAATCCGGTCAATAGTGAGCAAACAACTATCAGCACTCTCTTTAATACCTTTATCCTTGAAGGTGAGCCCCCATCGTATCCCAGCGAAAAGTACAAAGCTGTCAAAGGATAGATAAGTAGCTGTCCAACATTAAATACACCTAACACCAAAGCTGTTATCCAAGGTGCTGTCGCGCAAAATAATGACCCTATAAATCTTCTCAAAAATTTGTTACTTCTTCCTCCAAGCATATAAAAAACAGCGCCAATTATTACAAATAACGAACCAACCACAGGCACCAACCCCAACATTGTCTCATTCATATATCCTCCTATAAAACAAAACAAGGGTCAACAATCGGAAAACATCCCAGTGACGTTTTACTCGGGGTATTCAAGTTTATAATCTGGATACCCAAGTTCTCTATGTCAGTAAGCATATCAGCGAACTCAGTTGCAAAACCTTTAAGGCGTGCATCAAAATCATGTGGGTCCCGATTATCTGCATATCCTCCATGCCAATGCGTCTTATACAGCTCATTTGCTTTCTTTAGGTTCTCATCTACCGGAGCCTCAACCTGCATATCAAAACCAAGCAAATATATCGGATTTGCCCTCAAGGCAATCGCCAGCATTACCGCTCCAAAGCCGCTATTCCTTCCACCGTATATTCCATCAAAGATGCTTCTAGACACAGTCCTATCTGCTATCCTTCTTATAAAGCAAATTCCATCAGTGCGCGCATACTGCTTCACATCCATCGGTGATAGAAAAACCTTTATACCTTTGTACTCTTTCCACTTAGCCGCTAAATCCATATTCTCAGAACGGTCTAAATGTCCTTGTACTAACTTTAGATAAAATTCAACATCCATCGCATAATTAAAAGTCGAATTACAAAAAGCAAAAGCCTTGTTTACACTAATACTATTTCGACCTTCTAAGCGAGTAAAATCAAAATTCTCTAAACTTGGTCCTCCACCGATAATAAAACAAGGTCCGTCAAATGGTGGCAACCTCACCGCAGTAATAGGCGGCAAGCTAAGAAAAATGCCGTCTATCCGCATTTTTGTATCTTCTCTATTTACACCACGACTTAAAATTGCCATACCAGAATCTCCTGACCTTAGACTTATTTATGCGACTAGTCTGAAGGCATGTGCCCTTGCTACTCTATGGTCTCGTCGGTTTTCTCTTACACTTGCCTCCGGAAACTTCGAGTATACTTCCATCCGCAGCTACTAACGCAGCCGGTAGCGGGCAATCAGCTTTTAATACGTAATGAGTCAACATCTTGATTTTACCTCTCTCGTAGTCGTTTAACTCCTTTTGATTGACCCAAGTCGGTGTAATGCCTACGCTCGGTGATAAGCTCATAATGATTTTATAAATGTCTCGAGTGCCATTATATCCTTGTCTTTGCCTTCCCAGAACAAAGACAAATAAGGAATTTCTGGGTCGTGCCACATACCAGCAAGATATCTGCCCGGCGGGGTCTGAAACGGTGGATAGTATGTCGCCACCGGCGTATAGAGCACGTTCGATAAACACATTAGTCCACTGCATGCCCCGAAGTAGAACCGCGCTTGCTGCAGCATAACCACAACCTCGGTGAGATTCGGAGTCTTGCCCACGAGATTTACTGCCCCGTCATGCCGCTTAGTCATTTCAAGATAAACGTCGCTGGTAAAGTCATCGTAAGTTCCGCCAATAAAAACAGGCATCCAACCCGTACTTTTCGATAGATATTCTACTATATCAGCCGCGATTGGCACTTCGTAATAGCCCCACGCTTTTTTTGTACCATAGCTTGAAAAATTAACGATGAAGTAATTACCGCGCTTAGCTTTATCTAACGCCCCATTCATTTTGTAATGAAAGTCTGTACCCGGTATCTCCTGCGCAAACCATCCTTCCAGCCGGTTGCCCGCTTCGAGATATGTATTCGACTCCAAAAAAACCAGCCCTTCGCCCAGCTCACAATACCGATGAGGCACTGGCAGCTGAGGAGACATTCGCAAATTGCGACTAACATGCATCAACTGCTTACCAGCCCACTTAGTAAAATAATTCCCATTGGAAACATAACTAGCGATTCGGTCAACAGGAAGAAGTTTCATGTATGCCTGCATCCGGTCCGGCTGGCCGCCGATATACTCGACGATGTACTTATCCTGTGTCGTAACCAGCTTGCTCCACGTCCAGCTAAAGTCGCCGATACCACTGGGCACCAATATTCGCTTAGTCATCACATCCTCCTGCCTTAATCTTAACTAAACAATCATTATTTTACTTCGTTTGCTACTTCAAGCCATTTTTTGTTTTCTGGTTGTAAAAACCATCTTACAGTCTTTTCTAACGATTGTTCAAACGGTATCGGAATTTGCCATCCCATCTTTTTCATTTTCTCACCAGATAACGCATAACGCAAGTCATGCCCAGGTCGAGTTGAGTGAAAGTCAGTCATCTTATAGCGTAATGGCTTATCCATTAGGGTCGCGATAAATAATGCCATATCTAAATTTGAAACTTCTTTTTCTCCAACGATATTATACTTGTCACCTACACAAGCCTCATTTACTAAAAAAGTTAAAGCCGCCGCTACGTTCCTTGCATGAATATAAAATCTCGTTCCTGCTATAGTTCTAGTTGTGTCCGCGTGTATCATAACCTCTTTTCCGGTCAATACCCCACGAATAACTAACGGTATAAACTTTTCTGGGTGCTGCCGCTCTCCAAAAATATTCATACAATGGGTTATCACTACTGGGAATTTATAGGTATTAGCGTATGCTAATGCTAACTCTTCCGCGCCTGCTTTTGATGCCGCATACGGATTCCCTGAATTGTATCTATCCCATTCTTTATAATGAACGCCTACCGGTGCGGGTCCAAATACTTCATCAGTCGAAAACATAAAAAACTTTTTTAACCCTTTGCTCATTCGAGCGTAATTCATTAGGTGCATCGTTCCTACTACGTTACTCATCACAAATGGTTCCGGGTCAGTTATAGACTTATCAACGTGAGTTTCCGCTCCTAAATGGAATACATAGTCAATATCACCTAATTCCTTCTTTACTCCAGATGCAAACGGTCTTGTAAAATCAACAGTAAATAATGAAACTCGTTTCTCATCGAAGCAATTTATATCCCTCAATCTATCAAACCCATTTGCAGCATATGTCAACTTATCAACTATCTTTATTTTCCAATCAGTAGTCTTTATTATATGCTCCGTTAAATGATGCCCTAAAAAACCGCAACCACCTGTAATCAATGCTACTGTTTCCATATTACATCTTCCTCGCTATTCCCACCGTATCAGGACTCTCACAGTATATTTTCTCTTCTTTTAAACCAGCTACTTTAGTAAGAATAAATCGCATACCATCAGGATACACGCGCCAACAATCAACAGGATGACGATGCTCTCCCCAACCGCAAGGAACTATAATGCATACGATTCCACCAGGCTTAAGAACGCGAGCTATCTCTTTAATCCAAGCATAAATATCTTCGACATGCTCCATTACCTGACCAGATATTACTACGTCGTACGTGCCATCAGCTACTGGAAAATGGTACGGGTCTTTCGAAACGATATCCACATTCTTGCCAGGACCGATATCCAAACCGTTGTACTCCCAATTCGGGCATACCAAATAATTACGGTAGTTGTTGCCGCCGTCGCCCAAATCCATGCTGCCGACGTCGAGTATCTTCAGTTTCTCGTCGCGGTTAAGATAACGAAAAATAAACGCGCCCATTTGGAATAATGACTGTGTATGCATTTATACCTCCTCCGCTTCCCAAAACATGTACTTATTCTCCGGCCGCAGTAACATCCCGCGTTCACGCATTTTGCATTTGTCTATTGATACGCGTATCGCTTCCGCCTCCGTAGCCGTTCCGGTCGCTTCCATGTATGCGTCTGCCCGCATTTTCATGTAGCGCGAATCACCCTGGTCACGAAAGTTCCACCACCGCTCATATAAATCAGCGCTTCCAGGGTCTCCTGCTGGTAATACTCCTGGATTCCATCGTAATACGCTAACAGAGCCACCCGCACGATGGATTAAAGGGGGCGAGTCTGTAAGAAAAATATTATACGGCGTGAGCATCCAGCAGCTCATGGCGATGTCATGGTCCCACACCCAAGAATACTGACTAAAGCCTCCACAGATTTCCCACATACGTCTGCGCATCAAAAAAGCCGTTCCGTGTACGCAGTACGATATTACCCATGGCGGCTTCCAGAACAATGGTGCTGCTTCTTTATTCAGCTTGTCTAATTTGTCAATCATATCGTCTGCATCGAATAGTTCATCACGGTACGTTAGCAGTTTTCTACGCCATACTAGTTCTTGTAAACAATCAACGAAAGGTAATGCGAAAAGACCAGCGCTACTGTCGTCATATTTTTTTACAGTTGTCACGACACTGTCCATAAATCCCGGCAACATTAACACGTCTTCAGTAAGAAACAATATCCAGTCCTCCGGCGAATATATCGTTGCAAGCTGCGCACTGCCCTGTATGCAATGCCAATCGCGTGAATGAAATACCGCAATATTGTACTTACGCCCTAAGTCAAAAAACATCTTCTTTATGTCAGCAGTCTTAAACTCTCGCTTGATTATCCCAGCTTTTTCTACATCGGTATCGGACGTACCGCGCACCACGGTGCTGAGCGTGTCCATCTTTCCTACCGCAGGCGATTTGTCCACAAACAAGCGTACCGGTACGTCTTTAAAACGACCGGACCATTCAAAACTTTCTAACATCTTAGCAGTCAAATCGGGTCTTGTGCAAGCCATTATTGCTATGGACAATTTGCTCACGGGACTATCCTCCACAACACACCCAGACCGTTGTTATTGGTCCTGTTTTCAAACTTAAACTGGTCGGGGTTTTCTTTCAGCCATTGCTCGATTGCTTTCAACACCGGCGGGCAAGATATTGTATCGTGCATAAACACTACGCCGCCGACCCGCACAAACCGCATAAAATGGTTCATCTCCGCGATTGCCTGCGCGTAAGTATGTTCAGTATCGATAAACAACACGTCCAGTATCGCGGGCGGCACATACCCCAAATCGTCCATCTTATAAAACATCCAGCGTTTATTGTCCCGGGCTACCCAACCACAATCGTAAATATCTATGCTGGTCAGCTTACCATCTGTTTTGTCTATCGCTCGCAGAAACGCCCGCGTGGAATTGCCGGTACGTATGCCCAACTCCAATATGTTTTTCGCGTTGATGGCCACACAGGTGTCTTCCATAAACTGCAGATGTTCGGCAATGTCCGCGTAGTTGCCGTCTTTAAAATCAGGGTACTTCTTATAAAAAGCGTACTTGTCATGATGATAATCAGACAAGTTAATCGGCACTTTATAGTCATTGCCTTTGGTTATGCGTATCACATAAAAGTTTCGGCTCGGTGTTATCTGTATACAATACGTATAATCGAAATTGTGAATCGCACGGGCATTATTAAGAAACCATTGCTTGTTGCTCACGAACTGCGCTTCACTATGCAGCGGTGTCATCACATCGCTGGGGTTTAGTATCATGTCTAATGACTTGTCGGTGAACATCGTGAAGTGGTCGCTGCTGAACACCATCTCGGCAATGCTCTCTTTATACTCGCTGCTGGGTGATGTGATTAACAGCTGCCCGTCAGGTTTAAGCACGCGCAGACATTCTCCCAGTATCCGGTGGATATAGTATGGTTCTACATGCTCGAGTATCTCGGAAAGTATCACCGTATGAAATGCATTATCCTGATAAGGTAGTGGCATTTTACCGCGCACGTCTTGGCAGGTAAAGTTTCCTTTTTTCCAGCGGTTGCGCGCGCGTTTTACGTACTCCTCACTGATATCCACGCCCTCCAGAGGATAATCATAGTTCACGTTCCCGTCACTCTTGAGGAAAATGTACTCCTCAACTTTAGCTTCGCCGCATCCCACGCTAAGCGTCCTGCCGTTGACCCACTGCCTCAGCCAAGCCGCCCGCTCGATTTGGTGGGACGGGTCCACCTTGGGCCGGTTGGCCGTCATCCACGTCTTGATTAGTTCGTACATGTTTTTATCGACATGCGCTACATCCATTCGCCGCCCCTTATTTTCTGCATCTCCAATAGAGCCAAATACCCCCCTACCGGGATTGCCGGCAATCCTAACGCCTTTATAACCTTGCACACCTGACCCGGCCGGCCGAGTAACATATCGTCGGGGTCGTGTTCATTTGAATCGACGTAATCATGCCAAAGAATAACTCCGTCGTCCTTTACACGCGCCAGCGCGTTTTTCGTATCGGACGCTACCATGCCGAAATCGTGGCCGCCGTCGATAAAAACAAAATCAAAACCGTTCAGCTCGGGATATTTATCCCAATCCATTATAACAGAGTCCGCCTCGATAAAGGTTATCTTGTGCTTGTACGGCGCAATCACCTTATTATACTTTTCGTGCTGCTTCTGGTCCGTATCGATAGAATAAACATGCCCATCGGCCGCAGCGAACTTGGCTATATTGACGGTGCTCCTTCCATAGCGCGTACCAATCTCAAGCAACTTTTTCTTGCCGTAGGCAAAAGAATTGACAAGGCACATGTCGGCATTCCCTACGCTATCAGTCGCTTCGATGTCTTTTATTATCGCTTCCCAAAAACAGGCGTATTGAATCATTTTTGCTCCTTTGCTTCGTCGAGGTCGACTTTATCGCTAACGCCTTCTTTCTTGTTGTTCATCCTATCCACATTTTTATTCATGTCGGATTGATTCAACTGCTCGCGTATTCGGACTTGCGCTGCCGCCGCCTCTGCCACGGCCGCTTCGCTCTTTTCTTTTGCTTCCTGCTCCATTGTCTTGACTTTTAACTGTCCTATAATTATCGGCGCGAGTGCCACACGCATTCTCTGGTAAGTAATAGCACGCCAGTAACGCAATGATTGAGATATCGATTGCGGGTATACTGCCGCGTGCCAATCCAGCACGGTGTAGGGTTGCCACAACGCGCGGCTTACGTCCAAACGCGACAGGAACGGAATCTCGTCCGCAAGAAATTGACGGTTGTCCGTACCCAAGAGAAGACTTGGCATCCCGCTGCCCGCGCAAGGCAGCGCTCCGTGATTGCGTATTCCGATATAAATATCTTTGTCTTTATGAAAGGCTTGGAATTTCTCAAATGTATCGAACCAATTTATTATCCGACCCGGCAGCTTTTCCGCAAAGTATTCCTTTAATCCTTGATAGTTAGGCAGCGTCCTTTGATAAGTAAAATGAACGGTGTGCCCGCGCTTTTCCAGTTCCTCAGCTATATACTTGGTCTTGGTAAAATAATCCCTGAACGTATTTTCCGAACTGTGGCTGACTTCCGACGGAAAACCTATCGACATCACCACATTCTTTTTGCTGGTCACTTCTTTGATATCAAACGTATAAAAAGCCGGGCAGGGAAAAACAAAGGTGTTCGTGGTAGAAAACCCGCACTTCTGCGTGAGCCACCAGTAGCAGAACTTATCGCGGCAGATGACCAAATCGATTATACCTGCCATACGCATCTCGTTGAGTTCTTCCCGGCCATAGTAAAAATCCCCGTCATAAGGCACAGTCGAGCCGACGCCTATCAGCGTCACGCGCTTTTTATATTTGGCGCAAAAGTTCCATGACAATCTATGCTCGGGGTCCCACCACGACGGCGTTCCCGGTATGATTACATAAAGCGCGTTCTCGATAAGTTTTTCCAGCGCTTCCATGCCACCTTCTATCAGGGCTTTCGAAGAGTACCTTACATCAAAGTTGTTCTTCAATTCCGGTATGAGCTTAAATATCCCTTCAAGGATAACCGGGTCACCGGCGTCGAAGTTCCACGCCCGCGATATCATGACCACGTAAGGTCTTGAATTTATTAAGTCCGTCATCTTGTTCCTTTGTTAAATAAACTGTCCAAAACCTCTTTCATCCTGTTCTCAGTCGACACTTTTAACTGCTGTATCAAAGCGAAATCTATACCCTTTGTGGATTCATCAATAGTATTCCATTGCGGGACACCATCATAAACCGGTATTTTAAAGTCAAAGGCAAATGCATGAAAGCGGTCGGGGTCGCTGCCGCGTTCCGGTATCCGCACCGATACCGCTTTCAGGTTCGATGCTAAAAATACCGGTTTACCGGCCATCAAAGCATATATCATCGCATGCAGCCGGCCGGTTGATACTACCATTTTTGCCCGCTTAAATATACCCATGACCTTTTTAAACTCGTAATGTTTTATATCCAAAACAGTAAGCGATTTGTACATTTTAAGCAACTCACACATCTCCGCGTCGCCTTCGGAAAATGGCATGACAACATACCTTTCGCTGTTGTGCGCCCGAATAAAGTTAGTTATCCACCAGACTTGAAAATCGTTACTGACCTCGTCTATCTCGTTGGACGACCGACGCGGGCATATTATTATTGAATTATCGTAATCATTGATAGCACATTCCTCCGGTTCGTTGTACACGGCAAAATCCGAACCGTATTCTACGTTATTGAACCCCTGCTCTTTCCATGAATCACAGTTCTTACGCAAGCGAGCAAAGGCTACTTTCAACCTGCTTATAATCGGAGTGTAAACTTCTTTGAATACAGGGCTGTCAGTCATCCCCATTTTAATGCATGTCGCAATGACCGGTATGCCTTTATGCATGGCCATCAGTACAGGATTGATGAAAAAACCGCCCATGGGTTGGGCCGTTGCCACTACTACTAGGTCTATCTTCGCCGGTATTTTGTCGTACCAAACAAACTCATAGGGGTTTTTTATGTACTTGCCTACATCCCGTGGCGGTCCGTTGTGCGACGACATAATAAAATAGGTGTTTGTCGCACCTGTGCACTTATCCACCAAATTTACAATCCCGGACAGCACGGCGTCATCGCCGGAATTAGCCGCCCCGAAGTATCCCATCACGAGTATTTTCATATCTTTTTCCGATAAGTTCTGCTGACTTGCCATTGCGTAATCACCGGCTTTTCTACATAGACCAACGGCGGTTGTCCATCCGGCAGACTGGTTATGTATGCGTACTCCAGCGGCAGCGGGTACTTTTTCAGTGTCTGGTCCTCATTGATTAACTGCTCAAACCAGCAATGCTCACCAATTTTCTCATTAACACAGTACTCAATCCATCGCTGCACAAAAATCTGAACGGCCGGATTGTTCCTTAACCATATCGTACCGTTGTAAACTTCCTTCCGCCCGCCGGTTTTCCCATACCATGAATCGTGGTCAAGAGTGTGAAAAGAAATATCAAACTCCGCCGGGATATGTTCAAACAAAACAGGCATCTGTTCTACCCGAGCATCTACGTCAAGGTAAACCACGGTCTTGCCCGGATACTCCCTGAGTGTATCCATAATAAATCGCGGCTTATATGCTATGTTCTTGAGCCAGCTGCCGCAGTCCTGCACAATTGATATCCGCGATGTCAGATTAAACTTCTGCAGCGACGGCAACAGATAGGTATTTGCTACTGTTTCATATGGCGTGTTACCGGTATAAAATGCTACAAATATTACGTCTTTCATAGCCGGCTGATGAAATCCTCCATCGCTACCATATCTTTTTTATGGTCACTCCATAACAGCCATTTGTAAGGTATTTTTTCATCCGCCCAAGCCTGTGGCAGCTTTGGTCTTGGCCACCAGCTAATTGTAGGCGTATATAACACATTGGCGAGCATCGTCATACCAGAGCTGACCAAACCAAGGAACAGCTTGCTCTGCTGTACCCAATTTAGCAATCCCACGATGTTCTCGGTCCTTCCAATTAGGCTAACGGCACTATGGTCATCAATGTATTTTTCAAATACTGCCTTGGCCATGTCGTCATATGTAGCGCCGATAAACACAGGCATCCATCCGGTCTTTTTCTGGACCATGTCTATCATCTCGATGCTGTCGTCGACGCCATACGTATTCCAAACTTTCTGCATGTGGAATGACGACGAGTGAACAATAAAAATGTTCTGCTTAGGACAGGTCGTGTCGACACCCTCGATTTTGTAGTGTAAATCCGTGCGAAGTTCCGGCATCCACGCCTCTATCCGATTACCGTTTTCAAGATGAGTATTTATCTCGACATAGTATTTTATACCTGAATTGACGCTGAACTGGGAATAGTTCTGCAGTCGCGGCACTTCCGGTATGATATACATTTCCAGTTTGGCGGTGTTAAAGTTAACACGATAGTTTTTATTTTGGGCGAAACCTGCAATCTTGTCTTTGGGCAACAGATTCAAGAATACTCCGAGGCGGTCCGGTCCTGAATCGACATATTCGATAAAGTATTTATCTTCGGTCGTAGAGAACTTACTCCACAACCATGAAAAATCTCCGATGCCGCTGCAAGTTATAAACCTATGTTCCATTCTACCCCTTCCGACATAGACCACCTTCTTTAAAAAGCTCTTTTATAATATATAAACATGTCTACCTTCTTATCTATCAACTCTATCATGAAAAATTCTCATAAATCTGAAACTTCACGGTCTTCCCCCTACCTTTCCATGTAGCTAACTCAACATAAGGCTGAGCCTCATACTGGCCAGCTTGGTCAAAATCACCGGAAGCTACAGCGTGTAGCAGATAGTTTGTCGCACCGGAAATCGTATGCAATACTGCGGTCCATATCCCAGTAGTACCGTTAGGCTTCTTATATTTTATCGAATAAGCCGTTGCGTCACTAATATCTTCTTCACAATCGATAATAAACGAAGTTCCTATTTCTCCAACATAATGTTGTCTTACGATTGTTAACGCCATACTTTCCTCCTAATCTTGTATCAATGGGCAACTAAACGTCATTGTTCTTTCTAACTTGCTATTCAAAACTAAACTTGTCGCTATTGAGCTACTTAGCACCAAAGTAAGCGCTATCGGAGCAGTTAAGTGCATATCCGCAAGTCCAGTATAAATAGTAACGTACTCTTCGCCTAATCCACTATCCAACATTGATATACGAGCAAAGATATTCAAAACTTCCGCGCTTGCTGTATTCACATCTATAACAGATGACACCGATATAAGCGAAAGGGCCTCAGCCGCCAATCCAGTATCATACATAGCTATTCTAACGATAACAGACATAACATCTATAGCCAACCCGGTATCATATTGAGCTATACTAGCAAATATTCCTAATGCTTCAACACCTAAAGCAAAATCTGCTATAAACAAATCTCTAGATATTGAAATTAGCTCAATACCAATTCCACTATCATTTATAGCAAGAGAAGACAACAAACTTATCATATCTGTAGCTGTTCCAGTATCACTAGCGGCCAATGTAGCAAGAATTGATACTAATTCTGTAGCTATACCTGCATCCTGTGCAGATACGCTAACAAGCATACTAAGCAATTCAATTCCTACAACCGAATCACTTACATAAGCCAACACAAATAAGCTAAGAGCATCTACTCCAGCACCATTATCAACAGTACTAATACTTTGTAACAAAAACAGTAAATCAGCACCAATACCACTATCGCTAATAAATAAAGGATTCAAAATTATTGCTACAACTTCTGACCCAATACCGCTATCATCTAAAGAAGCTGCAGCTGATGCATCAAGCTGCTCAGAACTGCTAGCATTCACGTCAGTTACTGCGGTAATTCCTTCAATCTGTGGGATAGCATCAGAGCCAACAAAACTTTCTGATATCGACAGTTCCGCCATTACAGTAAAAGGTGACTCTGTTCCAACACCCGACTCTGGCAAGCCAACATCAGAATACACTTGGGATAGCTCTGTCTCTCCAAGCGTTGAAATAACCGTGGCACCAGTACTTGAAATAAAAATTCTTGGTTCAGCCATTAACTAACCTCTTATGCTGTTCTCCAAAGACCGATACAATTAACATTAGCTCTATATGTTGAACCGCTACCTAAAGTAGCCATCAGTAAACTTAAAGTATGTGCTCCTTGAGTTAAAGTAAACCCTGTAAAATCAACACTAATATTATTTACTCCCGCTCCATAGGTGTCTACAGTTCCTATTGAAACATCGTCGATTAAAACTGTGATTATTCCCATATTTATATAGTTATCGTATACCATTCTCATCGTCCAAGTTCCAGCTTCGGAAGAGAATTTATAATTTATCCTATCATTTTGAGCCGCTGTTGCATTATTATTGATATTTGTGGAAAACATCCATTCTGCATAATGATCAGTCGCCCAAGTTCCTTGGGTTATACTTGAATAATTCCAAGGTAAAATAGTTATGTGACTGCTTAATCGTATTGCATCGGCATAAGCCGTTGTTGCTACTTTTGTCGAATTATCTCCTGCTGATTGCGTTGTTGCCACGGTATTGTTTGGGAGTGTTCCACTGCTAGCATTCGAAAAATCAGATGCCATTATTGTCTTACTTGATGACGGAAACGTCATTGTTGTTCCATCTGTACCAACTAGCGTAAGAGTATTACTTACAGACAGAGACTTAGCTGACGTAATTATTGTACCAAAGTAATTGTATGCCCAAGATGCCGCCGTTGTTCCAGTCAACAATATACAAGTAACTATAGCTGACGTATATGCCGCTAAAACAATAACAGCGTTTCCGCCTGACGAATTGATTGTCACTGCCCCACTACTTAAATTCGCTATTAAATACGAATGCCCCAACACAAGTGTTGACGTAACAGGCAATGCTACCGTCTGTGTAGTCGAACCTGTAAAAAACTGCTGGTACGTACTTGTAACCGTCAAGGTTGTCGTAGACGCTGCAGTTGCAGTTGTAGTGTATCCTTCGTCAACATTGTTAAAAAGCGCGTCTATTGTTGAACCATTGTAGCGATACCATGTCTTATCAGCAACAGACCAAAATATCATACCTTCAACAAGAGCAGTCAATTCCCAATTCGTACTATTCCACATTACAATATTATTTTCGTATCCTTGCCAAGCACCGGTTGCTGTTGCAATAATTAAATATCTAGCACCTTTATCAGGCGAAACTGGCGGTGTTGCCGTTCGGCTTATAACATTGAGTTGATGAATCTCTTTATCCGATATCACAACTCTGCGGGCGGTTGCTGCACTAAGTAACGTAGCGAACGTTACTGTCGAACCATACTGTATTCCTGAATCATCAGTATTCGAACAAGCAGCTCTTACGTCATAGCCGGTGGTTACAGACAAATCAGTTACCGCTTGGCTATACGCCCCTGTTACTGACACCGTGGCTGCTGTTGTAGAAGTCCAAGGAACTGTTCCAGTTACTCGATAATCAAACCAAACTTTAGCTGATGCTTGTCCATCTAACGAGGTTAAATTTCCATTTAGAGTTGCTCCTGTTGCTGTTATGCTCGAAACTGCCGATGTTGTTACCGCTAAAGGTAAATCAGCGATTGTCCTATCGGCAAGTAAGCTAAATACGTGACTTCCTACGACGGCTACAGGAGACGATTTATCCGTTGTAGTGTTATCGCCCAAAAATCCTAGAAAGCTAGCTCCCCATGACCAAGCTGTTCCATCTGACTTTAAACCAAAGCAAGCACCAACATTCATATCATAATAATTACCGGCTGCAGTCATCATCGTAAATTCATGACTTCCTACTACCGCAACAGGCGAAGACTTACTTGTTTTTGTATTATTACCTAATTGCCCATTTGCATTATCTCCCCAAGTCCAAAGAGTACCATCAGCTTTCAACCCTGCACTAAAAAGATTTGCAACTGAAATCTTTACGAATACGTGATTACCTACTACTGCAACAGGGGAAGACCTGTCTGTTTTGGTATTATCACCCAAAGCCGCATTAGCGTTATCTCCCCAACCCCAAACAGAACCATCTGCTTTTCTACATTGTGTCTTTAGCCCCCCCGCACTTATTTCAACAAAACTATGGCTGCCTACTACAAGAACTGGCGAAGATTTTCCTGTTACAGTATTGTCCCCCATTCCCGACCCGTATCCCCAACACCAAGCAGTACCATCTGCTTTAAGAGCGGAACAACCATACAGCCACGCTGCTATTTTATTAAAACTATGACTACCCACTACTGCAACAGGTGACGTCCTGCCTGTTCTTGTATTATCTCCAAGTTGACCTTGACTATTATCGCCCCATGCCCAAAGAGTACCATCAGTTTTAAGACCATAAGCGGCAGAGGTTCCAACAGCTACGTGAATAAAACTATGACTACCCACTACTGCAACAGGTGAAGATTTTGTTGCGGGTGCACCAAATCCACGTGTCTGATAACCCCAAGTCCAAGCGGTACCATCAGCTTTAATGCCTACCACCAGTTCTTCACCCATGGATAATTCTACAAAACTATGGCTGCCTACAACAGCGACTGGGGAAGAATAGTTTGTATCAGTATTTGTTCCCAAGAGAGCGTTAAAATAAGAACCTGCATTTTGTGAACCCCAACCCCATGCTTCTCCAGTAGATTTTAATGCAATAAACGCACAAGCTGAACCTGCCATATAAACTCCTTAATTAAGAAGCAAGTACCAAGCAACCATAAGTTGCATCATACGATAACGTTTTTCCATCTACATACGTCTTAACAGCTTTTTCAGTTGGGACAGCAGTATCAGAATTTCCTGCTAACGTTCCATCTATAGAAAATTCATCTATAGTAGTTCCATTTTTTAAAATTACGCCATTTTTATTAGCAGTTAACTGTGTAGCATTATCGGGCTTTAGAATTATTGCTCCATCTGTCCCTGTATCTGTAATACTTACTTCAGTATCTCCTACAATAATTTTTGTGTCTGTGTTCTGGGTGTGTTTCGAACTTACAGCACTTGCAACATCTGTATCTGTGTTTGTTCCATCTGCTAAACCATTCGTAGTGAACTTCGCTATTTTACCACTTGTCCCAAGATTAGCGAACTCTGAATTTGTCAAAGTATTCGCAGTTACATCTGCGGCAACTATTTTAGACGAGGATAGCAATCCAGTAGTCACAGCATTATGTACGACACCCGCGGTGGTAAACGCAGTAACTTTAACCCCATCTTTGTCTACAGTAGCTTTAGTAGCATTGTCAGCTTTTAATGTGATAGTTCCGTCTGTGCCAGTATCGGCAATACTGACTTCAGTATCACCTACAATTATCTTAGAATCTGTGCTCTGGGTATGCTTTAAGTCTGTGGCGGATTCTAGTAAGGCTTCGGTAATCTTGGTAGTAGCTCGGATTGCTTCACCGTTAGCGGCTGGGGCTTGTAAGGCGGTAACTTGATAATTACCACCCATAGCAATATCACCTATCATCGTTCCGCCAGCTAAGGGTAAAAAATTACCAAATACTGCCCCTGTAGCGGGAATTGATACATGGTCGTGGACATCGCCATACTCTATATTTATTTCAGGGTAGTTTGCTGCCGTACCAGAACATACCGAAAACATTTTTACAACTAGTCTCTTACCAAGAGGAATAGATACTTCCGTTGCTACCATTCCATAATTTTCCTGTAATGCTTTGGTTGCGGTCAACACTGGTGATTCCGTAGTTGAAGCACCTATTTGAGTAAGATTTGAAGTTCCATCTGCATCTGCATAATATAGTTTTGCCACTATGGTCGCGGTTTTCTTACCGGTTACAGTAGTAACCTTTGCGTTAAAATGGGTTAAAAATTCCGTTCCGTTTTTTATAACAAAAGGTGTGGGAGTTTGAGCAACTGAACTCCTGAATACTATACTGGTCAATTCCTGCTCAGCTTCTTGAGTAGGTGTCTGGGTAAGAAATGCAGGCGTTCCTAAATAAGCAATTTGCATTACCCCTGCGGCTTCAAGCCAATAGTTTAAGTCCACTCCTAAACTGTTTTGAAGATACTTCAAAGTTAAAGCATCACTCCCTATTGACGGGGCTGCTAGATTATTTATTTGGAAGTTACCCATATCTAACGCTTCTGCTTGCGTACCAAGTGTAGTATCTCCACCAATCGCATGTTTCTTCGTTACCGCATCCGCTACATCTGTATCTGTATTTGTTGCATCAGATGGCAAGCCATTAGCATCTCCCTTGGTCATTCTGCCACTTGTCAAAACATTTCCACCGCCGCCTGCTGTTTCCCATCCAAGATTTGTAGCATTTCTTACCTTGAATTTCCAAAGTCCTGTCCCAGCCGATGTATCTACCCAACCAATCCCTGCTCCAACAGCACCGGGGTCTGATGATGACACGTAACCAGGCTTATGTAAGTCTATCGTATCTGCTAGATAATGATATACTGTGTCTGCCATAGCTAACTCCTATTAAATTCAGCTGCTTTTTCAACGACAATATCCACATCGGGTAAATAGTCAGTCCAATCTTTAACCACAAAGTCTACCCTCGTTTCATATACCTGTGTTGGGTGCGATGATACGTCATTGATAAATAACTTTTTATACAATGCTGTCGCCTTATAGTGCTGTTGGCCATTTCTCCAGGGTAAAATATGGTCAGGATGCTTACAGCTTGGAACCAAAACAATATAATTGTCAAAAGCTCCAGCGATATGCACCGGAGCTGAATCGTTCGTTACCAGCACTTTTGCCTTTGATATCAAAGCAAATAACTCTCCAAGGCTAAGCAAATCTCTTAAATCCAAAACACCTGCAGGATAGTTTATGTCAAGAGTTCCTCTAGTTTTCTCTTCATTCTTTCCTATTAAACAAACTTTCAAACCTTGCTTAACCAAACCAACAATCAAATCTTCCCACCACTTTGGTGGAAATGTCTTCGTTGTCCAATGCCTTCCGGGATGCACCAAAACTAACTCAGCTAAACTTACTCCCTGAACTAAACTACCCAAACTATCAATATCCTTCTGAACTACTTCTAACTTTATCTGCTTATCTTCAAGAGGCAAAGTTCTATGCAAAGCAGATATCGACGAAAAATCAACAGTATGACAAAGCAAATTCGAAACTACCGCCCATGTCATCGTCAATGGTGATTGATGCGTTTCCATTATATAGTAGGGCACATCGCTATTGGAATTAAACTCGCCATGCTTCCATACCTTAATTCCATCAATATGCCTAAATATTTCAGGCCAATGCGTTAAAACATTTATATCATCATTAGGATACAGGTGCTTTGCAGCGAATCTAACCGTAGGCTCAGCGTCAATTTGGTCACCCAATCCAGCCGATACCTTGACAAGAATATGCTTCTGATACTCATAAATTCCTTTGGCTTCTTCCCATTTCTTAATATCCTTCGGAATCAAGTCTAGAACAAAACTCAAGTTGGGGTAGCCAGCATAGTGTATTATGTACGAAGAGAATCTTTCTTCTCCAGTATATCTATCCATACAAGTCATGCGATTAAACTTATAAGGTAAATCGAATATCTCAGGTATCTCCTTAGCAAACTTTACATTCAAATAAGTCTGCTCATAAAAAGAGCAATACTCAATCTCGGGCTTCTGAAACATCCAGCGATGTTGCCTGGATAGTACCATCACGCCAGTATTAAAGTATCTACCATCCCAATTTGGCAGCTTTATATCATAAACTTTACAAGCATCAATCATTAACTCCCTACTCCGATAAGTAAAGGGGGCCTCATTAAATAAACCAATCTTATCTTTAGGCACTTCGTCAAATAAGTTAGGGCAGTCCTTTCTTATAATTAAGTCAGTATCAAAATAGATCAATCGGTCATATTTCTTTAGCAGTTCAGTTATGGCAAGAAGCTTTTCCCAATGCGGAGACGAACACTTCGACTCACTAATTACTATAAAGTCAGCACCAATCCTATCCGCATACGCCCTAATATTCAAATGTGTAGCCTCTGACATCTTCTGATAATCCTTACCAACGCAAATCGTAAATATCGCATTCTTCATACCTTCATTCTCCTTGCTATAAGCAGATTTGGCGTATCCTAAACCAGGGATATCCTGGGATATGGTTTATCCTTGCAAACACGTTTCTAGCCATGTTTCCGCTTGATTTCTAAGGGTGCTAAACCGTTAAACCACCTTCTTTAGTAAAAATAAGCCTCTCCGAGCGATTACTTAACTAGCGTAAATGAACCATATGCCCATGCACTTCGTACGCTCCAATCGTAGCATCCTTAGCTATAGCGCCATTTATTGAAACATCACCTGTGTAATTCGAACACGTTCCAATAAAATCGGTACTCTGACCGCTAACAGCATTGACTGCAGTAACATTTCCAACAGTACAATCTAACGTTCCTCCGCACCATACAGGACTACCCGGAAACGTCGGTATCGACTGTGGCCGCCAATGTATTACATACGGCCAATGCCAAGGAGCGACTTCTCTGATGACTTCTTTCTCCTTAATGATTATTACGACCGATACTTTCTTAGCGTCTTCGTCCTTCTCCTGACGCTCAGCTATTCTATCCAGCCGTCCATCCTTCAAGTCATCAATGTCAAGTCTAAGAACTTTAATTTTTGCCTCAAGAGCTTTCTTGTCCTTCTCAAAAGAATCAAGTTTTTCAAGCGTCTTAAGAGCAATCTTCTTTACTTCCTCGACCTGCTTTTCGCGGAGCGATTTTTCGGCCTGCTCCATACCTTCCTTTACAATCTCTTTCTCGCTCATTTTAAATTCCTCCGATTTTTAGCTCGGAGAGGCTTCTTTCTCAATTTTTACCTTAGGCCAATGTAATCGTAAGAGTCAACTGCCATTGCTGACCAGATGCTTTTGTTCCCTGACTACTTACCTTCCTATTCAAATTCGTAGCCGTGTTGCTGCTACCATTTGCCACAGTGAACTCTCTCCAGTCATAATTAGCTTGAGCACTAGTAAACGTAGAACGCCATGCCGCTTGCTGTGATGTGCCATAAGTCGGAAAGCCCCCATCCATGGCCACATAAAGCTTATTCGTTACCGCAATCAATCCAGTCTGTACGGGGTCTTCGCCTGTGGCATCATCACCAACACCTAAATATGCATTCGTATTGTCGAACTTTGTACCAGATGACGCTGTGCAAAGAATTGTCCAAAGCTGATTGATACCTTCATTCAATAACACGTTTCCGCCTGTACTATGAGCAAGAGAGTTCAAAAAGTCTCTGTTTAACCCTCTGCCTAACTTCTCAGCCAAAAGTCCAAAACTATTCACAAGACCTACCACTCCACCACGAATAGTGCTAAACTGTGGAGCCTTAAACATTTCCTTAGCCTCTTCAGAACGATAAACCACACCTTTTTCCATATCCTTCTCGCTTACCCAACGCTTAATCGTCCAAACAGAACTCCTTCTTACCAATTCGCGTAAACCTAAAGTCTTACCCATTTTTATTCCTCCTACCAAACAAGCTCTTTATACTGTTAGCAATGGTACTACCTTTCCCACTTGCCAGTAAGTCATTTCCTTTAGCTACGTCACTTGTAAATGTCAAGTTAACAACCGCTATACAATCCTTACCTTTACAAGTATCCTGCACTTCATTAACCTTGGGCATTTTCTGCCTCCACTTTTGCTACTATCACTTTAATCTTCTCAGCTGATGCAATAAACTTTTTAGCAACTTCTAGTGTTACTTCCCGATATGCATCTATTCCCGGGTCATACACTGAAACCTTCGTAATCTTTGCCATGTGCACCTCCTAATAATTCAATATCTCTCTTAAGCAGTTCTCTTAAAAAAGTATACCACAATATACGGCTGTAAGTTATTATGCGCACCACCACCACCAGTATCTTGGTTTGTCGCCGTTGTTGCCTGGTTTGTAGCAATAGCTGTTTCTGTAGCGGAATAACCTACAGAATTATTATTCGTAGCAGCTATATACGCACCACCGCCATTATTCCAACGAATACCCACAGAATGCGAATGCGCATCTTGCACGTGATTATGCGAATTCTGCGTATGAGTATGCGACGGCATTTCTGACGATGTCAACGTATGCGTTTCTTCACCGCCAGTCTGCTCAGGCGTATTGTAATTACCACTTCCAGTTAAACCTGCCAATACTCTTCCAGCACCAAAGGCAGTCCAAGTACCAAAGCCAAACAATGTCGCAGGATTTGTGCCCACAATACTCGTATAGATACATCCAACAGGAAACATAGCCTGAATCGTACCAGACAGTTGAGCCGCTACATAAGTCTTAACCGCTTTCTGAGTTGCTAGCTTATAGTCACTATTCGCAGCCAATGTTCCATCAGTATCAGTAGTCAAAGCCGGTGTTAGATGCGTACGAATATCCTTAATCTCACTTGCAGTTATTGACGTCGTTGATACTTCCAACTTCAAATAAGCTAAAGGCACTCTGCCTTCGTAATTAGGTGGCGTTCCAGCCCCCTCAGTTCCTGTTACAACTTGAACAACACCTGCCGTATCTATGCAGACTAAATCATACCGAGTATAGGATGCCGGAGCATTTATTATACTCGTTACCTGGTCAGACACAAATATCGGCTGTGACCCAAAGCTAAATCTACCACCTCTTATTCTAACAGTCATAGAAGCAGTTTCTGTAGGCTCTACTCTTAACTGCTGGTCAAGAGTATATGGCGTAGACCTACGATAGTCAGTTGTATTGTAGCTAAATCCAGTCAAAGTTGAGGAAGCAAATACGCACTTGCCAACAATCAAATCATTTGCCTGAATACTTCCAGCAGCTACTGCAAGCATGTCCATATAGTTTGCAGTTGCTCCAGTATACGTCCAACGAAATACAACGTAAGGCGTCGTAGTTGCCACAGTTATATTCTGACTTGCCGCCGTCGATACTCTAACCTGATAAGTGCCATTACCTATCTCACAAACTACAGTTGACACAGTTACTAACACGTCAGATACTTTCGACAAATAGCCACCCTTATAAATGCCTGTTGGTCGAATATTCGTAAACCGTTCATTTATTAAACCAGAAGCTGCCTCAGCATTAAAATCTAAGGTAATTGTCTGCGTTCCATAGTTCGTACTGCCCATACAATCCTCCTCTTTCTGTCTAAACTTTATACACAGAAACTTTTATGACCAATTCAAATGTAGTAGACTTATCAATATCAGGAAACGTCGAAGCCGCAACCATTGTAGTATTATCACCCAAAAATAGCCCTAACTCTGATAAATCAAGATAGGCAACACCAGTAGGTATCGTAATCGAAAATTCAGCTCTATCATCAAATATCTCGACACCGTCAACTGTTCCAGACGCGACAACATGTGAAAGAGTAAAACCAGACTCATCAGGCGATATACCTTTATTTCCATCGCCAATTTTCCACTTAGTAATCGAATTCAAAAATGCCGTATACGATGAATCAAACTTAGCTGTTCCATCATCCCACGTCCATGCAGCAGGTGTTGTATCAAAATATCTAAAAACATAAAACCAATCATTCGTTACTATCGTCTTTACATAAGCATCTGTTACATACACTATATAGTCTTCTATTGTTACTGCATTAAGCAAAAGACTATAATGTGGAACTGTATTTATTGGTCTAGTTTTTTCCAGTAACTTATAAGCTAGATTGCCAACATTCGACCTAAACAAATAGCCATATCCACTACCACTACTTACTCCAACATCATATACCTTATTCAAGCTAATTTCAAACACAAAATGCGGAGACTTATAATAGCTTGAATCTAAACCAGCGGGATTCTCATCTTCCTCGCCAACAAACCAATCTTCCCTAACAAATGTCGAATAATTTTTCGTGTATAAATCGTAAATATTTGCTGTTACCCCACAAGTATCTGCTACATACTTAAGTGATAGGTACGTTCCCTTTATCTTAATCCAATCTATTGCAGACAATACCTGATTCCTTCTTGTCTCTAAAGTTGTTATCAATGGGTCATCCTCAATCTCTACACCAATCAACGAACTAAGATGCACCAGATACTCATCGGGTGCTCTCCAAGGGTCTACCAACTTATCTAAATCTCTAGCTTTCGACAAGCTACTTCCAACAACTATATCAAGCTGCTTAATATAATCCTGCAATAGTGGTGATGATTGAAACTTTTGTGGCACCAAATAAATTAAGTTTACGCCAATACCGTAATCAAATGTTCCGCCGACAAGAATACGAGTTTCTTCCTTACCAGTAAAATATCGGTGATAGATAAAACCCGAACCAATTTCTACCGACGTTTCTAGTACCCCAGTACCGGCATCAAAGAAATACTTATAAGCCATACTATACTTCCTCGTCAAGCTTCCACATATTAAGTCTTACTTCATTAAAATAAGCCGAGTGATTCCGCACATGGTCAACTTCTTCATCAGATACCCCACCTGTGTCGTCTAAGCTTAAGCCAGATTGAACTATCTCCGGTGTCTCAACACCACTCCCAGTCTCAAATAAATCTATAACCGTAAGGAAATCTACAGGTTCAAACTCAGGAAGTAGCGCGAAACTGTGGTTTCCCACGACTAAAATAGGCGAAGATTTATCAGTAGCCGTTTCATCTCCCAATGACGTAAAACCATTATATCCCCACATCCAAAGTGTTCCATCAAGTTTTAGTCCTGCAGCGAATCCTTTTGGTTGGTCCCTACCACCGGAACTATTAACATATCCTCCAGCAAATAACATTCTAAAGCTATGGCTTCCTACGACCGCAACAGGCGAAGTCTTAAAAGTACCAAACCCATAATCGTTATTTCCAAGCTGTCCTGTCTCGTTATTTCCCCAAGTCCATACCGAACCATCGGCTTTTAATCCATACGCAGCTCTTCCTGAACCGGTTACAAGACTATTAAAAACGTGACTTCCGACAACCAAAACCGGTGATGAACGGTCTGTCTTTGTTCCATCACCTAATTCACCGCCTCTATTTAGCCCCCATGACCACACGGAGCCGTCGATTTTTAATCCGTATGCAGACTGCTGCGCCATTATTACTTTTATAAAGCTATGGTTCCCTGTAACAGCCACCGGTGATGAACGCCAAGTAACCGTTTGGTCACCACACGTACCATATCCATTTACTCCCCAGCACCAGGCAGTGCCGTCAGCTTTTAACCCCATACCATTTTGGTAACCAGCACTTATCTGTACAAAGCTATGGTTACCAGCTACTATTACTGGCGAACTTTTATCCGTATTACTATTATCACCGAGTTGACCAAATGAATTCTGGCCCCAAGACCAAACTGAACCGTCGGCTTTTAGGCCATAAGACGAACCTTGCCCAACACTATAATCATAATGTCCATTAGCCGTTACTCGTATAAAGCTATGGTTACCGACTACCGCTACTGGCGATGATACAGTATTCGCGGTATTATTCCCCAGTTCGCCGTTAGCCCCTATGCCCCAGGCCCATAATGTACCATCGGCTTTAAGACCCAACGTATGATTCATTCCCAAGGTAACTTGGATAAAGCTATAACTTCCAACTACCGCAACAGGCGAGCTTTCGCTTGTTGCTGTATTATCACCAAGTTGGCCACCGGCAGCATCAAGTCCTACACGACGGTTGTTGCCCCATGACCAAAGAGTTCCGTCCGACTTTAAAGCCAACATATGTAAACAAGTAGCCATTCTAACCTCTTATGCCTAATCTACTAATGTAAGCAAAATAGTTAACTTTGTCGCTGATTCTGATACCGTCTTTGTAACAATCAATTCTTGCCAAGTGTCGTCACCAGAGTGATAATCA
>Ga0315274_10001332_pt1 | contig 38063 bp, 32 predicted proteins | sample YL17G02_20_MG_FD_203700 | JGI IMG/M metagenome (GOLD analysis project Ga0315274, IMG submission 203700) | Sediment microbial communities from Yellowstone Lake, YNP, Wyoming, USA - YL17G02_20 | ecosystem: Environmental > Aquatic > Freshwater > Lake > Sediment | place: USA: Wyoming | collected...
CCTGGCGTCGAGGAGTGAGCAGCCCCGCCGCCACTGAACGGGCGCCAGGCCTTGTCGGCGCCGCGGGGGGGGGGGGGGGGCGGCGCCCGGGGGGCGCCGCCCCCCGCCCCCCCCCCCCCCGACGGTCACGTTCGGGAAGACTCGCCCGGCGCCGTCCAGCCAGAGCAGGTAGAAACAAAGCGAGCCGGCGAAGAGGCACAGGACGAGGACAAGAACCCGCAGACCCCTCCAGACAGCCTCAAGCCGGCGGCCAAGCAGCGCCCGGCGGATCAGGGCCAGGCCACTTTCGCGACCGGGCCACCCCCGGGGGCGATCGCCGGGGCCAGGGAGTCTGGAAGAGCGGGCGCGGTCGCGAACTAGGTTTTTCGCTCGGGTTTCTGCTTGAGGCCCCGCTGGCGGACCGCCTCGTAGAGGAGAATGGCTGCCGCCACCGAGGCGTTGAGGGAGTTGAACCGGCCCGGCATCGGAATCCGCACCAGAAAGTCGCACTTTTCCCGCACCAGGCGCCGCAGCCCTTGGTGCTCCCCGCCCACGACGATGGCCGTCGGGGAGGTGTAGTCCACCTCGGTGTATGTCTGATCCGCGGCGGCGTCCGCTCCGACCGTCCAAAGGCCCTTCTCCTTCAACTGGTCGATTGCCCGGGCCAGGTTGACCTCGCGAGCGACGGCGATGCGGTCAGCCGCGCCGGCCGCGGCCTTCACGGCCGCCGGGGTGAGGGTGGCGGACCGATCCTTCGGGATGATCACGCCGTGGGCGCCGGCCGACGCCGCCGTTCGGATGATGGAACCCAGGTTCCCGGGATCCTCCACGCCGTCGAGGAGAACAACCAGAGGCGCCTCGCCCTGGCGCGCGGCGGCGGCAAGCATGGCGTCGGTATCCTGATAGGCCCGGGGCTGGGCCAGGGCGACCACTCCCTGGCTTGAGCGACCCTGGGTCATAGCGTCGATCTCGGCCCGGGGGAGGTAAGCCACCGGGACACCCCGGGACTTGGCCAGTTCCACGATTTCCTGGGCCACACCGCCGGCCCCGGTGGCCAAATAGATTCTCTGGAGCTTGCGACCGGCCCGCATGGCCTCCAGAACCGGGTGCCGTCCCTCGATGTGTTCCACGCCCGCCACCGTCCAGAGCCAGAGTAGGAATTGCCCAGAGGAAGCCGTCGCTATCCCGCCCGGCGGTCCCGTTATGTCGCCGGCCTCGCGCCTATGTCCGCTTTCTGGCCACCGTTCCCTTGGGGCCGTCCTTGAGTTCGAAGTCGATGGACTGCAGGGAGTCGCGAATGAAGTCGGAGAGGGCAAAATTGCGCTCGGTCCTCAAGCGATTCCTGACCTCGACAATAAGAGCCAGGAGACGCTCGGTGTCTTCCGTCCCGGCGCCCCCCGAGCGGGTCGCTCCGGCGCCGGCCGGTTCGACAACGCCGAGGACCCCTTGCCCCAGGTCATCCATGACCCGCAAAGCCTCGACGGTTCCGACCGGAGCGGCGCCCTCGCCGGCGGCGTCCACGGCGGCGTTGGCCTGGCGGGAGAGGTCGAAGAGCGCGGCCAGCGCCCCGGCGGTATTGAGGTCGTCATCCATGGACTCCTCGAACTTCCGCCTAGCGGTCGCGGCAGCGGAGGAGAGGCCCTCGCGTCCGTCCGGCGCGACGGCCCCGTCGGTCGTAGGAACGCCGGTCGGAGGACCTGCGGGCGCGTCGGCGGGCACGCCGGCCGAGGCCTGGCGGAGCCTGTCGACAGTGTCGTTGAGCCGCCGCCAGCCGCGGCGGTTGTCGTCGAGAAGATCGAAGTCGAAATCAAGGGCCTTGCGGTAGTGGGCCCCCAGCAGGAGAAGCCGGACGGCGCCACCGGGCGCCCGCTCCAGAACCTCGCGAAGAGTGACGACATTTCCCAGGGACTTCGACATCTTCTCCCCGCGCAGGTTGAGCATCTCGTTGTGGAGCCAGTTGTGGCAGAAGACCTCGCCGGTGTAAGCCTCGGATTGGGCTATCTCGTTTTCATGGTGGGGGAAGATGAGGTCGGTGCCCCCGCCGTGGAGGTCGAAGCTGGGGCCAAGGTACTTGAGAGCCAGGGCCGAGCACTCGATGTGCCAACCGGGTCGCCCCGGACCCCAGGGGCTGGGCCAGGACGGCTCGCCCGGCTTGGCTCGCTTCCAGAGGGCAAAGTCGGCCGGAGTGCGCTTGGTGGCGTCCACCTCGACCCGAGCGACGGCCTTCATGTCCTCGAGGGACCGGTGGGAGAGCTTGCCGTAGCCGGGGAAGCTCCCAACGTCAAACCAAATGTTGCCCTCGGCCTCGTAGGCCGACCCGCGCTCGACAAGTCCTCGAATGAGGTCGATTATGTCACCGATGTGCTCGGAAACTCGGGGGTAGACATCGGCCCGTTTGACGCCGAGAAGGTCCATCAGCCGGAGGTACTCGTCGCTGTAGGAGCGCGAGATCGACAGGGCGTCCTGGCCCGTGGCCTGGGCCTTGGCGATGACCTTGTCGTCGATGTCGGTGAAGTTCTGGACAAGGGTAACGCCGTAGCCCCGGTACTCGAGATACCTGCGAACCACGTCCCAGAAGACACTTGGCCGGGCGTGACCGATGTGGCTCTCCGCGTAGGGGGTGATCCCGCACACGTAGATGCGCACCCGGTTGTCCCGGGCCGGTTGAAGCTCCCTCCGGCAGCCCGTCAGAGTGTCCTGGACTCGAATGACCATTGTCGGCGCCTCCGGCTCCGGGATGCGAGGTGGTACCGGACCATCCCGTTCCCCGCTTTGCTTGACAATCCTTCGCCCCGGGGGAGTCGCTGACGCACCCGCGACAAAAACCCCTGTCTCCGCGGAGACGGGGTCGTGGTTCCACCCTGCTGAGACCCGGCCGGAGCCGGTGACGCCAGTGGCGCTCTCTGGGCTACCGTGGCCACGAGCATCTCCGCTCATCGCCTCTATCCGGTGTCTCGGTGGGGCAATTATAGTCGGGGCGCGGTTGCCCTGTCAAAACCGGGAAGCGGCCGCCCGCACGGGGGCGGGGAACCTGTTGACGCGCCTGGGCGAGTGTGTCCAGTATGGAAGCGTCAATTGCGGACGGGGGTGCTGGCCCGCGTGGATCGCGTCGTGGTGGCCATGAGCGGGGGCGTGGACAGTGCGGTCGCCGCGGCCCTCTTGGTCGAGGCGGGCTTCTCGGTCGTCGGAGTCACGATGCGCCTGGCACCCGGGGTGTCCGCGTCCGCCGGTCTGGGAGGGGCCCCCGCCACCCGGCGCCGGGCCGCCACCGCCGGCACGCCCGAGGACGCCGGCACGCCCGAGGACGCCGCCTGGGTCGCCGCTCGCCTGGGGTTTCCGCATTATGTCCTCGACCTCCGCGAGGAGTTCGAGGAGCTGGTCATCAAGCCCTTCGTTCAAGCCTATCTGACCGGGAGAACGCCCAACCCGTGCGTTGTCTGCAACCAGGCGGTTAAGTTCGGCGCTCTCCTGGACCGGACCGCGGCCTACGACTGTGACTACGTCGCCACGGGCCACTACGCCAGGACGCTGGGTCTGGGTCCAGCCGGACGCTCGGACTTCGCGCCCGCGGACCGCGCGCTCGCGGACCGGTCACCCACTCACCGGCGCCTTCTCTGGCGCGGCCTGGACAGAACCAAGGACCAGTCCTACGTATTGTACGGTCTGCGCCAGGACCAGCTCGCCCGCCTCCTTCTCCCTCTCGGCAATCTGACCAAGACCGCGGTTCGGGCGATGGCCCGGGCCAGAGGTCTGGTCACGGCCGACCGCCCCGAAAGCCAGGATGTCTGCTTCGTGCCCGGCGGCGACTACCGAGTCTTTCTTCGGGGGCGACTGCCTGGCGCGGTTACTGCGCCCGGGCCCATTGTCACCGGCGGGGGTGAAGTGATTGGGCAACACATGGGCCTGGCCTTTTTTACCGTCGGCCAGCGCCGGGGCCTCGGCCTGAGGCGCCCGGGACCCTGGTATGTGTCTGCTCTCTTGCCGGACGAGAACGCCGTGGTCGTCGGTCCGGCGGAAGAGCTTCTCCGCTCGAACCTCCTGGCCGACGACGTCAACTTCATTCCCTTCGCCTGGCCCGACGGGCCGCTACGGGTGGAGGCCAAGGTGAGATACCGTGGGCCGGCCGCTCCGGCCCTGGTCATACCTTTGACCCTCGCGCCGGACGAAAGCGTCGGGAAGCCGCCGGGCGCGAGGCGAGTGAGGGTTGAGTTCGACCGGCCGCAGCGGGCCATCACTCCCGGGCAGTCCGTGGTCTTTTACCGCGGCGAGGAGGTCGTCGGAGGCGGGGTGATCTCCTCGCCCCACTTCGCCTAGGCCACGCGCGCGAAGCAGCCTAGGCCACGCGCGCGAAGCCGCCGAACCTCTTCTGCCTCTTGCCAGCCAAGGAAACCTTGTCATATAATGGTCAAGGTCAGTCAAGGTCAGACGGGAGACGAGACTCGCATGCCCCTCACCATCGCCGACGCCATCGAGGCCCACCTCCTGGAACTCGTGCGGGACGCGGAGAAGGCCCTCGAGGTCAGCCGCCGCGAGCTATCCGAAAGGTTTCGTTGCGCCCCTTCTCAGATAAACTACGTCCTTGAAACACGCTTCACGCCGGAGCGAGGTTTCATTGTCCGAAGCCGGCGCGGCGGTGGCGGCTGTATCTTTATCATTCCGATGTCTTTCGACGGAACGGCCGAGGTCCTCCGGACGATGCACCAGCAGAGCGCCCGGGGTCTCACACCCATCCAGGCCCTGCACCTCACCCGTCTTCTCCTGGGTCAGGGCATTATCGACGACAGGGAGGCCAGGTTGATGGAGGCGGTCCTCGGCGCCACCTATGTCTCAGCCCCTAACGACACGCACTGCGTTCTGCGGGGTCGTCTCATGCAGTCCGTGCTCAGGGCTCTGATGTCCTGAAGGAGGCCAACACCATGCTGTGTCAGGAGTGCCGGAAGCGGCCGGCTACGGTCCACATAACGCGGATCGTCAACGGCCGCAAGGCGGAGATGGACTTCTGCGAGCAGTGCGCCCGGGAGAAGGGCGAGTTCGAGATGTTTGCGGAGCCACAGTTCCCGATTCAGAGCTTTCTCGCGGCCATTCTGGGTCAAGTATCCCAGGCCCAGCCTTCGGCGCGGACGACCGCCGGGCCGAAGTGCGAGAACTGCGGTTTGACCTACCAGGAGTTCGCTCGCGCCGGGCGGTTCGGCTGCTCGCGCTGCTACGAGCATTTCGGGGAACGGCTGGAGCCCGTCCTGCGACGCATTCACGGTTCGTCACAGCACGCCGGGAAGATTCCCACCCGGTCGAGCGGGGCCATCAAGCGGCGCAAAGATCTTCGTGACCTACGCGAGACCCTGATCCGGGCCGTCTCGGCCGAGGATTTTGAACGGGCGGCGAAGCTTCGCGACGAGATTCGCAATCTTGAGAAGGACCTGGGGTGAGCCGGATGTCACGTTTGCAGGATGTGACCAGCAAGGCCTTGAGCCGCTGGATGGAGGCGCGGGGTCCGGAGTCCGACACGGTGATCTCCAGCCGGATCCGGCTGGCCCGGAACATCGAGGGCCTACCCTTCCCCCACCTCATGACCGGCGATCAGGCCCGTAAGGTCGTCGATCAGGTCGAGGCGGCCCTGGGCTCGCCGCAGGCCGCCAGGCTGGGATTGGGCGACGCCGAGGTTTTCCGTCTGGACGACATGCCCCTTCTGGACCGCTACGTTCTGGTCGAGAAGCACCTCATCAGCCCCAACCTGGCCCAGTCCGGTGAAAGGGGGGCCGTGGTCATCGGCGCGGGCGAGGCCGTCAGCATCATGATTAACGAGGAGGATCACCTGCGCGTCCAGTGCCTTTTCCCTGGACTGCAGCTCGGAGAGGCCCTGACCCTGGCCAGCAAGGTCGACGATCTCCTGGAAAGCCGGCTCGAATACGCCTTCAGCGAGAAGCACGGTTATCTGACGGCCTGCCCCACGAACGTCGGCACCGGCATGCGGGCCTCGGTAATGATTCACCTTCCCGCCTTGGTCATCAACAACCAGGCCGGTCGGGTTCTGTCAACCGTGGTCAAGTTGGGGTTCATCGTTCGGGGTCTGTACGGCGAGGGCACGGAGGCCATCGGCAACATCTTTCAGGTCTCCAACCAGGTGACCCTGGGCCAGTCCGAGGCCGAAACGGTTCAGAACCTTCAGAATGTCGTCGAACAGGTCATCGGTAAGGAAAAACAGGTCCGCGAGGCCATGCTCTCCGAGATCCGGGCCCAGATCGAAGACAAGGTCGGTCGGGCCTACGGCATCCTCCTCTGGAGCCACATCTTGTCTTCCCAGGAGGCCATGCAGCTTCTCAGCGATTTGCGACTGGGCGTGGAGACCGGCCTGATCAAGGGGATCGAGCCGCGGGTTCTCAACGAGCTACTCGTGGCCATCCGTCCGGGCTATCTCCAGAAGCTGGCCGATAAGGAGCTCGACCCCGAGGAACGCGACGTCAAGCGGGCCGAGCTCATCCGTTCGAGGCTCAACCCTGGCCCGGCCTCGCCGAAAGGCGCGGGCGGGCGGGTTTCGTAAGCGAGAGGAGGAACGGCGATGTCACTGGGACGCTACACCGAAAGAGCCCAGAGAGTCATTCTCCTGGCCCAGGAAGAGGCGCGCAAGCGCCAGGAGACGGTGGTGGGCACCGAGCATCTTCTCCTGGGCCTACTGCGGGAGGGTGAGGGGGTCGCCGTCAAGGTCCTCCAGGCCCTGAGCGTCGATCTCGAGCGAGCCCGCGGGGAAGTCGAACGCCTCATCGGGACGGGCGGGACCGGACGGCCCCAGGGCCCCGTGGAGGGCGTCGTCCTGACGCCGCGGGCCAAGAAGGTCGTCATGGAACTGGCCCCCCGCGAGGCCCAGGGACTGGGGCACAATTACGTGGGCACGGAACATCTGCTCCTGGCCCTTCTCCGAGAGGGCGAGGGTATCGCCGCCAAGGCTCTGGAGGGCTTGGGCGTGGACCTGGAACAGGCTCGGGCCTTGGTCGTCCAGCTCCTGGGCGGCCTTCAGGCGGCCGGAGGCTTCTGGACCGGGGGGCCTACCAGTCCCGGCGCGCCAGGGACCCACGCCGGCGGACCCGGGGCCGGCTCGCACGGCTCTCCGGGCCGGAAGACGACCTCCAAGACCTCGACCCTGGATCTGTACGGGCGGGATCTGACCGCCCTGGCCCGGGAGGGCAAGCTCGACCCGGTCATCGGCCGGGAGAAGGAGATCGAGCGGGTCATTCAGATACTGAGCCGCCGGACCAAGAACAACCCGGCCCTCATCGGTGAGCCGGGGGTCGGCAAGACGGCCATCGCCGAGGGTCTGGCCCAGCGCATCATCGAGAATCGGGTTCCCGAGGTTCTCAAAGACAAGAGGGTCATCACCCTCGACCTCGCCTCCTTGGTCGCCGGGTCCAAGTACCGGGGCGAGTTCGAGGAGCGGCTGAAGAAGGTCATGAACGAGATCCGGGCCACCTCGGGCGAGATCATTCTGTTCATCGACGAACTGCACACCATCGTCGGGGCGGGCGCGGCGGAAGGCGCCATCGACGCCTCCAACATCCTAAAACCGGCCCTGGCCCGCGGCGAGTTGCAGTGCATCGGGGCGACGACCCTCGACGAGTACCGCAAGCACGTTGAGAAGGATCCCGCCCTGGAGCGCCGGTTCCAGCCGATCGTGGTCAAGGAACCTTCCGTGGACGAGACCATCGCCATCCTCAAGGGGTTGCGCGACCGCTACGAGGCGCACCATGGGGTGGAGATCACTGACGAGGCCATCGAGGCGGCCGCGCGTCTCTCCGACCGCTTCGTGGCCGACCGCTTCCAACCGGACAAGGCCATCGACCTCGTCGACGAGGCCGGCTCGCGCGTCCGTCTCCGGGTTTTCACCGCCCCGTCCGACCTCAAGGAACTGGAGCGGCAGATCGAGGAAGTCACCCGAGAGAAGGACGCGGCCGTGGCGGGCCAGGAGTTTGAGAAGGCCGCCAAACTGCGCGACAGCGAACGCGAGCTCCGTGAACGCCTCAAGAATGAGAAGAAGGAATGGAAGGAAACGAAGGTCGGGCCCAAGAGCGTTGTCACGGCCGAGGACATCGCCAACATCGTCTCGTCCTGGACGGGCATTCCGGTGACACGCCTGGAGGCCGAGGAGTCCAAGCGCCTCCTCAATCTGGAGAATGTCCTCCACGAACAAGTCATCGACCAGGAGGACGCGGTCAAGGCCGTGGCCAGGGCCGTCAGGCGGGCTCGCGCCGGGCTCAAGGACCCGCGGCGACCCATCGGCTCCTTCATCTTCCTGGGCCCGACCGGCACGGGAAAGACCCATCTCGGCCTGGCCCTGGCCGAGGCCCTCTTCGGGAACCGCGACGCAGTCATCCGGATCGACATGTCCGAGTACATGGAGCGGCACAATGTCTCGCGGCTGGTCGGCGCCCCTCCGGGCTACGTCGGCTACGAAGAGGGCGGCCAGTTGACCGAGGCCGTCCGGCGCCGCCCCTACTCGGTCGTCCTCCTGGACGAGATCGACAAGGCCCACCCGGAAGCCTTTAACATCCTCCTCCAGATTCTGGAGGACGGGCGTCTGACCGACGCCCAGGGCCGTGCCGTGGACTTCCGCAATACTGTCGTGGTCATGACGGCCAACATCGGGGCCCACCTCATCACCAAAGAGGGCGGACTCGGCTTCCGCAGCTCCGACCGGAAGGCGGCCGCCGACTACGAGGTCATGAAGCAGCGCCTGATGGACCAGGTCAAGAAGGAGTTCCGGCCGGAATTCCTCAACCGGGTCGATGAAATTATTGTCTTCCGGCCCCTGGCCGAGGAGCATCTGGTCAAGATCGTCGGCCTGATGCTCAAGGATGTAGGCGCCCGTCTGTGGAGCATGGGCATCGAATTCGAGGTTACCGACGGGGCCAAGGCCAAGCTGGCCGAGGAGGGCAACGACCCCACCTACGGGGCCCGGCCGCTGAGGCGGGCAGTCGTCCGCTTGGTCGAGGATCCGCTCTCCGAGGAGTATCTTAAGGGTCACGTCAAGTCCGGGGAGAAGGTTCGGGTAGACTACGAAACGGAGAAGGGCTTCACCTTCACCAGCGCGGGACCGGCCTCGCCGCCGGTTCCAGACCCGGACGTCTCGGCAGGGGGGGGTCTCGCCCCCGCCGGGGCCGGCCCAACGGCGGTGCCCGGCCAAGGATCCGGCGGCCGGAGCGGCCGAGGCCTGAGCCCGGGCGGAAAGGGGCATCCGCAATCGAGCACGGACAAGCCCACGGCACCGGGCACGTAGATCGTCCAGGACCTCCGCCCCCGGGCGCGCTTTGCGCGCGGGCGGAGGTCCGCTCGGCCGGGCCGGCGGAAGCCCGGCCGAGCACGGGTGCGGCCGCCGGGCGGCGGCCGCACCCGCAGTTGGAACTCATCAACACCCTGCGGCTGGTCGCGCCGGGAACCCCGCTCCGCGAAGGCATGGACGGTATCCTACGGGGCCACACCGGGGCCCTCATCGTCGTCAGCGACAACCCGCAGGTCCTGGGACTCCTGGACGGCGGGTTCAAGCTTGACGCCCCGTTCACCTCGGCCGCCCTCTACGAGCTCTCGAAGATGGACGGGGGTATCATCCTGTCCGACAAAGCGACCCACATCCTTTTCGCCAACGTCCAACTCAACCCGGACCCGTCCATACCCTCGCGGGAGACAGGCATTCGCCACCGCACGGCGGAGCGCATGGCTCGCCAGACAGGTAAACTCATCATCGCCGTTTCCTCGCGCCGGAGTGTCATCACCCTCTACCGGGGGAGTCTCAAGTACATCTTGCGCGACATCAGCTTCATTCTCGACAAGGCCAACGAGGCCGTCGAGGTTCTGGAGCGCTACCGGTCCGGCCTGAATGAGGCCCTGGCCTCCCTGACCGCCCTGGAGTTCGAGGATCTCGTCACCGTCTCCGACTTCGCCACTGTCCTGCAGCGGTCGGAACTGGTGCTCAATGTGGCCGAGGAGATCGAAACCTACGCGGCCGAACTCGGCTCGGAGGGCCGGCTCGTCAGCATCCAGATGAGCGAGGTCGTTCCGGAGGTGGAAGCCGGCGCCCTCCTGATCATCCGTGACTACTGGAACGGCCCGCGCGAGTGCGACGTCGACGACGTCCAGGCCCGCCTCCGGTCCTGGTCCACCGCCGGCCTCCTCGACCCGGAGGACATCGGGAAGCTCATGGGCTACCCGGGCGGCGAGTCCGGACTGGGCCTGCCGGCCAGCCCACGCGGCCATCGCATCCTGCACGGGCTGCCGCGCCTGCCGGTGTCGGTGGTGGAAAAGGTCGTGTCCCGCTTTGGCAATCTCCAGCGCATCCTGGGGGCCACGCTCGGGGAACTTGACGCCGTGGAAGGCATCGGCGAGGCGAGGGCGCGCACCCTCAAAGAGAACCTGAGGCGGATGAAAGAGCAGATGATCCTGGGGGGCCGGCCGCAGAACTAGGGGCTCGGCCTCAAAGCGAGTCTAGCAGAAGTAGAACGGACCCAAGGCGGTCAGGCGGTCGCGTTCCCGCTCGAGAACCTCGGCCAGTTCGAGGCCGAGGACCTCGCACAGGCCGGCCAGGTAGAGGAGTTGAAGGCCGACCTCACTCTCAAGGGCCTCGCGACAGCCTTCGCAGAGATCTCCTTCGATGTGGGTCCGCATGTGCTGGGCCATCTGACGGTAGGGCGCTTCGGACGGGACTTGCTGCTTCTCGGCGTTGACCTTAATACAGCCACAGCCGGTGACGGCCTTGGCTACCGCGCGATTGGTCCGGGCGCCGGCTTCCTGGAGCTTAGACATGACATCAAGCACGCTTCTATGCCTGGCCAGGTACTTTCCGACAGTATCCTGGAACTCACGACAAAGAAGGTCCGCCATCTTCTGGCCTCTCTCCGACGTCGGTCCCCGGCTCCTGCCGGGGGACCTACGAAAAGTAATTGGTGGATGCAGGGGGATTCGAACCCCCGACCTCCTACATGCGAAGCAGGCGCTCTCCCAGCTGAGCTATGCACCCAACCAAAGATGGCAACTATGAAGTTGAGAACGCGAGCCACGTGTGCGCACAAATTGTATCTGACGCCCCGGCAGAGCGTCAAGTTCTGGGGCGCCGGGGCCTCGAGCGCTTGCGGTGGCAAGGGCTAAACCGGATTCTGGGGCAGGCAAAAAAGGTTTGACACCCCTGGAAGTTGCATGGTATGATTACAAGTTTCTTGACGACCCACCCTAAGGTATGGTAATGTGGGTGGCGAATTGCGTTTCCTGACCGGGTCCCGGACATTGGGGGTGATGGCAGCATTGTTCAGCGTCGGTGATAAAGTAGTCTACCCAATGCACGGAGCCGGCATCATCGAGGCCATCGAAGAACGCGAGATCCTTGGTCGGTGCAAGACCTACTACATAATGCGCCTGCCCCTCGGCGACATGAAAGTCATGATCCCAACCGACAACGTCGACGAGATCGGCCTGCGCGACATTATCAACCACGATGACGTCAAGAAGGTTATCGAGGTCCTCAAGGACTCCCGAAGCAAGATGTCTTCGAACTGGAACCGCCGGTACCGGGCCAACATGCAGAAGATCAAGAGCGGCAACATCTACGAGGTGGCTGAGGTCGTCCGCAACCTGCAGCTTCGCGACATGGAGAAGGGGCTGTCGACAGGGGAACGGAAGATGCTCTCCAACGCCAAGCAGATTTTGATCAGCGAACTGGTCCTGGCCGACAACATGGACGAGGACGGGGCCAAGCAGCTCATCGACAACCTGTTTCAGTAGGGTCGCGCGCGGCGGCCGGCGGGCGTGCCGCCGAGAATTGACAGTCATGGGTTGACGCGGAGCAGCCAGGTTGAAGCTGGCTGCTCCTTGCCATTTCATTGCAGGTTCTATAGACCTTTTGGCGAGACTTGGGATGCTCTATAATGATACAGGCTCCTTCGAAATCCCGAACAGGAAGGGGGTGAGAATAGCCCATGCTTAGACGAATCGCCCGCGCCGTTATCGCCGTGATGGGCGCCGGCGGCGGGGTCCTGGCGGCTTATCAGTTGTCCGACGTCGTCGAGAGCCTGGTCCGGATGCACTTTAACTTCTGGCAGACCCTCCTTTACCTCACCCTCAGCGGCATCGTGTTTGGACTGCTGGCTTACTTCATCGCCCCCTGGATCGTCACTCTCATCTGGTCGGCCACCAATTGGGTGGAGGGTCGCCTGCAGAAAGCTCCGATTCAGGACATATTGGCGGGTGCTTTGGGACTTATTTTGGGTCTTATTATCGCCAATCTCCTGGGGGCCGCCCTGGGTCGCATCCCCTACGTGGGTAGCTACCTGCCCACCCTGGGTAGCCTGATCATCGGCTACCTTGGTCTCAGCGTGGCGGTCAAGAAGCGAGACGAGCTTGTCTCCATGTTCGGCTGGCTCCGCCCCGGCGGGCGGGACCGGATCGCCTCGCGAGGCGCCGCGCCGAAGATTCTCGACACGAGCGTCATCATCGACGGCCGCATCGCCGACATTTGCCGGACCAGCTTCATCGAGGGACCCCTGATCATTCCGGCCTTCGTCCTCGAGGAACTGCGGCACATAGCCGACTCATCCGACACGCTCAAGCGCAACCGCGGCCGGCGGGGCCTGGACGTCTTGAACCGCATCCAGAAGGAACTCCGGGTCCCGGTCGAGGTCTACGAGCGCGATCTCGGAGACACTCTCGACGTTGACGCTCGGCTGGTCAAACTGGCCAAGCTGACCGGCGGCCGCATCGTTACCAACGACTACAACCTGAATAAGGTCGCCGAGCTCCAGGGTGTGCTGACCCTTAACATCAACGAGTTGGCCAACGCGGTCAAACCGGTGGTCTTGCCCGGAGAAGACATGTTGGTTCACATCGTCAAGGACGGCAAGGAGTCGGGCCAGGGCGTGGCCTACCTTGACGACGGAACGATGATCGTTGTCGACGGCGGGAAGCGCCACATCGGCGAGACCATCGACGTCCTGGTGACGAGTGTTCTCCAGACCGCGGCGGGGCGGATGATTTTCGCCCGGCCCAGGGGTGGAGCGGAGAAGGGTCCTGAGAGGAGCAACGCCCTCTAGTGGCGTCGGAGCGAACGGTGGCCGTGGTCGCGGCGGCCGGGCGGAGCGAACGGATGGGGGGCGGCGGGAACAAGGTCTTTCTGCCCCTGGTTGACCGGCCGCTTCTCGCTCACACCCTGAGCGTGTTCGAGGCCTGTCCGATGGTAGACGAAGTGGTCGTGGCCGTCGGCGAGGGCGAGGAAGACTTCTGCCGCCGCGAGGTCGTCGAGGCCTTCGAACTTCGCAAGGTGACCGGAGTGATTCGTGGAGGGGCCAGCCGCCAGGAAACCGTGGGGCTGGCCCTTCGTTTCGTCGGCTCGGCCGCGGGGGCTGTGGTCGTCCACGACGGGGCTCGCCCACTCCTGCCGGTTGGGCTTCTCGAGCGGGCCATCGAGCTTGGGCGTCAGCAAGGGGCCGTAGTCGTGGGGCTTCCGGCCAGGGACACGGTCAAGCGAGTAGAGCCAACCGTCTCGCGGGTGGTCGAAACCCTGGACCGGCGTGAACTCTGGCTGATTCAGACCCCTCAGGTCTTTTGGCTCGACCTTCTCCAGATGGCCTACCGCCGGGCGGCCGAGCGGGGCCTCGCGGCCACCGACGACGCCGGCCTGGTGGAAAGTCTGAAGCATGCGGTCCTTGTCCTGGCGGGCTCGGAAGAGAACCTCAAAGTCACGACTCCGCTCGACCTGGTTTTGGCCAGAGCCATCTTGGAGAACCGGGCCAGGCGGAAGACGGGGTAGTCGGCCCCGCGGAACGCGAGCGCCGGCCGAGCGCCGTGCAGACAAGTGGGCGAACTCGCGGGCGCCGGCCGAGCGCGGCGGAGACAGATGGGCCGGCCTCGAAGCCGGGAGATAGCCCGAAGTTGGAGGTGGCGCCCGTGGCGACGACGAGGATCGGTCTGGGGTTCGATAGCCATCGGTTCGTCAAGGGGCGACCGCTCGTGCTGGGCGGGGTAAAGATCCCCTTCGAGTTCGGCCTCGACGGCCACTCCGACGCCGACGCCCTCGTTCACGCCATAATCGACGCTCTGCTGGGCGCCACGGGGCGCGGCAACATCGGCGAGCGGTTCCCGGACACGGACCCAGCCTACGCCGGGGCGGACAGTTGCGCCTTGCTCGGGGAAGTGTGGCGGGAACTGACCGCCGACGGGTGGCAAGTGGTCAACCTTGACTGCGTCGTTATCGCCGAGAGCCCCAGGCTAGGGCCGCACCTGGCGGCCATGCGGGGCCGGCTGGCCGAGCTGCTTGGGGTCACGCCCGCCGAGGTGAGCGTGAAACCCAAAACGGCCGAAGGACTGGGGCCTATCGGACCCAGCCGACCTGACCGGTGGCCGGACACCCGCGAGCGGGAATCCGGATTGGCGGCGATGGCGGTGGTGCTGATGAACAAGGGCGCCTAGAAGCGCGCAAGACCTCGCGCTGTATCCGGCACTCTCGCCGGTTGCTCGATCCGCCCGCTCTCCCCTACTCCTCTTCCTTCTTCTCCGCCTGGTGCTTCTCGATGATGCCCTGGGCGATGTTGCCCGGGACTTCTTCGTAGTGGTCGAACTCCATGGAGAAAGTGCCTCGACCCTGGGTCATGGAGCGGAGGTCGATGGCGTAGGTGAACATCTCCGCCAGCGGGACGAGGGCCTTGACCTGCTGCAGGGCCCCTTCGGGCTCCATTCCGAGGATGCGGCCCCGCTTCCGGTTGAGGTCACCGATGACCTCGCCCATGTAGGAGTCGGGGATGAGGACCGAAACGCTGACAATGGGTTCGAGGAGGACCGGGCCGGCCTCCATGATGCCCTTCTTGAACGACATGGAGGCGGCGATCTTGAAGGCCATCTCCGAAGAGTCGACGTCGTGGTAGGAGCCGTCGTAGAGGCTGGCTTTGAAGTTGGTGACCGGATGCCCGGCCAGGACGCCCTTATCCTTGGCCTCGCGCAGGCCTTTCTCGACGGCCGGGATGTACTGGCGGGGAACCGAGCCGCCGAAGATGTTCTCCTCGAAGACGAAGTCCTCGTTGGGCTCGGGTGAGTACTCGACCCAGACGTGGCCGTACTGACCGCGACCACCGCTCTGACGTTTGAACTTGCCCTCAGCCTTGACCGTCTTGCGGATGGTCTCTTTGTAGGGAACCTTGGGGGTTTTCAGAAAAACGTCAACCCCGAACTTGCGCTTCATCCGCTCGGTGGCCACGCCCAGGTGCAGCTCGCCCATGCCGCAGAGAATGGTCTCGCCGGTGCCCTGCTCCTTGCGGACGGAAAGAGTTGGGTCCTCTTCCCTGATCCGGCTCAGGGCCTGGCTGATCTTCTCCTCGTCGCTCTTGGTCTTGGGCACGATGGTCACCTGGTAGACGGGCTTGGGGAACTCCGCCGGGGCGAAGACGATGGGATGAGTCTCCTCGCAGAAGGTGTCGCCGGTTGACGTCTCCTGGAGTTTGGCCACCGCCCCCAGGTCGCCGGCACCGACCTTGTCGACCGGCTCCTGCTGCTTGCCCCGGATGAGGAGGAGCTGGCCGATCCGCTCCGATGAGCCCCGCGGGCCGTTATGGGTCTGGGAGTTGGAGGCCAGGGCCCCGGAGTAGACGCGGAAGAGAGTGAGCTTGCCGACATAGGGGTCGGCCATGGTCTTGAAGACGAAGGCCGAGAAAGGGGCGTCGTCCCTGGCCGGACGCTCTTCGTCGGCCTCGGTCTTGGGGTTACGACCCTTCGCCGCCGGGCTGTCGGCCGGTGAGGGCGCGGCCAGGCGGATTATGTCAAGGAGAGGCTGGATGCCGATGTTCTTGAGGCCCGTCCCGCAGAGCACCGGGACCAGCTTTCCGGAGATGACGCCGGCCCGGATGCCCTGACGCAGCTCGTCCGGGGTCAGGGTCTGGCCATCGAGGTACTTCATGGTCAGGTCGTCGTCGGTTTCGGCGGCGGCCTCGATGAGGCTTTCGCGGTCGGGGGCGGCCTTGTCGGCCAATTCGCCGCTGAGGGGTTCGGTCTTGGGGTCGCGGCCCTTGCCGTCTTCCCAGGTGAGGACCTTCTCGCCGATGAGATCGATCACCCCGCGGAAGCCGACCTCGGACCCGACCGGAAGAGTGACCGGCACGAGGTGGCGGCCGAAGGCCTTGCGCAGGCCCTCCAGACACTTGTCGAAGTTCGCGTTCTCGCGGTCCATCTTGCTGATGAAGACGATTCGGGGCAGGGAGTTCTCGTCGGCGTACTTCCAGACCAGTTCGGTCCCCACTTCGACCCCGCTGACCGCGTCGACGAGGACAACGACGCTCTCGACCACGCGCAACGAGGACTTGACCTCGGCCACGAAGTCGAAGTAGCCGGGGGTGTCGACAACGTTGACCTTGACCCCCTGCCACTCCAGGGGGGCCATCGAGGCGTTGATCGACACCTGGCGACGGATTTCCTCCGCGTCGTGGTCCATGGTGGTGTTACCGTCGGTCGTCTTTCCGAGCCGCTCGATGACCCCGGCGTCGAAAAGCATGGCCTCGGCGACGGAGGTTTTGCCTGCCCCGCCGTGCGAGACCAGGGCAATGTTGCGGATGTCCGAGATAGCGTACTTCTTCAAAGGCGAGCGCCCCTTTCGCAGGCGACGGAACCAGACCGACGACCCGACTGCCCCGGATGGCCGATCACGCTCGCCACCCTCCGGAGACAGCCCTCCGGGTCTGGGGCAACAAGATAAGGCTTTATGCAGGTCTTGTGACATCCGCCAACCGCGGGAGATAACGGCTGAGAAGCCAAACTCAGCGGTTCGCCGATAGGCAGTAGATTCCTTCCCTGGACTTAGTTTGGCCGGATCGGAGGGAGGGTGATACGGGGGGAGCGGGGGCGGGCGGCCATCTGGCAAACGGAGGCAGGCGAGGAAGGAGGTGGCGTCCGGCGGAACGAACGTAGGTGAGTTCCGGAGACCGCCTCTGGAGGCGAGCTGTCCTGAGCCTGCCAACCCCGGCCGCGCAGGCCTCACCCGCTGGTGGTCCCCTTGACCTTTTCGTCGACCGGCATGACATAATCAAGGTTTTCGCCGCCTACCTCCATGAGAGGCCGCCCGGACACGTGCTGCACGTGACCGGGGAGGGTGGGCTGGGGAAGTCGCTGCTGCTGAGATACCTGCGAGAGCGATGCTGCCACCGCGTGGACGAGGCCTACTGGCCAAATCTTCGCAAGGAACGCGGGGTGGCGTTCTCGACGGGTTTTATCCGGGCCGCCACGGCCGTCCCCGTGCCTGCGGCGCACCTGGACTTCAGCCTGCCGCCCACCTCCGACCACCAACCTCAGGATCGCGTGGGAGGGCTCGTCGCGCTTCGGCAAGGACTGGTCCAAGAGCATGGTCTGCGTTTCCCCCGCTTCGACTACGCCTATCTGATCTACCTTGACAGGCTTCACAGCCTCACCAGGGAGCGCTTCGCCCAGTACTTCCCGGCCGTGGAAACCGTGAGGCTGCTGGAGAACCTTGTCCAGACTCTACCCTTCCTGGGCTCGCTTCTGGCCGCGGTTCGACTTCTAGCCGGCGTGGTCCCTCGCAAAGCCGGGGAGGTCGGCCCGTGGGCGAAGGCTGTCAATTCGAGCTTCGCCGGACGCGTGGCCGGACTCGACCTCCACGCCGAGTTGGCGGCCGAACTGGCCGACTACTTCGCCGTCGACTTGCGGGCTGTGGTGACTCGCCCCGACGGGCCGCCGCGAGTAGCCCTCTTTCTTGATGGCCTGGATGGCTTCTGGTCTCGCGCCGACGAGTTCTCGCCCTTCAACTTCCACGCTCTCGACGAATGGGTCCGCCGGCTTCTCCTGGGCCTCTTTCGAGAGGGGCCGTCGGGGGTCGTAGTCGTGGCCGCAAGCAGAAAGCCTCCGACCTGGGAGAGGGCGAGCCCGTTTCCGGTTCCGAGGAAGGTCCTGCGGTCGGCGCCCCTCGGACCGCTGGGCCGGGAGGATAGTGAGGAGTACCTCGGGCTTGCCGGCGTGGAGAATGCCGCGACGCGGCACGCGCTTGTGGACTACACCTGGATCGAGACCGGCGACCCTACTCGGAACGGAGGGTCCGGTGGAACTCATCCGCTGCTCTTGCGCCTGGCGGCCGAGGTGGCCCAAGCGGCCCCGGGACGTTCCTGGGATGCGTCCGATCTGGATCGGGCCCTGACCGAGGCCGGTAAGGTCGGTGAACTCCTGACCTGGCTCCTCCGCTTTACCGATCGGTCTACGGGAGAGGCTCTCCAGGCGGTGGCCGTGGCCCGGTCCTTCGACCAGGACATCTATAGCCACCTGGGGGCCGACCTCAAGTTTGAGACCAGCCCCGCCCGCTTCGCCAAGATCACGGCCATGTCGTTTTGCTGGGCCCTGCCCGGCGGGCCGGGTCGCTTCCGGGTCCACGACCTGGTGCGGCGCCTGGTCGCCGAGACGGAAGCCCCCGAGGAGAACGCACTGAAGGCCCACCGGAGCCTCGAGGCCTACCACCGCCGGCGCCTGCCGGCCGACCCCCTGGCCATCGTCGAGGTTCTCTACCACCAGACCTACTCTGACGAGAAGGTGGCCGCGGAAACCTGGAAAGAGGAGTTCTTCGATGCCGTCGAGCGCAGCGATCTCTCGATGTGCGCCGCTCTGCTGGAGGTCTGGGCTCACGTCTTCCGGCGGGTTCGAGGCCATCCGCGGGCGGATGCGCTGTCGGAAATCGCCGGCTACCTGGCCCTTGTCAGTCGCCACGACGAGGCCCGCGGGTTCTACAAGGAGGCCCTGGCGGCCTACTCCGAGGCTCTGGCCCTGGCCCCGCAGGATCTTGTCGTCCTCTGTAACCGGGCCGTGGCCCTGTGGAGACTCGCCGATCGCGAGGCCAGACTCGGCCGCCACGACGAGGCCCGCGGGTTCCTCGTGGAGGCTCTGGCGGCCTACTCCGAGGCTCTGACCCTGACCCCGCGGAACCCTAGCTTCCTCAGTAACCGGGCCGGGGCCCTGCGGGGACTCGCCGATCTTGAGGCCGACCTCGGCCGCCACGACGAGGCCCGCGGGTTCCTCGTGGAGGCCCTGGCGGCCTACTCCGAGGCTCTGACCCTGGCCCCGCAGAGCCCTGTCGCCCTCGGCAACCGGGCCGTGGCCCTGCAGAGCCTCGCCGAACTCGAGACCAACCTCGGCCGCCACAACGAGGCCCGCGGGTTCTACAAGGAGGCCCTGGCGGCGTGTCTTGACCTTCTGCGGATCGTTCCGGGAGATCGTGACGCGCAGTCCCTCAGGCACCGGCTGGAGCGACGCCTGGCGGACAAGGACTACCCCCCGCCCTCTAGATAGGCTTCCAGGTTCACCGTATAGGCCCGGATGGCGGCGACGGTGTAGTTGTTGCTCGGGTTCCAGAGGAGCCAGCCCTTGATGCCCAGTTCGTGGGTGGCCCGGATCTGGTCGAGAACCTCTTCGGGGCCGTAGTGGTTGTAGAGGCTGAAGTCCTGGAGCCAGGGGCGGAACTTCTCCTTGGCCTCGGGACCGAGACGGTCGAGGCCGTCGGAGAGAGCGCCGAGGATCGTCTCGTAGGGGGCGGCGTCGGGCGAGGAGAGGCCGAAGTGCCCGGGGCCGTAGTGGGAGGGGTAGATCATCGGACTTACGTAGTCCACGGCCAGGGTGATGGTCTCAAGGACTTGACCCAGGGAGGTGTCGACCCTGGTCGAGAGGATGATGCCGAAGACGTCGGCCGAGACGAGGCAACCGTAGGGGGCCAGGCGCTCCCGGGCCAGGCTCAGGAACTCGGTGATGGCCAAGACCCGGTTGGCGTTGTCGGGGCCGTTGGGCCGGCTGAAGACGGCGCTCTTCATGTCGCCGTCGGTCGGAAAGCGAACGTAGTCGAACTGGATTTCGTCAAAGCCGAGGCTGGCCGCTTCTTCGGCCAGGGCCAGGTTATAGTCCCAGACCTCAGGCCGAAAGGCGTCGGTCCAGGCGTTGCCGGCGTGGTCCCGCCAGATGCTTCCGTCGGGGCGCTTCACGGCCAGGTCGGGGTTGTGGACCGAGAGGGTCGAATCCTCGAACGTGACCAGGCGACCGATAACGTAGATGTCGTAGGCCTTGGCCATGCGGAGCATGCCCTCGATGTCCCGGATCTGGATAGAGACAGCCCCGGCCTCGAGGAAGGCCGGAACCTGGGTGTCGTAGGTGGCCCGCCCCTGTTCGTCCTTGATGTTGATGACCATGGCGTTTAGGGCCGAGCTATCGACAAGCTCAATCAGTTTTCGAAAAGCGCCCGGCTGCCCGGCGGTGTAGGCCGTCAGGTAGATACCCCGGACCTCGCCGGCCAGGGGATTAGCCGATCCCAGGCCGCCGCCGCCGGCCAGGATGGCCGCCGGGGCTTGGGCGCCCCAGCCTCGGTAGCCGGTGGAGAGAAGGGGTGTCGAACCAGCGCGGGCCGAGGCGACACGAGGGCTTGAGGCATAGGCGCCACCGGTGGCGCCGGATATCGTGGCGGGCTTGGCCCAGGATGGCCAGGAGCGGGCCGCCTGGAGGGCCGCGGTCGAAGGTTCTCCGGCCGTGTCGAGTCCGGTCTCGGGATGGCGATCCAGGGTCAGAGCCGACAGGGGGCCGGAGACAAGCCCGGCGACCAGGACAAGACTGACGAGAAGCACCGCTCCGGCGAGACCCTCGGGAAAGCGAGGCGGTAGCCGCCGCAGGATGCGGGAGACCAGAGTATCGGCCGCGTGACGGCCTTCGGGCGGGCTGACCTCGGGGCTCGACAGAATCCTCACCTCGAACTCACTAGCAGGGAAGGGAGACCGATGCTTCGCTCAAGACGTTGGCCGGGCTCCCTTGTGACCGCTGGCAGTCTATTTGGGGAAATGCGTCGTAGTTCCTGCTAATGAAGTTGACAGAATCCGTTCCGCCCGAGCTAGATCCTCGGCGGCATTGAGGTTGAGAAAGAGATCGGCCGGGTCGCCGAAGAGACGGATGTCCGTCTCGGGGATGTCCACGACCTCAAGACCGCGCATGGCCTCGGTCATCCGGAGGCCGGCCGGGCCGCCGGTCGAAGGGACCAAGGTTTGAAGATGATCCCGGCAACGCGGCCCGTAGACGGCGTGAAGGGGTTCGGCGTAGGCGGTCCGGGCGGGAGCGGCGGTTTGACCGGAGCGACCGCAATCGGCTACCGCCTCGGCGCTCCACCGGGGCAAAAGGACGTCGAACCGCCCCGCGTAGCGCTCGGCCGCGAAGAGAAGGTGCAGAATGAAGGCCGGGCTCAGCAGGGGCATATCGCCGGCGAAGGCCAGGACGTGACGACCGTGCGACGCCGACAGGGCGGTCAGGAGGCCGCCCAGGGGGCCCGAGCCGGGAACGAGGTCGGGCAGGGCGCGGATGGAGGCGAAGGAGGAAGAAACGCGTCGGGGGTCGGCGTCGTGGGCACGCCCCTCGCCCGGCGCCCGGCCGACAACCAGCACCGTGTCGAAGAGTGGGCCAAGAACCTCCAGGCATCGCTCCGATTGGGGTCGCCCGGCGACACTGATGGTCCACTTGTCCCGACCCCCCAGGCGCCTGCCCCGGCCCCCGGCCAGCACAGCGGCCACCGTTAGCCGACCCCCTGGTTTGCCGGAGCGGACCTCGCCCGCCCAGCGGGTCAGAAGAGGCAGATTGCCGTCGATCAGCCGGGCAATGCGCGAGGAGGTCCGGCCGGCCTCACCCTCGCCTTCCTCCAGGGACCAGGTGTCCAGGACCGGGCCGGCCGCCCCCCGCACCGGATGCCCCGGCCGCGAATGGACGTGGATGCGCGGATGGGGCGAGTCCGAGAAACCCTCAGCCAGGACGACGACGTCGGAAGGGGGTCGGGGTCGAACAAAATCGAGGGCCAGGTCGACAAGTTCGGCCAGGGTGGCATGCCGCTCCAGGCGTTCGGAGGCCGGCTGCCCTGCCCCGGCGACATAAGTCCCGCCCGGCCAGGTCAACCCGATAATCGTGGCGCCGGCCTCGGCGAAGCGCTCGGTGTCGGTGCCCGGCTGATCGACTCGATCCACGGCCGTCGCGCGCTTTAGGGCCACAATGGCGCGGTCCGGACGGGCAAGCTGCCGCACAAGGTCGACGACGAGGGTTGTCTTGCCGCAATCCTTGGCCCCCGTGATGAGCACGACGGGCGGAGTCCGTTCGGACAAGGGACGCTTCCTCCTCGATCTGACCCGCTAGCGCGTTTCGCCGTCCGGCCGAGCGGTCCTCCGGTCCGGACCCGCCTCTCGGGCGCCCCAGCCGGTCCCCTTTCCTCTCCCCGCCGCATACCTTGGACCGGGGACGCAATCCGCCCGCTACCAGAGGACACCATCCGCGTCCCGCCGGGGGGCGCCATGCGCGTACTCCTGCTCCTGGCTCGCTTCTTCGCCGCCGGGCAGACCAACCATGTCGTCGACCTGGCCCGCGCCCTCGCGGCCGCCGGACACCAGGTGACCCTGGTCTCGACCGGTCCCTCCGGCCACGGTCGCTCCTTCCGCCGGGCCTACACCCACGACCTCCACCAGGCCGGGGTCGAGGTTGTCTTGTCCGATCTTGAGGGCGGCCTTCCTCCCGGGCTACCGTGCCCAGACATCATCCACGCCCACTCGACCCTGGACTTCGCCCGGGCGGAGCGCCTGGCCTCCCGGCTTCACCTGCCCTTCGTCCTGACCCTGCACGGCCTGGGGGCTACCCACCTTCTCGCGGCGGGGGCGCTCGCGCGAGCGGCGGCGGTGATCGCCGTGGGCCGGAGGGTGGCGGCCGAAGCCCTGACGGTCACGCCAAGAGTCGTGGTCATTGAGAATGGCGTAGATACGCGGCGCTTTCGGCCCTACGCTACGGACCCGGCCCCATCCGGCGATCCACCGTGTGTGGCCCCGGCCGCCGCCGACTCGCTATCGCCGCCGGCCATGGGTCGCCCCTTCACCATCCTCTACGCCGGGCGGATCGACCCCGAGAAGCGGCGGACTTTCCGCGATCTGGCCGGGGCCGTGTCCCTTCTAGCCGACCATCGTCCCGCCCGCTTGGTCGTTCTGGCCGTGGCCCTGCCCGCCCTCGGCCTCGATCTCGGGTCCGGGCGGAAGCGCGAGGAGATCATCGATTTCAGGGGTTGGCGGGTCGACCCTGCCCCGATCTTCCGGAAGGCCGACGTGGTAGCCGGGTCGGGTCGGGTGATCCGCGAGGGGATGGCCTCCGGCCGCCCCTGCCTTCTCGCCGGTCAGCTCTACGGGGGCATCGTCTTCCCCGGGGCCCTGGACCCGGCCGGTCACGACTTCAGCGCTCGCGGGACACAAAGTCACCCAGCCCAGGTCCAGCGAATTCTGGCCGACCTCACTCGCCTGGCCACCGACCAGGGTCTCGTCCGCACCCTCGGCCGGGCGGGTCGGGCCTACGCCTTGGCCCACCTCGGTCTCGAACGGGCGGCGGCCCTCACGGCGGAGGTCTACGAAGAGGTTCTGCGCGGCCGCGACCGTGCCCCTTAACCCACCCGTAGATCCGACTGGCCCCGACAAGAAACCGAGGGTATCTCCTCGCCAGCCAGAGCCCCAACCCGGCCACCGAGTCCACAGGACCCGCCGTCGGAAACTCGGCCAGGAAGTCCGATAGGAAGGAGGCCGGTGGAGTCCGGCCGGCCAGCCCGTATCGGTAGGCCACGTAGAGGGCCTGTTTCGTGCAGGCCCTCCGGTAGAGGGCGGAATCGACCACCTCGGGCGCGGCGACGGGCGACCACTTCCGGAGGAGGGCCGTCTGGGCCGCCACCACTCGCTCCGGATCGGAGCTGACACTCCCCGCCCTGACCCGATATAGGAAGACGGGTTCGGGGAGGCAGAGAAACCGCCCGCCAATCGCGAGCCGCAGCCAGAAGTCGAAGTCCTCGCTGCCGCGACGGAGAGCCGGGTCGAAACCTCCGAGAGCGTCGAAGACGTCCCGGCGGATCATGACGCTGGAGGGCATGACATCGCAGCCCATCAAGACTTCGGCTACGGTGAGGGGGCGAAGGCCCCGGATCGTCTGGGTCGGCAGGACCGGGCGGGACCGTCGACCCGGGCTGTCCTTCCAGGCCCTGGCCACCGCCCGCTCCATTCGCCCGTCCGGGACCAGCGGCAGCCTGGACGACCCCAGGGCCGGAGGCGGGTCCCCGCCTTCGCGGACGAGTCGTTCGATAACCGATATCTGTACTTCCAGCTTCCGCGGCAACCAGACGTCATCCGCGTCGCACAGGGCCAGGTAGTCACCCCTGGCCTCGGCCGCCCCGAGGTTCCTGGCGGCGGCGACGCCCTGGTTGGCCTGCCGGACGACTCTTACCCGGGGGTGGTCCCCGGCGCCGTGGTATCGCTCTTGCACCCAGGCCGCCGTTCCGTCGGTGGAGCCGTCGTCGACCACGATGATCTCCTCCGGCGGGCGGGTCTGGCCCAGGACGGCGTCGAGGGCGACGCCGATAAACGACCGCCCGTCGCAGACCGGGATGATGGCGCTGACGGTGAGCATCAGCCGCCTTCCGAGGCCGCGATTACGGCCTCAACCGCCCGCCATTCCTCCGAGGTCAGCGGCCGCTCGAGGACACCCGCCGGCCGTCGCCGCAACTGGCGGCGGATCGAGGCCGGGAGGAATGGGTAGATGTAGCGAGCCAGGGCCGGCAAGTAGAACCGCTTGGGCAGGTTCAGGGTCCTGATGGCCCTGAGGTTAAGGCTAACATGGTCTCGATTTCGCCAGGCGTGGCTTCGAATGGTGTGAAACTTGCTCGTGGCCATCGATATGCGATACACGTGGAGGACCTCGGGCAGGGAGGCGAAGCGACCTCCGGCGGCGGCCAGACGGATCCAGAGGTCGAGGTCCTCGAGGTCCTTGATCCCGCCGGGGAGTTCGGCATAGCCTCCGACCCGCTTCACCGCCTCGCGGCGGTAGGCGACCCCGCCGTGGGCCACGGGGATGAAGAGCCCTAGGCTCCGGACGATATCATCGTGACCCTTCGGGGTAACGCGGACGTAGTTCTCACCCCGGATGTCGTCGAGGACAACGTAGTCGGATCCCACCACGTCAATGTCCGGATGGCTCTCCAGATAGCCGATCTCGGCCTCCAGCCGGCGGGGGAGACTCCAGTCGTCGGCGTCCATGACGGCGATGATCGGCGCGCGGGCGGCGGCGAGTCCGGCGTTGAGGGCGGTGGGCCGGCCCAGGTTTCGGGGCAGGGTCAGCAGGCGTATCCTCGGGTCCCCGGAGCCCCGGGCGAGGTCGCCGAGACCTCGAACGAGGTCCCCGGTGCGGTCAGTGGACCCGTCGTCCACGACCAGAAGTTCAAAGTCGCCCCTGGTCTGGCCGAGAAGGCTGCGGATAGCCCCGGCAATGGTCCTCTCCTCATTGTAGGCGGTCATGAGAACGGTAGCGGCGATTGTCACCCAAGCATCCTCCCGCGTCCCTGACTGGTGCGGTCACGCGGTCCGAGAGCCAGAGTGACGACAAGCCCGCCAAGGATCCAAAGATGTCTCCAGTGGAGCGAGGAGACGAACATCGACACGGCCAGGTAACCAACAAAGGAAGCCAGGACGGCGATAAGGAGGTGGTTCGGCGGCCGACCAAGGATCAGGCGACCCGCGGCCCGCCAACCGAACCAGACCAGGGCCCCGAAAGCCAGGAGAAGGCCAACCCCACCGATCCAGCCTTCCTCAAGGAAGGTCAGGACGAAGAGGTTGTGCGGGCTGATCCCGTATCGACCGACGCCGAGCCCGGGCCCAGCCCCGAGCGGAACCGTGGAGATGGCCTTGAGGCCGATGAGGATGTCCGGGAAGCGACCCTCAAGGTCATACCAGCGCAGTTCCAGGAGGGAGCCTCCCAACCCGCCGCGGATGCCCACGGCGATGGCGGCCACCAGGGCGGCCCCGGCCACGAAGGGTCCCGCCGCCCTCACCCGGTGACCCAGATGGGGAAAGACCAGGCCGATGGCGACAGCGGTGGCCACCATTAGACCTCCAAAGGCCGCCCGTGAACCGGACATGACCACTCCGCCGGCGAAGAACAAGGCGGCGGCCAGCCAGGCGACCCGCTTTGGCCTCGACCGGCTCAGAAGGCCCAGAAGAAGCGAGGCCGTCGCCGGCAGGAAGAGACTCGGCCCGTAGACGTTGGAGTCCTTGAAGAAACCGCGGAACTCCGTGCCGTACTGCAGCACGGCCGTCCGAAGGGGCTCGAAAGCGAAACCAAGCCACCCGTAGAGGGTGCCGAGGAGGGCCCCCAGACCAAGACCGATCAGGACGTCGACCACGAGCGTTCCGGACGAAACCCCGGTGGCCGCGGCCACGAAAACGACGAGGCAGTAGCCCGTGATCATGGCGCTCGCGGTCGAGAGTGTCCCCGGACCGCCGGCCACCCAACCCACGGCCAGGCCGAGAGCGAGCAGGGCCAATCCGACGACAACCGGCCGCAGGCGACGGTCGGCCAGAGGCCTGAGGTCGAGGCCTCGCCTCCGCCAGCTATGGACGAGCCAGATCGCGAACAGGGCCTCGAAGGGCGAGGGTTCGAAGAGAACGATAGAAGCCGTGGCGAAAAGGAGGATGACCCCTCCCCGGTAGGATAGCCGGAGGAGAAGTCCGTAGAGAACCATCGTCGCCATCAAGGTGGCGGCCACGGGAAGGGCTACGTCGGCCTGCCGCCCCGCCGAGACAACCTTGAAGAAGTCCAGCCGGGACCCGCCGGTTGACGGCTTGTTGGCCGCTTGACCCCACAGCCTGGCCCGGAGAGCGTCGGCCCCCGCCAGGGGACCGTCGGCGGTCACGGAGATGTCCTCGAAGCTGACCCTCCAGCCGGGCGAGACTTCGAAATCCATCCTGCCCCAGCCCGGACTCACGGCCAGGAGGCACTCGGTCCAGGCCCCAGACGACGTCAGTTCCGCCACCCTCGTCAGGCCCGTCCCCCGGTCGGAAACCCGAATGAGACCGGGGCCGGATGTCAGGACCCCAGGCGCCGAGCCACCCGACGCCGAGCCAGCCGACGCCGAGCCGTCCCTGGCTCCTCCATCGGCCTCCACCCGGTACCAGACCCTGAGAACCGCCTCCGCCGCGACCCTGTAGCCGCAGTAGAGACCGGCCGGCTCGGTCGCCCCCCTGAGATCGACAACCTGGCTAAAACCGGACCGTCCCGGGCCGGACTCGAAGAGTCCGCCTCTCTCGATGACGCTGTGGTTCTGGGCCTGCCAACCGTAGGCCAGGCCTTTCGGGAAACTACCATTGAAGTCGCCTACGTAGACTCCGTCCGGCAGAAACAGCCCGAAAAGGAGGTTGATCCCGACGATCAGGATACCCAGCCCGACGGCCCAGCAGAGCCGGGCGGGCCGGCGGCGCTTCGCGCCGTCGGTCGCCCCTCCGGTTCGCGTCGCCGCGGCACCCACCCCAGGTCCGGTTCGCGTCGCCGCGACCGCCGCGAGCTTGGCCCGCTTCGCCCCCTCAGCCCCCGCGATCCCGCCCCGACCAGCCACGTTAGCGCCCTCCCGTGGTCTCGTAGAGGGCCGCGAGATCCGAAACAAGGCGCTCCAAGTTGTAGGTCGAGCGAACAGCGGCGCGACCTCGCTTCGCGAGGTCGCGCCGGGCGGAGGCGTCCGCCAAGAGAGCGAGGACGGCGTCAGCGGCCTCCTTCGCGTCGCGGGCCACCACCCCGCACCCGGTTTCCTCCACCACTTCGTGGCAGCCTGGTCCCCGGCGCGCGACCACGGGCGTCCCGGCGGCCATGGCCTCCAGAATGGCCAGAGAGAGGCCTTCCCAGCGGGCCGTGTGGAGGTAGACCGTCGCCTGCGAGAGGGCTTCGAGGAAGTCCGGCCTCGGCGCCCAGGGGAGAAAGACAATGCCCTCCCGCACGCCGGGCTCAAGACGCTCCAGGCCCCGGCGCACGGCAGACTCCAGACGGCCGCTCCCGATCCAGACAAAGCGAACCACGGGGCCGGCCCGGGTCGCGAGGGCCGCGCTGGTTCCGGCCTCATCCCCTAGCGCCGCCAGCACCCTGGCCGCAACCTCAATCATGAAAAGCGGATCCTTTTGCGGGTCGAGTCGCCCGCCTGAGAGGACCAGGCCCCCGCCGGTCCCGAGGGCGTCCGGGGGCCGGCCGCGGACCACCGACGGCCCCGCCCAACCATTCTGGGGCGCCACTCCGTTGTAGGCCTTCACGACCGTGGCTCCAAGCCTCTCGGCCAGCCGCCGCTCTCCCGGTCCACAGGCCACGCAAACGACCCCGGGGGTCCGGGCCAGGAGTCTCTCCGCGCCCCAGATAAGGGCCCGCATGGCCAAGCTGAGATCCCGGCGCAGAAAGGCAAAGCAGTGGGGGGTGTAGTAGACTCCCGTCGGAGTATGACCTTCAGGTCGCCGCCGCCATGACAACCGCCCCCTCCGGCGGGAAACCAAGACCACCCGTCCGGCCATCCCGGCCCAGGAGGAGTGAAGGTGGAGGATGTCCGGCCGCTCCCGATCAAGGAAGGCCGCCAACCCGCGGACGTACTTGACCGGACCGCGTCCGTCCGTCACGCGGCTCAGGTCCACCAGACGGCAGGCGGGAAAGTCCCTCTCCAGGACCGCCTTCGGGGGAGACTCCGGCCGGGGCCAGTAGGCCAGGGTGATGTCGAAACCTCGCTGCGCGAGTTCGGGGCAGACCAGCTTCAGCCACTCGTAGACACCGCCGGCGAAAGCTTCGGTGACCATGGCCACCCGAGTCTTGGCCCTCACCAAGCGGCCTCCTCCCCACTCCCCGCGCACCCACCAGCCCTGGACATCCTCTTGGGCGTCCCGCCTCGGACATCGCAAGGCCCCAGGCGAGGGGCGGATAGCTTGCCGTTCGGCGTCCTTGTGGCAAAGTCCTGTCAAAAGGAGCGATTCGCAGATCGCTAGTGGGAGAATGCGTCCGTCCGTTGAAGTTACAGCCGTCCGCTACCGCGACTGCACACAGAGGGCGGGGGGTTAGACGAGGTGCACGCACCGTCCAGCAGTTGGTCGGCGGCCGAAGACAGCCCACTGGCCATGTGGCCCAACGCCTTCGTCAAGCGAGTCGTCGATCTCCTCGGGTCCGGCTCGCTCCTTGTTCTGACCGCGCCACTCCTGGTTGGAGTAGCCCTCGCCGTCCGCATCGGATCTCCGGGGCCCGTCCTCTTCTCCCACCAGCGCGTTGGGCGCGGCGGCCGCGAGTTCATGTGCCGCAAGTTCCGGACTATGAGCCCCGACTCCGACCGGCGCCTAGCCGAGATCCTGGCCCGCGACCCGGCCCGTCGCCGGGAGTGGGAGCGCGAGTTCAAACTCAAGGACGACCCCAGGGTGACCAGGATCGGCCGGTTCCTGCGTCGGACCAGCCTCGACGAGCTTCCCCAACTCTGGAACGTAGCCTGCGGCGAGATGAGCCTGGTCGGGCCGAGACCGATAGTCCGCGACGAACTAGACCGGCTGGACGGCGCTCTTGAAAGCTACCTGGCGGTTCGCCCGGGCCTGACCGGGCTGTGGCAGGTCAGCGGACGAAACAACATGGACTATGGGCAGCGGGTCTTGCTCGAGGCCTCCTACGCCCGGAACTGGTCTCTCTGGCTCGACGTCAGCCTGCTACTGCGAACGGTCAGAGCCGTCTTCACCCGGCGCGGGGCCTACTGATCCTTCGGCCGCCGACTCGACCCATCGCTCATCCCGGACGATCTCCATTAGATAGGCTCTGAACTCCTCGGCCAGGTCGGCCCGAGCCAGGGCGCACTCGACTGTGGCTTTGAGAAAGCCCATCTTGTTGCCCACGTCGAACCGGTGCCCACGGACGCGCACGCCCCAGACGTTCCCTCGAGCCGCGAGAGTCTGCAAAGCGTCAGTGAGCTGAATCTCTCCGCCGTATCCGGGCCCCGTGGAGGCCAGGATGTCGAAGATCTCCGGCGGCAGCACGTACCGGCCCAGGATGGCCAGACTAGACGGACTGCTCTCCGGCGCCGGCCTCTCAACCAGGTTCGCCAGCAGCAGCCCGCCCTCGCCTTCCTCACCCGAGACGATGCCGTAGCGGGAGACGTCATTCCGGGGGACTTCGCGCACTCCAATGACAGCCCGCGCCCCGGTCGCCCGGTGGAAGTCGAGAACCTGCCGCAGGCAAGGCACCCGCCCGGCGAAGACCTCGTCACCCAGGAGAACGGCAAACGGTTCATCCCCGATGTGAGCCCGTCCGGTGAGAACCGCGTGCCCCAGCCCGAGAGGCTCCTTCTGGCGGACATAGTGGATGTCGGCCATGTCGGCGATGGCCCTGATGCTGGCTAGGAGTTCGGGATCACCCCTCCCGCGTAGGAGTAGCTCAAGCTCCACCGAGCGGTCGAAGTGATCCTCCAGAGCCCGCTTTCCCCGGCCGGTGACGATCAAGATGTCGCGGATACCCGAGGCCACCGCTTCCTCCACGACGTACTGGATGACGGGCTTGTCGACAAGAGGAATCATTTCCTTGGGCTGAGCCTTGGTGGCCGGAAGAAAGCGGGTCCCCAGTCCCGCGGCTGGGATGATGGCCTTGCGGACAAGTCCGGATCTGGGCACTGGTCCCACGTCACTCCTTCTCCAAGTTGGGAGGCCCTTTCGCCAGGGTGAACCGTCGGTCCTCTCTGGGCCCGCGAAGCGGACAGGCTTCGGCAAAGAACGCGCCTGCATGAAGGAGGTAGCGACCACAAGAAGGAAGAGTCAGCGGGCGTCGCGGCACAGGGCCGGGTCGTCCTGACCTCGCCGGCCGGCGAACCGCCAACGAGTTGCCTAGGAGGAGAATCCGTCTTGCGAGTTCTGGTCACAGGTGGCGCCGGGTACATCGGAAGTCACGTCGTACGAGCCCTCGAGCAAGCGGGTCACCCCGTGGCCGTCTACGACAGTCTCATCCGAGGCCACCAGGCCGCAGTGACGGGGGTGGAACTCCACCAGGGTGATCTTGGCGACCGGGAGCGGCTGGCTCGGACCCTCACCCGCTTCCGTCCCGAGGCCGTGATTCATCTGGCCGGTCTGAGTCTCGTCGGAGAGTCCGTGACCAAACCCGAGATCTACCGTCGCTGCAACGTTGAGGGTAGCCGGACCCTGATCGCAGAGCTTGCCCGCCACGGCGTTTCCCGATTGATCTTCTCATCTTCCGCCGCCGTCTATGGGGTTCCCGACGCGGTGCCCATCACCGAGGACGCGCCGGTGCGGCCGGTCAATCCCTACGGCGAGACCAAGGCCGAGGTGGAGCAACTCCTCCGGGACGCGGCCGAAGCCGGGGAGTTCGGGGCGGTGTGCCTGCGCTATTTCAACGCCGCCGGCGCCAACCAGGACGGCGACCTCGGCGAGGATCACGAGCCGGAGACCCACCTTCTGCCCCTGGCTTTTCGGGCCGCCACCGGACGGTCGCCGGAGATCGTCATCCACGGAAACGACTACTCCACGCCCGACGGGACGTGCGTCCGGGACTACGTCCACGCCTCGGATCTGGCCGACGCCCACGTGGCGGCCCTAGCGAGCATGGCGAAACCCTTTCGGGTCTACAATCTTGGCGCGGGCCGCGGCTACAGCGTCTTGGAGGTCATCGAGATGGTCGAGCGGGTCGTCGGCCGGCCGTTGCCTCGGCGCGTCGGTCCTCGCCGCGCGGGCGATCCTCCCGTGCTGGTCGCCTCGATCGAGAAGATCCGGCGGGAGCTTGGTTGGACTCCCTGGCGCTCCGACCTAAAGACCATCGCCCGCACCGCCTGGACCTGGCACGAGGCTCATCCTTTCGGCTACCGTCAGGCAGCCGCGGCGGGGAGAGACTGAGCATGGGCCTGGGCGCCGACGCGTCGAAACCGGTTCTTGTCTTCCGGACAGACCTCCTCAAGGAATTGGGATGGTTCCAGGGCTATAGTCTTGAGGTCGGCCGCTATGTTCCACGCCTGCTCGCCCCGGGTAGCAGTTTCTTCGTCGAACGCGCCCAGGCCGAGGGCGACGAACGCTACAAGCAGATAATCCCCTACGTGGTTGTTCGGCACGAGGACCAGGTCCTGAGCTACACCCGAGGCAAGCTCTCGCGGGAGGCCAAACTTGTGGCTAAGCGGTCGATAGGCTTCGGAGGTCACGTTGAGGCGGACGACTGGACGCTCTTCACCGAACCGGAAGAACTCGTCTTGCACACCGCCATCCGCGAAGTGCGCGAAGAGGTGGGACTCGCCGCCGTCCCCGGCCAGTTTTCCTTGGTCGGCCTGCTCAACGACGATTCCGATGCCGTTGGCCGCGTGCACTTCGGCTTCATCTACACCCTATGGCCCGGGTCTGGGGCCATCAAACGTAAGGAAAGACAAATCGCCCAGGTCAAGTTCGCACCCCTCGTCAAAGCCAAGGCCTCGTGGGCGGAACTTGAAGGCTGGTCGCGCATTGTGGTCGACATGCTCCTCGACCCTCGAGTCTCGACCGGCCACGGAGGGTGATAGGCTTGCTTACCGGCGAGGAAATTGTAACGGCCCTCGGAAAGCACATCATCATCTATCCCTTTGACCGGCAGGCCTTGGCTGGAACCACCTACAATCTCAGAGTCGGTCGCTTTGCCTGGCTGCATGACCCTTCCCCGTCCCGAGCTGTCCACGGATCTCTTGACCGATTGACGAGGTGAGAAGGACCCAGTTCTCCTGGACACGGAATTGAGGTATTCCGTGAGGAGGAGATGGGACCTTGGACATCAACGGGAAGAGGCAGGGAGGACTTGAAGGGGAGGGAGCGGGCCAGGCAAGCGGGGGCGGGAAGTTGGGTCCGCTGGCGCCCGGGCAGCGGTGGACGGTGGCTCGTAAGCGGGAGGCGGTGCTGCGTCTGTTGCGGGGGGAGCCCGTGGAGATGCTCTCGCGGGAGCTGGGCGTGGAGATCTACCGGCTGGAGCGGTGGCGGGACAAAGCCCTCGGCGGCATCGACGCGGTCTTGAGGGAACGCGAGGGTGACCCGCTACAGGCCGAGCTGGACGCGGCCATGAAGCGGATCGGCGAGTTGATGATGGAGAACGAACTGCTGTGGGCGAAGACGGGGAAACCCGGCCCTTTATCCTCCAAGAGGTCGAGGAGGTGAGTAGGACGCGCTCCGCGGCCACTGACCGGCGCTATGGCGTGGAGCTGGTCTGCCGGGTGTGGGGGCAGGCCAGGTCGTCATTCTACGCCCGGCGGCGGAGCTCTTCGGAAGGCGCCGCGCCGATGCGGCGGGGGCCGGCGCCGTTTCTGACGGACGAGGAGCTGCTTGAGCACGTCCGGGCGGACTTAGCGGCCTCCCCGTTCTCCGGCGAGGGGCACCGCAAGGTGTGGGCCCGGTTACGGGTTCGGCGGGGAATCCGGGTGGCCAGGAAACGGGTCTTGCGGCTCATGCGGGAGCACAAGCTGCTCTCGCCGTGCCGGAGCCGGCAAAGCGTGGGTAACCCACATCAGGGTGAGATAGTGACCAAGGCGCCGAACGAGATGTGGGGCACGGACGGCGTCCGCATCCTGACGGTGGAGGATGGCTGGGTCTGGCTGTTCTCGGCGGTGGAGCACTGGAACGGGGAGTGCGTGGGCTGGCACGCCTGCAAGCGAGGCGACCGGTACGCGGCCCTGGAGCCGATCAGCCAGGGGCTCAAGCGTGTCTACGGGTCCCTGGAGGCCCAAGTAGCCCGCGGATTGGCCTTACGTATGGATCACGGGACGCAATACCTTTCCGACCACTTCGTCAACCAGATTCGCTTCTGGGGAATCGAGACCAGCTACGCTTTCTTGGAGCAACCCCAGAGGAACGGGGTCGCCGAACGCTTTCACCGCACTCTCAAAGAACAGATCGTCCACGGCCGGGTGTTTCGTAACCTCGGGGAGGTTCGTGCGGCGGTGAGGGCCTTCGTGGAGCTCTACAACCGGGAGTGGCTCCTGGAGAAGAGCGGCTACCTCAGCCCGCTAGAAACCCGTCGGCTTTGGCCGCAGACCACGGACCAGAGGGCCGCCGATTGATAATCTTGCCTCACAAGCTTGTGTCCAGACTACTGGGTGCGGTACACCCGTTGACACAGCCACCAGACTCAGTTGTCGGCCCCAACATCTCCTCTGGGGTAGAGTCGAGTCCGAGCGCCGTGGCGGTAGGCCGGACCTATCCGTTGGCTCCCCGTTTCCTCTGGGAGTGCCTCAATAGCCCGTCCATGACTCGGTTTCTCGGACCCGCTCATCGAACCGGACGTGCGGTTTTCCCGCATCCGGCTCTCGGACTGGTTTCACGTCAAGGCATGCAGGCGCGACATCCGCCGGCGGTCCTGCAACCGCACGAGGCCAAGCTCCCCCGCAGCGATCCAATGCCGGGTCCCCCGCCCGGGGACCTTGTGTCGTCACCCTTGGCCTTGAGGTAGAGCTTCCTCTGAAGCCTCCGGATCTCATCTGGAGTTGCCAGGCCCGCGGCCAATCTCCTCTCCTCGGCTCCGTCCGAAGCACCCAGAACCAGGGCCACTTCCCTCCACCGGCGTTACCCGGCTTCCTTGGTACTATTGGCCCCTCCGACGCCCACCCCGGCCCGCCCCCTTATACGGAGCAGTTGAGGGTTAGCGACTTCCTCACCTCGGTGGGCCTCCCGTGTTGCGACGCGCTCTGTCTCTACGTGCCGCCCCCACTACCCCGGCGAGTCATCCGGAGCCTTGGCGGCTACCCCCCGCTCCGGATACGGCGGCCTTCCCCGCGTTAGCGTCGGGTCGGCACTCGCGACTGCATTTCGGGGCCTGCTCAGGGTTCACGCGTGTTGCGGCCCGCAGATTTGCTGGCCCTCCCTAGGAGGGCTGTTGTCCGGGTGGCTCGACGACCCCGGTTACCCGGGGCCGTCCACCCGTAGCTACGAGGCTGTACCGCTAACTGCCTCGGCAGGACTCGCACCTGCAAGAACGCGCCGCCTTTCACGGCGCACGCTAACGGCGGGCGGCCGCACTCCTGAGCATGGAAGCGCTACTCAGGGTCGACGACCGCCGCCTCCTTCCACTCGTGGGCGAGAGCGAGAGGGATGCTCGTGGCTGTAGGAGTGCCGAGATGACTGCGCGGTCGCCTCAGCCGAGACCTCAGGGGCATCATCGGTCTTCCCGAGCGAAGAAAACAGGTCGGGTTGCACTCGGCCAACCCGACGAGGAAGTCACCCCAAATCCGGGCGACTTCCTTTGTGCCAGAAACGGACAGGAATCAGCGACTGATTCTGGACGCCGCTACCTGATTGAGAAGCCTACGTAGCTCGTCGACAAGGCTTTCTCTCCACCCGCAGTGCGAACACATGTAAGCCGCGAAGTAGTCATCGAAAAAAGCCAACTCACCACAGTCCCGACATAGCTTCCTACCCAGGACCATATAGTCCCGAGGGACCTCACCTCTAAGAAGCGCCACAAGCTTGGTCACCGAGGCCTGGTCAAACCCGTCAGTTTCGCTCTGATCACCTTCCTGCGATACGATCACTCTGGCTGGCTCCGGCACAGCAGAAACCCCCCATCATCCGCTCCTACGCCCCGCCATCTAACTTGAAGTACCCTCTAGGGGTGACACCACTGAATGGCCTTTGAGCGACCTTCTTCTCCGTAAGCACCTCCTTCGCCTCCCTCATCGGGTAGGGCTCCATATAGCAGATCTGAGTTATGCCCACCTGAGCGATCTTGTTGGCGCACAGATTGCATGGATAGGTAGTCGTGTAGAGGGTCGATCCGGATAGGGAGATGGAGGCGCCATGGCCGACCACACTAAGGATCGCGTTCTCCTCAGCGTGGAGAGCCCTGCAGTGATCGAGGTTCTTGAACGTCTTGTCGGTGAGATCCACAATGCTCTTCAAATCCTCTCCCTGCGTGATGATCTTTTTCAGGTCCTTTACAAAATCATCCGAGAGCTTATCCCTATAGCAGCGCCCGACCAACTCTCGACACGTCCTCAGTTGTCTGGGGACCTCGTTGCACCCCGAGCCAATCACGCTGCCTAGCGCTCCTGTGATGATGGCTCCGACTTTGCGCTTTAGGCAGCTCGAACGCCGGCTAATGGAGTAAGCCATCACCATGTGCGCCTCTTCGGGAGCTGGCGTGAAGGCCACACTGCCCTCAATCAGAGAGATGTACCTAGTAACCTCCGCCTGATGAGCAGCCTGGTCCAGATTGCCATCGTCGTAGTCGGTATCGTTGGAAATGACAATGTCAGCTAGACTGCAGCACTCCCTGACCCGCTGCCCGAAATCCAGGTCCTCGTGAGCGTCGCGACCATCATCCTCTTCAAACACCGCAAGGTTCCTGCTGTAGCGATCCTTCACGCGTTTCCACCTGACGTCAACGTCCGCTGCCACACTGCACAAGTAGAATTGGGGAAACCCTTCCCGTAAGACGGCCACCTCGTGGGGGTTGCGAATGCTATCTACCACCCACCGTGGTTTGGTCGGATGACCCGAGATATGCTCGCGTACCCGCTCAGCAAGAAAGCGGGGGCCCTTCAACTCTCTAATCTTGTTCCCAATCCCTTGAAGCTCGTGACGATCTCCCTCCCTCATGATTCTGAGATCCAACTTCTCTGCCTCCGCACGCAGCACGTCTGTCAGAGAGATTATCTCAAAGTTCTTGGCAGCGAAGTACTTCCGAGCCACAAACGTGCAGCCGCTTCCGAAGGAACCAGTCATGCCGACCACAAGTGGCGGCATACTCGCCATCGCCATCCCCCCGAACACATGTGCTCCAGCTCAGAATACTACGCGTCGGGACCTACTCCTTCCATCGCTGGCGGATACTTGTAACAGCCGCTGCCAAGTTCACCCAGTAGGGCGGATGGTCTGTTGCTGAACCCCTTGTCGACGTCGGCTGGCTCGACCGGAGGCCACTGAGCCGGAAGGTTATTGCAGACTACGCACAGGTCAAAGTAATGGAAGCACGCCGGAGAACCTCTGGACCTTGGCCCTCGACGCTCGCCCCTGTTGTGAGTTGCCTACCTCGGCCACGAAACACAACCTGCTCCAAAGCGAGATCCCAGTAGCCAGCTGTGCCTGGGCTAGCTCGTCTGCCGAGGGCGGTAACCCCAGTGGCAAGAACGCGACGACAACCCATCAGCGGACTCACGCTTGCTCTCCAGTATGTGGGGTTCTGGAGATTGAGGAAGGCAGCGACCCGCAAAACGCCTACCTCTACGGACACGGACTCGATCGCCTGGCCGCTTTCGACAGCGCGGACACCCCTAGTTACTTCCTCCCCGACCACGAGGGCAAAGCAGATAGCGGGCGCAGACGGTCGCGTCCTGAGAAGGTACAGCTACTCGCCGTACGGCCTGCCAACGGGGCGGCTCGCTCGACCCTGGCGCTCGTCTCGATACCGGCAACCTCTTCGGCTTTGCGGGCGCGGAGCACGATCCTGCATTTGGTCTCCTTGCCCTCGGCACCAGGACCTACACTCTCCCGATCTTGCCCGCTTCCTCTCATCCGACCCGCTCCTCACCTTGGGCGGGTCGCCCCTACCCGGTAACCCTATGCCTACGCCGCCGGGAACCCGGTCCGCTACGTGGACCCGATGGGGCTCATCGCGCAGCGGCTTGGGCTCAATACGTTTCTCACCTGGAACCATGCTACCTTGGCAAGCAGGGCTCGGAATTCGCCCCACCGGCGACGTTCTAGAAAGCCGAGCGAAAGAGCGCGTCACCTGGCGGGCGAGGTCGACCCAACGTCGCTGGCGCCTGGCCCTCATTGCCGTCGCCACCCTGGGCTTGGTCCTGGCCGCGACTTCGTTCTGGTGGCTGCCGGCCATCTTTCACACCGAACTCGGGGACGAGGCCCTCGTGGGTCTCGTGGCCATCGTGGCCTCCGCCGCGACGTACCTCACGGCCCAGCTCATGCGCCGCTGACCCGGCCTCCGCGTCGCTGACCCATCCACCGCGTCTCGCGGGCCGCCATCCACCGCGTCTCGCGGGCCGCCATCCTCCGCGTCTCGCGGGCCGCCATCCTCCGCGTCTCGCGGGCCGCCATCCTCCGCTTGGCGCGAGGTCCCGCCGTACGGCCGAGGACCCTGGATCGCATGGCGATCCAGGGTCCTTTCAATCCTTGCCAATCTCGTCAGCGTTCTTGAGGCTAAGGTTTCCCGGCGGCGACCTACTCTTCCGGACGGTTACCCGTCGAGTACCATCGGCGCTGGAGGGCTTAACTTCCGTGTTCGGGATGGGAACGGGTGTGTCCCCTCCGCCATTGCCACCGGAAAGA
>Ga0315274_10001333_pt1 | contig 38027 bp, 34 predicted proteins | sample YL17G02_20_MG_FD_203700 | JGI IMG/M metagenome (GOLD analysis project Ga0315274, IMG submission 203700) | Sediment microbial communities from Yellowstone Lake, YNP, Wyoming, USA - YL17G02_20 | ecosystem: Environmental > Aquatic > Freshwater > Lake > Sediment | place: USA: Wyoming | collected...
GCCGCCGACGCGGCGTCTCCCTGTGGTGCGCCGGTCCACGGCCAGTCAGTGGTGGTCGTACTCGGGTTCCACGACGTCCAGCACGCCCACGGCATCCACCACGCCCATGCAGTCTTCTGATCCCGCTCGGATGGGCATGACTGTGATACGGGGGCCGCGCCAAGCCCGCCAGCCCCAAACATCGCTGCGGCTAGAGCCGCGATACTGACTACGACTGAATGCTTCTGCTGTCTCATGATTCAGACTCCTTATCTAGGAGCATCTCGCTCCACCAAGGCCACTCATCGAGGAACGCCTCCCAAACTCCAAAAAGGACTTCGTCGCACGTCGGAGCCACTTACACGTCCGAGGGAAAATATCTGTCAAATATGTTGGGAGGGGTTCTGTGCCGTCCTGCAAGCCGGCGGAGTCTACTGGGTTAGGGCTATTCTGCGGTGAGAGAGGCCCCGTCGCCGGGATCGGGGGCACTCCGGCGGCGAAGTTACGGCGGTCCGCCGGGTCCACGCACGCCCTGCCTGTCGGTGAAGCTGCGGATCGGTCCGCCTCGGCCGCACGGGCCTCGCCAGGTTGCTGGGGATTGGGGCGAGGACAGCAGCATCCCCATATCCACTGGCCGACGTCGATCCGCGCGGGCGTGCTGACGATGTCGGGCAGGCTGGTCGAGGTTCCGCCGGTCATTCTACCCCATCCGGTGTTCCTACAACCAACCGGTTAGCGGTCTGCGTATGTAACAGATAGCGGCCCGAATGCGCGGGCCGCACAGCCTGCCGGACGACGCACTGGCCGCGGAGCGGAGGTCGTTGTCGGCGTCGACTCCTTGGAGTGATGCCGATGGCCACGCGCCGCGACCTGTTCGATCCCACCGATCCGGAAGGTCTCCAGTCCGAGCAGCGCCTGAGCGAAGTCGCCGCCATTCTCGCGGCAGGCGTGATTCGTATGCGCGAGCAACGGGCGGTCACCGTATCAGAGGTCAGGCCGTGCCGGAATTGGGTCCGCAGCACCGGATCACCCAGACGCCGGGCGGCCGCATCCGTGTCGAAGATTCCGCCGGAATCCGACGAAACTCGCCTTGAGGTTTCCCGCGAGACTCGCCCTGATGGCCAGTGTGGTTAACGCCTTGCGAGAGTGGCGGTTACGGAGAAAACGCATGGCAGTGGACATCGGAAAGCAGATCGCGTTCCTCAAGCAGATGGGCGTCCGCGAGTTGCGCGTGAAGTACGAGGAGGTCTTCGGCGAGCCGACGCGGGCCGGTAACAAAGACTTCCTGTTCAAGCGGATCGCGTGGCGGATTCAGTCGCTTGCCGAGGGCGACCTCTCGGATCGCGCCCGGCGGCGGGCTGACGAATTGGCCCGGGACGCCGACCTGCGGACGACGGCGCCTCGAACGCCGTCGCCCACACTCGGCGGCAGCGGCCTACAGGGCGCGATGCCGGCGGCCACGATCACCGACGAGCGCGTTCCGCCGCCGGGGACGGTCCTGACGCGCGTCTACCGCGGCCAGGCGTACCACGTGGTCGTCCGCGACGACGGCTTCGAATACGACGGCGAGGTCTTTCGCTCGCTGAGCGCCATCGCGGAGATGATCACCGGCTCGCACTGGAATGGGTTCCTCTTCTTCAAGATCACCAAGCCGAAGGGCGCTGCGGCGGTGGAAACCACCACGCCGAAGAACTGGCCGGCTGCCAGCAACGACAAGCCGAAGCGGCGGCGGGAGACGACGCATGGCCAAAAAACGTAACGAACCTGAACCTCCGGCCAAACAAGTCCGCTGTGCGATCTACACGCGCAAGAGCACGGAGGAGGGACTCCAACAGGACTTCAACTCGCTGGACGCGCAGCGTGAGTCGGGCGAGGCCTACGTCGCCAGCCTGAAGGCGGAGGGCTGGGTATGCCTGCCCGACCGCTACGATGACGGCGGCTATACGGGCGGGAACATGGAGCGGCCGGCGCTACAGCGGCTGCTCGCTGACATCGATGCCGACCGGATTGACTGCGTGGGGGTCTACAAGGTGGACCGGATCAGCCGGTCGCTGTTGGACTTCGCCCGTATGATGGAGACGTTTGATAAGCACCAGGTCTCGTTCGTTTCCGTCACTCAACACTTCAACACGGCCACGCCGATGGGGCGGCTGATCCTCAATGTCCTGCTGTCCTTCGCCCAATTCGAGCGCGAGATCATCAGCGAGCGGACGCGCGACAAGATCGCCGCCGCCCGCCGCCGAGGGAAGTGGTCCGGCGGCAAGCCATTCTTGGGCTACGACCTGCTCACCGCCCCCGGCGGGTCGAAGTTGATCGTCAACGAGGAGGAGGCCGCCTGCATCCGGGCGATCTTCGAGTTGTACTTGGAGCACGAGCGTCTGGTGCCGGTGCTCGAAGAACTCGAACGGCGCGGCTGGCACACGAAACAGTGGATCACGCGCAAGGGCGAGACTCGCGGCGGTCGGCCATTTGATAAGGTCACGCTGTTCCGGCTGCTGACCAATCCGGCCTACCTCGGCAAAGTTAAGCACCACGACGAACTCTACGAGGGCGAGCACGCCGCCATCATCGACGAGGCGATCTGGCAGCGGGCACAGGCGGTCCTGCACCGCAACGGCCGTAGCGGCGGCGCGATCGTGAAGAACAAGTACGGGGCGCTGCTGAAGGGTCTGCTGCGGTGCGTGCCCTGCGGCTGCGCGATGATCCACTCAACGTCGTCGAAGGGCCCGAAGCGATACCGCTACTACGTGTGCGCGAAGGCCATGAAGCGCGGCTGGTACACGTGCCCGTCAAAGTCGGTGCCCGCCGGCGAGCTGGAGCGGTTCGTCGTGGACCAGATTCGCAGCATCGGCCGTGACCCGAGCGTGCTGGCCGAAACGATCCGGCAGGTTCGGGCGCAGAGTCAGAAGGCCATCGCCGACCTCGAACGCGAGCAGCGAACACTCGAGCGCGACATCGCGCGGCGTACCAAGGCGCTCAGGCCGCACCACGCGGCGCCTGAAACCAACGGGGCGAATGTGGCGCACCGGCGCGACGAGTTGCGACGGCTGGAGGTGCGGCTGACCGAAGTACGCGAACGGCACCTGGCGCTGAGCCGCGAGCTCGTGGACGAACGCGAGGTCGTCCAGGCCCTGTCCCTGTTCGATCCGGTATGGGAGTCACTGACGCCGCGCGAACAGACGCGGATTGTCCGGCTGCTTGTCGAGCACGTCGACTACGACGGTCAGAACGGCACCGTTTCCGTCACCTTCCGGCCGACGGGCATCAAGGAGCTGGCGCTAGCGGGTGTGGAGGACGCCGCATGAGCATGGTGGTCGCAAGTGGACCGGATGGGCGAATCACGACGCAGGCTACGATCCACTTCGCCCGCGCGCCGCGCGGTCGGAAGGAGCTCCGCCGCGGTGAGGCCCCACCCCCACCGGCACCGCCGGTCTTTGGCCGCGTCCCGCGCGTCGCCCGGTTGATGGCTCTGGCGATCCGGATGCAGCGGCTGATCGATGAGGGCGAGGTCCGCGACTACGCCGAGCTCGCCCGTCTCGGGTACGTAACACGCGCCCGCGTCACGCAGATCATGAACCTGTTGTGCCTCGCCACGGACATCCAGGAAGACATCCTGTTTCTGCCGCCGGTCGAGTCTGGCCGCGACCCGATCCGGGAATTGCAACTCCGGTCGATTACGCTCGTTCCCGATTGGCGGAAGCAGCGGCGGATGTGGATAGAAGTATTGACTTCCGTATCCCGGCCGTCGCCAACCAGCAGTTATCGGAACGTGACTAGCTAAATCTTGGGGGTTCGCCCGTCTGGATTCAATCTGTGGGGTTCGCTATACTCCCTGCGCTGTTTGAGTTCTGTGTATCTTAGGAAACATGTCGGCCTCTGCGGCGGCGGGTTGATGGCCGACTGTGGAGATATCCCTTGGGCGCGTTCAACCTTCGCCGATTCAGTAGCCCGGGGAGCTTACGTACCGTTCACCCCCGACACCTTCTCGCTTTCCTGAAGCCCTTCCGTGAGTTCCTGGCGCGTCGCGGGCTGGAGTTGCTGGCTGAACCGACTGCCGACGAGATCGACTACGACGCGCTCGTCGCGATCCTGATGGACCCCGGCCCGGACACACCACCTGAGTTGATCGACGCCCTGTACTGCGTGCACGAGATGGCGACGGACGAAGGGATGGACGCTCTGCTCGAAGCGGCGGTGGCGCACTCCTTGCCCCTCGAACCGCGCGCGGATCAGACACCCGCTGACGTGGCCATGCAGATGTGGGTGCTTGACGCGGAACTGGTGCAGCAGAAGCACGCCGAACAGTTCCTCGCGCATCCGCGGTCATTCGAGTACTACCAGTGCAAGGTCGCGAAGCCGCCGAAGTTCAAGTTGCCGCGCGCCGAGGTTCTCTGCGCGCTCGAGCATGATGTCGACAACTGGTTCGAACAGAAGCGCCGCGGCCGCGGTGCCCGAATCTTCCCGTTCCCGAAGGACGACGGCGTGTGGTTCCTGATCCGGCACGGATCGCCGTACCGCCGCGAGGGCAGCATCCGCGACGGCGAACCTTCGAGCGTCCACTACCGCCCCTTGAAGTTCGACGTGCTGGTGTACGACCCGCGCATCGGCGAGATCCGTGTTAACGCCGCCTCGAAGGGCGAGAAGTCGGTGTACCGCGAGAAGTTCGGCAAGCACTTGTTCGGTGATCCGGATTTCTTCCCGGGCACGAACAAGTACGATCTAGAGCCACTTCGTCGCGACGGCAAGGCGTCGCTGGTGTGCGTCGACGTTGCCGGCATGGAGTGGGCGCGGCTCAAGGAGGTCCAGTACTACTGGGGCGGCGCCTATGGTGAGATCGAAGGTCGCAGGGCCAGCGATGTGCTTGCGGCGTACGAGGCCCGCGACCGGTCGTTGCCGGAGCGACCGCGAATGATCCGCGCGGCGTTCGAGATCAGGTTCGAGAATTGCCGGCGTTCGCGCACCGTCGTTGTCAGACCGCCCAACGTCGCGCAGTACACGCGTGATGGAGATAGCACCATCATCGAGAATTGGCTCACGAAACGCGGCTTCATCGTGTCGCAGGAGTACGCCGCCGATGCGGAACCCAGAGCGGCTGTGGCGGGCGCTTGAGGCGATTCCCGGACTGTCGGCGGTTCGGGCCGAATGGCGGCACTGGCTCGGCGATGACCTCGCGTGGGCCGAGCAGTTGTTGTTGCGACCAACCGGCGACAAGGCGACGGTGTTTCCGTCTTGCCACGGCGAGCCCTACCAGATCGTCGATCACGGCGGCGGGCGATACAAAGCGGTTCATCCGGACGGCGAACCTTCCCTTGACCTGGCGACTTCAGATATCACGATCCTGCAGCTCGACGTCGTCAAGCTGGCCGGTCTGTTGTGCGCTGCATTCGGTTTTGAAGCGGAACCGTTCGTGCGCGCGCCGGTCATGGGTCGATATCGCATCGGCACGTGGCGAGCGACGGCTCGGACAGTCTCTCCCGTTTGGTTCTGCGTCCAGCCGGACCGATCGCTCTTGCGCGATTCGCTTCGACATCTCGTCGCGGAGACCGACGGCCCGTTCGTCGTGCTGACGCCCGGCGCGATCGGGGACGGCGATCTGGTCCAAATTCTGCGGTTGCGTCATGCTTGCTACTTACCCCTGTGTGAGACGATTGATATCGACGATACGAACAAACTTCGCGCGATTCAACCCACCGATCTGCTGCTTCGCAAGTTCCGCGAGGCGGTGACGGCGTATGAAGCAGGCGATCGCCGCCAGGATGCATACACATTCCGTCGAGAAGGGCGCGTCTGGATTCTGACCTTTAAGGCAAGTACAGAATATGTTCCGCATCGTGACGCAAGCGGGCTCGCGTACATCCACCAGTTGCTCCAGCGACCGTACACCGATGTCGAGGTGACCGAGCTTGAGGAACTCGTCAGTGGCGATGTGCGTGTTCGCGCGGCAAGGGACGCCGGCGAAACGGTCGACGACGAGGGCCGCCACGCGATACGAGAACGATATCGGGCTGTTGGCGGCACTTGGGAAGAAGATGAGGATGGCTCAGAAGCGGCCGCACTGAAGGCTCGCCTCGATGCAGTCGAGGGGCTTGGCGGTCGCCCGCGCAGGGACGCAGACCAGGTCGATCGCTTACGGGTACGAATCACGAACCTCATCACCCGGGCGATCCAGGCTGTCGCCGACCCGAAGCTCGCACTGCATCTCGACAATTCCATAAGGCGAGGCCGGTCAATGCGTTACACACCGGAATCGCCGGTTGAATGGGTCCTTTGATCTCAATTTGTTACACGACGCGTAACAGGGTTGCTCGAGACGAAACGCCGGAACTGCGACAGCGCAGCCCGGCGGTCACGCGTGAATAACCGTCGCCCCGGAAAAAGCCGTAGCCGGGCCCGCTGCCGGGGACGACGAAGAAAGGGCTCGGTAATGGGCACCATCGCAGTCAAATCAGATCTGTCGGAACCTCGTCGCCAGCTGCTCGAGCTGATGCAGGAGCTCGACTTCGGGCGGATCGAAGCACTGGCCGTCCGCGCCGGCGAACCGGTTCTTGACCCGCCGCCGAAAATCGTCCGCGAGGTGAAGTTCGGCGGCCAGAACGGCCCGCGCGATGAGCGGGCGCTCGACGACTTCTCGCTCAAGGCGCAGGTCGTCGAGCTGTTCGATGAGCTCGATCGTCTGGGCGACGGCGTCATCGACGTCCTGACGGTCAAGCACGGACTTCCCTTCAACATGCACGTGAACCTAGCGGCGGGCGCGCGGTAGCGCTCCCGTAAACGAAACGAACCGCACGAAAGGCGGCCGCGCGGCGGAGCCATCGTGGGTGCTGACACATCGGCAACCCGCGGTGGCTCCGCTCCTCTTTCGCTCGATGTCGATCGGCACCCACGCCTCCTCGCCGGCCGCGAGGAGTGACAACATGGGTGCGAAAGTACAACTCAATCTCAGCGAATACGCGTCGAAGTTGATTAAGCACAAGGCTGGACGGCTCGTCGGGCGCTTTGGCTTCACACGCTCGGACCGGGCAGACATCGAGCAGGACCTGATCATCCACCTGTTCCAAAAAATGCCGCACTTCAATTCGAATCGCGGCAGTGAAAACACGTTCGTCAGCCGGATCATCAACCGCAAGGTTGTGTCCATCATCCGGCACCGTAGAGCCTTGAGGCGCGACTATTGTCGCGTGACGGCGATCGACGATGCAGCCGGGGGCGAGGAGCACGCCGCAATCGCTGCCCTCGTGGTCGGTGAATCGCCGCACGATCTGGCCATCGATCTGGCCGGCGCAATCCAAACGTTTGACGCGGACTCGCAGCGCTTCTGCAAAATGCTCATGACCAGCTCGGTCGCGGACGCCGCGCGCCGGCTGGGCCTGACACGCGGCGCCGCCCGTGGTCGCGTCGCGATTCTCCGGAAGCTGTTAACTGACGCCGGGCTTGAAGTTTATGTGAATGAGGACGCCGCCGAATTCAACACCGACAGCGTATGTAATGAGTAGGGAGATTTCCCGGAAGGAAGGTGTTATGCAACCGGCAATCTATCGCTTTGAGTTCGACGAACCTGTGTCCATGACGGACGTCGAGACCACGCTGCATCTAGCCGTTCTCGGCGCCGAGGGGCTGTTCGGCGAATCGAGTGTGCGCATGGACGGCGCCTACTCCATCGATGAGCCGCGCCGCGTCTGCATCGTCGATGCCCGAAACGAGGTCGGGCGCTCGATCTGCCAACTGTTCACCGGCTACCTCGCGAAGGAGCTCGGCCCCGATGCGTTTCGGGTCCGGCCGGCGCGACAAGCGAGTCGGGCCCCGGTCCCCGCAAAGCAAGCCGCGGCGTGAACCAGTTAGCTCGGACGGTGCTTGACCGACTGGACGGAGTGCGCCGATCGGGGTCGGGGTATGAGGCGCGATGCCCCAACCACGACGACCGGCAGCCCAGCCTCACAATCGCAACGGGGGAGGATGGTCGAGTTCTCCTGCATTGCCACGCCGGCTGCGAAACCGAGGCGGTGTGTGGAGCAATCGGGCTGAGGATGAGCAACCTGTTCCCTTCCAGTGACAACACGAATGGCCGCGGACGGGTCGTCGCGACCTACGACTACCACGACACGAACGGTGCGGTGCTGTTTCAAGTCGTCCGGTTCGAACCGAAGGCCTTCCGCCAGCGTCGACCGGACGGCAACGGCGGATGGGTATGGAAGCTCGGGCGGACTCCACGTGTCCTCTACCGCCTGCCCGATCTGATTACGGCGGCGCGCGACGCGTGGGTGCATGTGGTCGAGGGCGAGAAGGACGCGGACAACGTCTCCCAGCGCGGCGCGATCGCCACGACCTGCCCGCAAGGCGCGGGGAAATGGGGCAGGCTCTCGGACGATTCTGCGCTCAACGGTCGGCGCATCGCGGTCATCGCTGACAAGGACACACGAGGCCGCGCCCACGCCGAAGATGTCGCCCGGCGTCTGCATGGCCGGGTCGCAGATCTGCGCGTCCTTGAGCTGCCGGGGGAGGGCAAGGACGCCAGCGACTGGCTGGCCGCTGGTGGAACGGTTGAGCAACTGCGGGAGCTGGTGGAGGCCACGCTGCCCTACTCGCCGCCGGCCGAGACCCCAACGGAGCCGCGCCCACTCACGGGCGACGAACGGCCGATCATTCTGATCGACACCAACGAGCACCGCGTCGTCTGCGAGACGATCGAGGCGCTGACCGCCGACTCGGACATCTACCAGCGCGGCGGCATCCTCGTGCGCGTGCTTCGTTCAAGGCATCGCCGCGACGGCATCACCCGCGCGCGGGGCTCGGCGACGACCAGCGCCTTGCCGCCCGCTAACCTGCGCGAGCGCATGACGCGATTCGCGACCTTCGTGAAATACAATCGTGAACGAGACGAGGTACCCGCACATCCAGCCGAGTGGCTCGTAAGCGCCGTCGATGCGCGCGGGGAATGGCCTGGAATCAGACCGTTGCTCGGAGTTTCCGACGCCCCCGTGCTCCGCGCTGACGGATCGGTCTGGCAGAAGCCGGGATACGACCCCGTAACGTGCGTTCTCTACGAACCCGCGACTGCGTTCCCGATCATCCCCGAAGGCATCAACATCGACGACGCCGATGCCGCGATGACGGAACTGCTGGACGTCGTCTGCGACTTTCGATTCGAGTCCGAGGAGCATAAAGCTGCATGGCTCGCCGGCCTCCTCACCCCATTGGCGCGATTCGCGTTTGACGGGCCGACGCCCCTTTTTCTGATCGACGCCAATGTCCGAGGGGCGGGCAAGGGGCTGCTGGCCCAGACCATCGGTTTGATCGTCCTCGGCCGCGAGATGCCAGTCAGCAGCTACTCCCACGACTCGGACGAGATGCGAAAAAAGATCACGGCAATCGCCATTGCCGGCGACCGAATGATCCTGTTTGACAACCTGGAGGGGATGTTCGGGAACGACACACTCGATCGCGCCCTGACAAGTACCTTCTGGAAGGATCGTATCCTCGGGAAGAGCCAGGAGATCGAGCTGCCGCTAATTCCGTCGTGGTATGCGACCGGGAACAACGTACAGGTCTCCGCTGACACGACCCGCCGCATCATCCACGTTCGCCTCGACGTGCTCGATGAGCATCCCGAGGATCGGACCGACTTCAAGCACAAAAATCTGCTCGCGTGGATCGCCGAGCATCGCGGACGGTTGCTGACCCGTGCAATCACGATCCTCGCCGCCTACTGCCGCGCCGGACGCCCATCCCAGAACCTCACTCCGTACGGCAGCTTTGAAGGTTGGTCATCGATTGTGCGCGAAGCGGTCGTTTGGGTTGGGCTGCCCGACCCCTGCCTGACGCGAACCAGGCTCGCCGAATCATCAGACACCACGACCGACGCGTTCGCGCAGTTCATTAACGCCTGGGGGCAATACGACGCGTGGAAGCGGGGCTTCGTCGTCTCCGACCTGCTGAACACCCTCTACCCGCCGATACGTGAAAACGTCCCGCGCGACGACGCCAGTAATACGATGCGGGCAGCAATTGAGAACCTCGTCGGTTGCCCGCCGGGGAAAACGCCAACGCCGCGACAGGTTGGCAATCGGATGCGGCGGTTTCGTCGCCGCGTCGTGGACGGGAAATACGTCGATGCCGATGCGACCCGGGATGAGCACGGGAAACTGTGGCGTCTGCACGTAGCGGGTAGCAAACCGTGATTCCTGTATCTACTGCATCTGCTGCATGTTTTTCCACCGCTCCCCATTATAAATATATTGAGCTTCTGCGCTTTCGCGCGAAGGGGGTCAAAAAACATACATTACATACAGTAGATACAGTCGGGCAGGTCCCTGTCCACGCGGCACCACGTCGAAGCAGCAACTGCGGGCGAGCGCATTTCAAGCCTACACGCTCTTGTCGCGGCGCGGTTTGCCGGCATTGGGCCAGCCACTCCCAGGTCCGCCATAGGTACTTCCCCACTTGCTGCTCCCCGGTAGGCCCGTGGGGACAGCCGCGAATATTGATCGGGTTTGTTGCGCTGTCCGGTCCGGTCTCCTGCGTGCGTCGCGGACGCGACGGGCAGGTCGGGAGACCACGGGGCGCGCCCCGTTGGCCCGCGGCCCAACGGGCGCCGCCGGGGCGTACCGGCCTACGTCTTCCGCCGCCCCGTTGGCCCCGGGTGGCGTTTCTGGGCGTTTGGGGGCCAACCCCCGGGCCGAGGACGGCCCGGTCGACGATGAAACGGAGGTCACAGGATGAACATTGAGTTGCGGCCGCTGGCCGAGATCAAACCCTACGAGAAGAACCCCCGGATCAACGACGCGGCAGTGGAGGCGGTGGCCCGGTCCATCCGGGAATTCGGCTTCCGCCAGCCGATCGTCATCGACGCCGACGGTGTCATCGTCGTCGGGCATACGCGGTGGAAAGCAGCCGCGAAGCTCGGGCTGGACAAGGTGCCCGTGCACGTGGCCCACGAGTTGACGCCGGAGCAGGCGCGGGCGTACCGCGTCGCCGACAACCAGACCGCCGATCTGGCGACGTGGGATTTGGAGCTCCTCCCGGGCGAATTGGCCGAACTGCAGGCGTTGGATGTTGATCTCTCCCTCCTCGGCTTCGGCGAAGACGAGTTGGCGGAGCTGCTCGACCCCGGCGTGAAGCAAGGGCTGACCGACCCCGACGATGTACCCGAGCCTCCGGACGAGGCGACCACTCAGCCGGGCGACCTCTGGGTGCTCGGCAATCACCGGTTGCTGTGTGGCGATAGCGGCATCGCTGCTGACGTGGACCGGCTGCTCGATGGCCAGCAGATCCATCTGGTCAACACCGATCCGCCGTACAACGTGAAGGTCGAGCCGCGGAGCAACAACGCCATCGCCGCGGGGAACAGTTCGTTTTCATTGATGAAAAGTCAGCAGTTGACGCAGGCGGTCGACGCGACGCGCGGTGCCAGAGGTTTACATCATCACCAGGCATTCGACGTGGCCAGGCAGGGCGTGAAGCAAGCCACGCACAAGAAGCTCCGTCCGAAAGACCGCCCGCTGGTCAACGACTTCGTCTCGGATGACGAGTTCAACCGGCTTCTGCACGCGTGGTTCGGTAACATCGCCCGCGTGCTGGCGCCGGGCCGCGGCTTCTACATCTGGGGCGGCTATGCGAACTGCGGGAACTACCCGCCGGTCCTGAAGGCCTGCGGACTGTACTTCTCGCAGGCGATCATCTGGGTCAAGGAGCATCCCGTCCTGACCCGCAAGGACTTCATGGGTAACCATGAATGGAGTTTCTATGGATGGCGCGAGGGCGCGGCCCACGTGTACCTCGGTCCCAACAACGCCACCGACGTCTGGAGCGTCAAGAAGATCAACCCCCAGCAGATGGAGCACTTGACCGCCAAGCCCGCAGAACTGGCGGTGCGGGCGATGCAGTACTCCTCTCGCGTGGGCGAGAACGTGCTCGACCTCTTCGGCGGCAGCGGCTCGACGTTGATCGCCGCGGAACAGACCGGACGCCGTGCATACCTGATGGAACTGGACTCCTTGTACTGCGATGTGATCTGCGATCGGTTCCAGCGCTTCAGTGGTAAGCCCGCCATTCTGGAACGCACAGGCACGTCGCCCTTACCTATGAAACCTCGTGAGAAGAACATGCGATGAAGGTCTCTTGCATGCTCAAAGGGCATGTTACAAAACTCGGATATCGCAAGCGAAAAATGCTGAAATTATCTGCGAATCTGAGAGGGCGAATTGATCGCGTGGAATCACCGTTAATAGGATGAGGTGAGTCTCTATGCCTTGGTCAGCACCGCGCCCATGTAAGGTATCTGGCTGCAGCGGCCTCGCACGGCGCGGGACGGTCTACTGCCCAACCCACGCGCGCCTCGCGTCGCCTGGGCCACGGGTGCGCGGCCCGCGGCCCTACAGCAAGGCAACGTGGAAGCGTATACGTGCCCGCGTGCTCGCTGAACACCCCGTCTGCCAATGGCCTGGATGCAACATGCCCGCCTCGGAATGCGACCACATCGTTGCGTTGGCCGCTGGCGGAACGGATGACCGAGCGAACCTCCAAGCTCTCTGTAAGCGGCACCACTCGATCAAGACAAACCGCGAGGACGGTGGATTTGGACGACCGAGGCGAACGGTCTCCGATGGTCTTGGCAAAATGGACCGGGACCGGTATACCGGTCGGGAAGCGGCGATGGGGGCGCCCATACCAGAAGTGGCCCGCCCTGCATATTTTCACGAGTTTTGAGGATGGGGGTATGGGACGCCGGGGACCGAAGCCAACGCCTACGAAGATCCTCGCGGCGCGCGGATCATGGCGGGCGAAATTGAACCGCCACGAGCCGATACCGGACGACATGTCGCCGGAGCCTCCCGACCATTTGTCCGACGCGGCGAAGCAGGTTTGGTTTCACATTATCCCCAAGTTATTGAGCCTGCGGATCGTCGGCGACATCGACGCTGACGCCCTCGCTCGATATTGCGATGCTCTGGTGAAGTGGCGGCGGGCGGCCGTTTTTCTGGAGGGGCATCCAGAACTCGTCTACCCCATCCGCGGTCCTGGGACGCCCGACAACCCCAATGGGCGGCTTCTCGGACTGGCCCCATACCCGCAAAACGGGTTGTACGAAAAATATGCCCGAATCCTCGACCGACTGGAGCAGTCCTTTGGTCTCACGCCCTCGGCACGGACGCGGATCACTGCCATGCAGGCCGAGAAACCGATCGACAAGGATAAGCTCAGATTCTTCAGCGCTGGGTGAGCCGCCGGTGTACGTCGCCCCTGATCCTCAGCCTATCTTCAGGCCCTTGACCATGCCCGGCGGCATGGCTGTTTTTCATCACGCAGAGGTGATGGGGTGTGACGAGGCCGGAGTGCAGTGCTCGCAGGCGAAGGCCGGAGCAACGCCCCGAACTCGGAAGCGCCTCGATGGTGATCGCCGCCGAACAGACTGGGCGTCGCGCGTTCCTGATCGAACTGGACGCGCCCGATTGCGATGTGGTTGTTTCCAAGTACGAGAGGTTCACGGGTCGGAAGGCGGAACGCAGGAGCTCGGCGTGTTGATGGCAGGTCCGTTAGCGACGCAGTCGAACGCACTCGGGACACGTGTATCCACTGCCATCATCCGTTCGGAAGGTGCCGGGACCGTATTTTATCCCAGGCTGCCAACCCGGCCCCATCAACGTGATCAATTTTCCATCGGAGTCGAAGCACCTCGTGCAGAACGGGCCTTCGGCGTAACCGCTGATTCGCTCAGTCAAATAGTACATGCCGTTTCTGAGCTCTACCTTCGAACGAAGGTCCGCGACCCTGCGCAGTTTCTGGACCTCTTCGCGGAGCGTCGCATTCTCCTCCCGGAGAGTAGCCATGTCGGCTTTGAGTTGAGCCGAATCAAGGGTGACGTCGGCGAGGGCGCTTTGCAATTCCGCGTCATGCATCCGTTGCGCCACATCGCGCATCGTCTTGAGTCCTGTGATCAAACGATCAAGAGCTTCAAACATCGTGATGACCTCCCACTGCGCCTCCCGCGCAGACAAAGCTTCGGGTGCGTCTGGCAGATGATCGTACCCGAAAACTCAGTGGCATACGTCCGATCGCAACAGAATGACCAAAGCCGTCTCAGCCCGGAGCAACGCCCCGGACATCGCCGAGGCGTTGGTGGAGGAGAAATGATGTCCTTAGCCGTTCTCGGCCAAGGCGAAGTACTCAGTCATCGCGTCGAGGTGGGCGCACTGCGTCGCGGCGTAGTTCCGCCGGTGGCGCGTCTCGACAATGCCACGCTCTTTGAGGAACGCCAGGGCTACGGCGACCTGAGTGAAGGGCAGGTCCTCGCGCTGGACCAGCGACTCGAGCGTGAAGGCCTCGTTGCCCGACTCGTCGATGGCGTGGGCAACGCGTTCGAGCGATGCCGTCGGGCAGCGGTGCTCGTAGGGTTCCCCACGTCGCGGGACGACCTTGCGGACCAGATGGCCGTCCCGAACCTCGAAGGTCTCATTGCGTTCGCAAAGCGCAGTCATCGATCAAGCTCCCGCCTTGTTGAACGCGAACAGCCCGCGATCGACCTTGGAGAAGCGCGAGGCGGTTCCCTTGTCGCGCGACTCGCGCATCATCGCGGCGTAGAGCGTGGCGTGCGGCGTCTTGCCGCCGGGACTCTTCCACAGGCCCTGCTCGGCCATCGCCGCGATCAGTTCGTTGGCCCGCATGGGCTTCTCTGCTTTGGCCAGGACCTTCGCCGCGGCGTCGAGGGCGCTGACCCGCTTGGGCTTCCGCTCCCCGTCGGCCTTCTTCGGCTTGGCCTTCTTGGCCCCGGCCTCGGCCGTGCTCGTTGGGGCCTTGGTCTTGACGACCGCCGCCTTCACCTCGGCCTTGGCGGCGGCCGTCTTCTTCGACTTACTCTTCTTCCTCGTACTCATAGGACATCTCCTTGGGTTAGAAACCACCGCGTCAACGCAACGCGGCATTGTTCACGTCCCCATGAGGGCAAGTCTCGGCGAACACATCAAGGGAAAAACCCCTGGAATTCCGGGTTATTTTTCAGCTTTCTGCGGGCATTCGGTGACACCGAACGGAGCGCGGCATGACCGAACAGGTCTATGAACCCGGACCGGATGGGATGAAGCGGCGACGCCTGACCACGGTCACCGTCGAGCGGCCGCGGTGCCCGGCCTGCGCCGGGGTCAAGCTGCGGAAGTACCGAAGCCTTACCGACCAGGGCGACAGCAGTGCCCTGTGGTGGGTCCGGTGCCCATGCGGCCATCGGTTCCGCGTGCTTCTGGAATGACGCTGTTTCCACCGGCTGGAAGGGCGGCAGGGCTGCGCGGCTACGATTCCAAAAGAGATGGACGTGACTGACGAACGCGAGAACCCCGAGCCGGTTGCCGAAGAGCCGCCCGCCTCCTCCGACGGAACGGCGAGCGGAGAGCGTGCGCCGTGGCTCGCCCCGTATCGTTGGACGCCGGGCCAGAGCGGCAACCCGTCGGGTCGGCCTCGGGAGTCCGGCTCTCTGGCCGCGGCCTTGCGCCGCGTGGGCGTCAAGCCCGCCAAGACCCGCGCCGAACTGACCAAGCTCGCTGTGCAACTCGGCATGGACCCCGACGAGGCCCAGAACATCGATGTCATCGCCGGGCTGATCTACGACGGCATCACCCAGTTGCTGATACGCACCGTCAAGGGCAACACCGCTGCGGGCGACAAGCTCGTGGGACTCCTGGAACTGCTGTTCAAGGCCCTGGACGGCGATGAGCGGCGTATCACGTTGATAACCCGAACCGGACCGGCGAAGCCTGCGGGAAACCGGTAACGCTTAACCACGATCCCGTCCCGCGCCGTTCCTTGGGCGGTCCTTAGAAGCAACCACAACCTGACTAACCCTGCTCTCTGAGTTTTTCCGGATGACATTGTTCACACGGTGTCCTTTCCTGGTTCTCGGGCGGACGCTGACGAGCGAGAGTGTAGATGGCTCCGGCCTGCGCCGCCGTGAGCAGGCTGCAATCTGGACGATGGTAAACTGGGTCACTCTCCATGAGAGCGTATCCGAGCTTAGTCAGATCGAGGTCCACCCGGATTGCCGCGTCGCCATCGTTCAAGCCGACGCTTAAAGCGAGCCTCACTGTCGCAAGCACTTGGACGTCGTTAGTTTCAGGAATCTTTGCGGGATCGGTTTCCGACTCCGCACTCTTCAGCGACTCGTTGTGGGCTTCTTTGTTGGGATGCTCAATACACAAGTTCAGCCGGGCGTTGGAGTCCTCGTCCACGCGTCCATAAAAGGCGAGCGTGTCCAAGATGACAACGGATCTCGGATCGACGTACGGAAAACGGAACAGTTTACATCCCTCCCACTCGCCCAGATGGTGGGCACCAAGTGTGCGATGGTCCACCAGCTGCCACGCGGGCTTGCCGATGAGCGCTCGGATGATGTGGTCCTCACGCGGAACAAGAACGAGGATGGGATTTCGCGTCGTCTTTCTTAGACGGGCAATAGCGCTGCGGACCGCGTCCGGAAGCTCGGTTAGGGTTTGAACGGTTCCGACGGACTGCGACAGTCGCTCGGCCGCGTGCGTTATTTCGATACCCTCGCGATCTCGGACGTTCTCTGCAATGATAGACCCGATCTCGCCCTTGCCCTCCTCAGAAGCAATGACTTCTTCTTTGAAAAGCCAGATTGCATAGGTGGCGCGAGGTGTGAACCACGCAACTGCCCTGCCAGCGATCCCGCCAAGCCTCTCAAGAGTCTCGACGAAACCGGAATGCGCCGCGAGTCCCTCGGCGATCCTCACGTGGAGTGTAGTAATACTCTGGTCAGACAGTGGCTCCGACACGACCCTGGTCAGCCGCTGGAGCTTGAACAGCCTCAGCCTCGCGGAGTATAGTGTAACGACTCGATCGACGCATTCATCGCGCTTTTCATCTGGGATCGTAAGCAACCCATCTCGAACCAAGTCATTGCTAAGTATGGCGTTGGCAAGAGCCCTGACCTCATCGGGTGTTTTCGGTCGAAATGGCGGAGGATATTGAAAGGCCGTTGGCGTCTCGTATTTGGTAGCCGAAGGCCGAGTCAACAGGAGTGCGATGAGACCGCGCTCGATCCACGCGTCGGACAGATAGCCCGCCACGCAGACACCGGTTCGCCCAGGCGATACCATCGTCCATTGGGTCGTGCCGAACGGGTCGTCAAGCGGCTGCCCTGGGAACGACTTGCTTCGCACCGCCTCCCAAAGGCGCATCAAATGTTCACGGCCTCCGAGGTCTCTGGCGCAGCGTTGGAAAACTGCTTTGGCAGAGTCCGCACGTTCATGGTTACTCTCAACTAGATGAAGGCACCAAGCTGCGAGGATGAGCGTCGAGTAGCTCATCAGGTCACACGCCTCGCGCAGTTCGGACGGCACGTCTTGCTCATCGTCCGGATTCGCATACCGGATGCCCGAATGCTCATCCCAGTGGAACAGGCGGTCTTGAAAATTGAGCGCATCGGTCGTTCGTCCGGCTTCGATTGCGGCCTTGACGAGACGAAGCCGCCATCCGAGATCAACGATCAACACGGGCATCTGCTCGGCGATCTTCGGTGGATCACGCCTCCACGACGAATGGCTGTACTCGAACCTGGAGCCATGCGATGTCAGGAGAACGTTATCGATGCTCTCGCCCACATACTCGGCAAGCGCCTCATTGATCATTGCCTGATAGTAAAGGCCTAGAATGATTTCGCTCGCGCGGTAGAGAAGTCCGGGATGTCGATGTTGGACGGCCGACCCCATCATTCGGCCTGCGAAGAGAAACAGAGCGAGTATCGTCTCCTGCTTCCCTCTTGCAACGGCGCCTTTCGCCATGTCGAAGTAACCAAAACCCGCAAGAAAGTCGGGCAACCTTTCACGATGCAACGAGAATTGACTCGGCTCGGCGTCCAAACGCGACAATCCGCGGTCTATGAGTTTCTCCTGTATCTTTAGGCCGTCCGCAAGTCGCTCCGGCAGCCCGTCTCGAGCGTAGCCGACGAGGAGATCCTCAAACCGTGCGAGGATGCCGGGTACGTCGCTCGAATGGGCACTTCCCAGGCGGAAGATCAGTTGCAATTTGCGACGCAAGTCACTCGCCACCTTATCGCTTGGCGGTTCTGCGTCGCGCTGTCGTCGCCCGTGTTCGTCCCGCATTGGTGAAAGCACCAGCGCCACGTCGTTGGCAACCGAGTCTCTGGGGCCGAGGCAGAGCGTTGGCTCGTGGTTCGGACATGCGGTGCGGAGGAAATTGCCAAGGGAGTTCAGCGCCGACAAATTGACATCCGCGATACACCCGTTGCCTGAGAGACTCAACTTGATGGGATCCCCGATGCCGAGGTTTGTGTAGCCGCCGACGGCGGAGTACCTCAACCCAGCCGCGTCGACCGCCTCCTCGTACGCCTTTACTTGTCGCGCGTGATGGACGTCTTCATCAGTCGCCAGGTCGTACTCCAAGGTCAAACTCGGCCTAAGCAACGTTACGAAATCTTCGGAAACGCTGACCGCCATGCGATAAAGGAGCCAGAGGACAAGCCAGAGAACGAGCAACACGAGTGGGACGTCGAGGACGGCCATTGGCACGGCGGCATACGGAAGTCCCAACGCGCATATAATCGAGACGATCACATTGGCCGCAACGACGGCGAGTGTCACCGCCGCGATCGGAATCAGGCCTTCGCGGCGGCGCAAGTAACGAACGAGAAACGCCGCCTTGTCGAGTTTCTCGCCGTGAAACTGGATGCCGAAGACGATCACAGCGAAGAGAATCCCCGCGGCACCGCTTAACAGCTCGCCGACCGACACGAGCGTGTCGGCGAGCGAAGTGACTCGATCAGGAATCGCACCGTTGGGCTCGGTCATTCCCCAGAGCACGGAAAACAGAAGCGAAAACGCAAGCACGGCAGCGCCCAAGCAGGTGCATTGACCGATCGTATGCACACCTTGCAACCGGCGGTGCAAGCGCTCAGTGATGCTCAGTCGTTCGACCTTGCTCCGCCGAAATCGAATGTCGAGGAGTGATTCGGTCCGCGACGACAACCAATCAGCGCCACCCAGAAGGTGACGGTTCACGAGTTGCCAGGCTCGTCCCAACCGAGTACGCAGGGGCAAGTTCTGGTTGCGCAGCGTCGCCACGACTTCGGGGAGTTTCGCCCGAAAGGCAGGCCAGCGCTCGACGGCTGTTCGAATCCAAGTCACATCTGCATCACCCGCCTCATCCAGACCGTGAAACAGGAACCCCCTGTTCGTGCATGAGCCTCGTGCGTCTTCGGAGGCTGTGATGTAGAAGCGTCGCGACGTTCGACCGCGAGGTCGCCGGGAGAGGTGAGGAACGCGCGGATCGAGTGTTTCGGTGGTAGGGACATCCGGGAGCATTGTAGACGGTGGGGGCGGCTTTGAGGAGTTGGGTGGGCGGAGGGCGCGCGGGTGATCGCCTCGATCCACAGCGCCACCTGCGGATCAACGAAGCCCTCAGCCTCTATCCCAAGGACCTCGAACTCACCGACGGCAGCGTTCGCGTGCTCCACGGAAAAGGCGGGCGATCGCGCACCGTCGGCCTGGACCCCGGCGCTGCTGCGATCATCGAGCGCTGGCTCGACGCGCGGTCGCGCCTCGGTCTGGGCGGCCGCAATCCCGTCTTCTGCACGCTCCGCGGCAACCCGATGTCCGACGCCTACGTCCGCGTTATGCTCAAACGTCTCGCCGCCCGGGCGGGAATCGACAAGCGTGTCCACGCCCACGGCCTCCGCCACACACACGCCGCCCAACTCCGGGCCGAAGGCGTCGACAGCGCCATCCTCTACCGCCAGCTCGGCCACGCCAGCATCACCACCACCGCCCGCTACCTCGACCACCTCGCGCCACGAGCTGTCATCGAAGCGATGCGCGGTCGACACTGGACGGGAGCGTAGATTCACGCTGCTCAAATGCTGTTTCGTACGATCCGGTATGGGGATCAGGCGTCGTCCGCGCCTATGGCAAGTCGCGCGCGACCCCCGTTCCGCTGGTGCGGAAGAACGCGACAATCGGGAAGTGGTCCGAGGTGAGCCGGCGAGCCCCGTCCGGCTGCACTTCCCCCGAGCGCTCCAGCAAAATGTTGGTGTCGACGCGCCGCGCCTGGACGAACTCCTCCATGCAGTCGGCGGACAAGATGAGGTGATCGTAGTTGTTGGTCGGCTGCCCGCTGCTGCTGCGCGAGGTGCGCTCGTGGACGGTGACGACCAACCGGCGGTCCCCGGTCTGGAAACGCGGGTCACTATCCAACAGGCCGTCGATTGTAATGCCACTCTGCCCGCTAAGTTGGGACGGCATGTTGAAGTCGCCGGTGATGATCACGTCCGGGTCGTGCCCCGTCGTGTTGAAGTAGGCGTCGAGGTAGTCGAGCACCGCCCGGAACTCCCGAGCGGACTCCGCTGTGGCTCCGCTTTCGAACGTCAGGTGCAGCGTGATGAGCGTGAAGTCAAAGTCGCCGATGGTGAAGTGGCCGATCCGCGGCGGATGCTTGGCACGAAGGGGGTCGATCAGGTAGCGACCCACCGGGTCTGTCGCACCCGTGTGCAGGATCGCGGTGTCGGCGCGGGCCGTCACGCTGGACTTGAACCAGAAGCCGTTGTCCATTGTCGAGGTCGTGTCGGTGAATGAGGTGGTCCAGCCAGACGCCGGTCCCGGCAGAAGATCGCGCAGCTTGTCCGCGTGCGCTTGGCTGGAGATCTCCTGCGCGGCCAGCAGCTGATAGGTGCCACCGAATAGGGTGGCCAGCGCCATTTCGACCTGCGGCGGCCGAAGGGCGCTCGCGCTTGGCGACGTGTCGCCAACCTGGATGTTCCAGCTCACCAGCGCGAGCATATCGGCCGGCAAGGCAGTCAGGTCGTCGCTCGGGGAGGTGCCGAAGGTTACATCGGGTTCGGTGCGCAATCGCGTCAGACGCTCGTCGATGTCGAGGGGTTGAGCGGTGGCGACCACCGCGAGCAGGAGAATCCACACCACGATCAGACGACAAGGCCTATGAAGCCGAGAACCGTACATGCTGAACCTCCGTATCGATTATCCAGGCAGGGCGAGAAGAATGCCAATCTGGCGGTTTAAGGGGTGGATTCACTGATCATCGCCACCTTGTTCTGATACGCCTTCCACGACCTCCTGCACACCACCACCGCGGAGCCCGCAAGGCCTACCAGACCGACGGCACGATGCCCGATTGGGAGTCGCTCGAAGCACTGTCGACTCCCACAGCGACTGGTACATGAACTGGGGGCAGGTCAAACGGGTTCCCCGACGCCCGAGCTTGAACCGGTTGGTGCCACCCACGGCCTACGGCGTACCCCGTAAAGGAGTACCCGGTGGTGGCGTTCCGCGCAGGCGTCGGACACCATGTAGCTCGTTGTCGCAACGCGAGTTAGAAACGGTTGGCGCGATTCAGAATCCCTTCCGCCCCGCACCTGATGATCAGGGATTAGGTTCGACGATTATCGGACGCATCTGTTGCGCGCTGGCGCAGGGGGCACACCGTGGGATGCCATTCCGAAGCAACTCACGGCTCCATAAGCCGGCTGGTATACTCGACCCTCCAAAGGGGCTCAGCCCGAGCCAAGAACCGGGTATGAGCTTCTCGCCGCAGGGCGTCCACGCATTCGCTTCGAGCGAGTCTACTCAGCGTTTCTAGAACGGCGACGTCCGTGGCCGGCTGGCGTTGGCTTTCGTCTGTGCGCATCAACGTGAACCGGTCCGGATGTCCAGCGCCAAACGTCGTCCTTTATCCCCGCGGGTTCCGATACGTGCTTCCAAGCCGTGGATCGCTTAGCCCGGCGGTGATACGATGTCCCACACCGTTGACACGGGAGCTCGGCAGGCGTTACGGCCGAGAGAAGGCGGTGCGTCCAGTACGGCTTGGTCATGGGGAAGGTCTGGGCGGGGCCGCGCACCGGGGATTGTAGCAGGGACGGACGCATGAACGCGCGCCGCCCCTAAGCGAACAGCGCGAGGGGCTGGAAGTACATTATGACGGAGAATCCCATGTTCCGTATCCGGAAGTTGATCCTCGTTTGCGTGGCTGCGACTGGCTCTGTCCTGATTTTCGGTTGCCCGCGTCGGTGCACAAGCGATGCCGAATGCGGCGACGGCAAGTTCTGCAACGGCATCGAGAAGTGCGATGCCGGACTGTGCAAGCCGGGCGAAGCCCCGTGCCTTTCTGGGCAAGAGTGCGACGAAGAGAAGGATACCTGCAATACCGATGTGGCCTCTGTATCATGCAATCCTGGCGAGACCTGCAACGACGGGAATCCGTGTACAAACGACTCGTGCTCGGACGGTTCGTGCCAGCACGTCAACAATGAGAATGCCTGCAACGACGGGAACACCTGCACGACCAACGACCAATGCTCAAACGGATCGTGTTCTGGAACGCCGATGAATTGCGACGACAAGAACCGGTGCACAGATGACAAATGCGTCAATGGTGAGTGTCAACACCCGCTAATTCAGTGTCCCCAGGGATTCGCCTGTCGCTATGATAAGGGATGCTACAGACTAATCGACGCCGGCGTGCCGTTGCCTGGCTCCTCGGGTGGTTGCAATCCTACGAATCCCTGTCCGGTATTGGCTATCGCCAAGTGGACGAAGCGTGAGATCACCTATCAGTTGGAAGGCGGGCGGGACGCGGGGGAGACGGCGCTAGTGGGTGCACTGTACGAGGAAGCAGCGAACGCGTGGTCAGACGTCATCCCGCTAGACATTCGATTAGCGCGGGCGGGCGAGACAGTCGACATCCGGGTCCAACTTTGTGAGGAGGGCGATACCGAGCCCGCGTGTGATACGCTGACAGACGACGATGGCACGCGGTTTGCGGGCGAGGCAACGTTTCCGAATCGTGACAAGCCAGCAAGGCAGTTAATTGCGGTTCCCGAGAGCCTGGACGATCAGATCGTACGGAATGGGGTGCTCGCCGTGATTCTGCACGAACTGGGCCACAATCTTGGCCTTCTGCACAGTGAGGACGTGGACGCGATCATGTATCCCGTGATCGTACTGAACGATGTGGCGACCGAGGTCGAGCTGCACGCCGATGACATTACACGGATCCAGGATTTATACGGTGACCGAGGCGGGATTCTTGATCCCATTGAGCCGAGTTTGCCAGTGATACCCTCGAACCCGGACTGTGTGTTGCCCGATCCCAACGGTCCCGACCGCGATCAGGATGGGCTCGCGGACACGTTCGAGGAGCTTGTAAGCCGAACTGATCCGGACGACTCCGACACCGACGGCGATGGTCTGCTGGACGGCTGCGAGATCGAGTTCGGTCTGGACCCCAACAACCCCGACGGCGATGCGGATGGCCGCCCCGATCGGGTCGAAGTGATCGAGGGTACACCCGCAAGGGCGCCGGTGATATGCCACGCGGCTGGCGACTCGGTCGGTGGGGAGCGAGTCGTTTTCCTTGACGCTGCGTATTTCGACGAGCTTGGCCTCGAGGAGGCTGGAGTTGTCCAAATCACCAATCTCCGCAACGGTTGCTCGACGGAAGATGTTACGATTCGACGGGGGGCAGACCCGGACTGCACCGTTCGTATGGCGCGGGGAGTCCGCGAAGAACTGTGCATCTTCCAACTGGGCGTGGCCGTCCCCCTCCGCATTTGCGCGAGGACTGCACCTGTGATTCTCGAGGACTTCGACCCTGAGAAATCCGTCATATTCACGGACGGTCGCGGAACGTCGCTTGACTACATCCGACGTGGGGAATCTCGCGTTCTGCAGACGTCGTGGTCGCTTGATGGATTCGAGGACTACAAGTTCGTTGTTGCGCGGGTGTCGCAAAGCCAGGACGTAGGCCCAGGTCAATCGCTTGTGGCGGACATCTGGGTTGATCGTCCGCAGGTCATTGAGGTGGGCGCAAAAATCAGCCTTCCGCACGGCTCGAAAAGGGAAGATTTCAAAGCGATCGCGCTTATGCCTCAGTCGTGGAAACCTGAGGTGTGGGTCCCGATTACGCACACGTACGAGCTTACGGAAGTGGACTTCGTTATTGATGGCAAGAACAACTGCGACCCTGTCGGCGGCGCATGCGATCCTTCGGCAGGCACGTTCTGGATTGACAATCTGCGCCTCGAGCGGACTCCTCAAGTCCTCTACGACTTCGAAGACGGCATTGATCCTCCCCCCACAAAAGGGGGTAGCGCTAGCACTCCCGAGCACCCTGAGGCCAGCGCTAACCACGTACTGCAATTTGACTGGAAGTTTGCCTCGACGACGGTCGGGAGCGATCCGTTTGTCGTCTTGGTGTTTGATGGGATCTCAGTCGGGCCGTGCGACCGTCTGATCGCGGAAGTCGAAGTGAGCGTACCCACGACCGTAAGATTGGAGGCGAAGACGCCGGGCCCCCCCCCGGTCGTCATGGATACGCGAAGCAGGATGATGTTGCCGGGTGTTGTTGAGGACATCGAAATCGTTATTTCGACGCGTTACGCCCTCGGAGAAATCGCCGTGGTGATCGAGCGGGATCTTAATGAGGAGCAAGCCGGCATCGTGTGGCTGGACAACATCCGGCTCATCCGCGGAGAATAGGACTGGTTCCCTTGGTCCCCGCGCTCTGGGAGACGAGTCACGTTACGGGCGCGTATCGCCGGAGCTGGAACGGGCCCTACGAACGCCGTCCTGGGGCGGTACGAGCAGACAGCAGTCTTCATCCTTGAGATATCCTCCCAGTCTCTCAACCCAGGTGTCGTTCCCTATCATTTCGAATATCTTGATCGCATCCGAGATATCCTTCCTGCAGGCGTCCGCGTCTCCAGTCTCCATGCGATACTGGGCGCGTTTCAATATCGCTCTGGTAGCCTCCACCAAGAAGTCGGCGTTTCGGGCCAATCTTTCGGCTTTCCCACACTGGGTGATGACCTCGGGTGTGTTCTTTTCAATGGCGGCAGCCTCTGCGAGCGCAAGGTGGCACCATACCTGTAACAAGACGAGTTGTTGTTGCTGCCCTTGCTCCAAGAGCGTTTCGATGTTTCCGCGCACTCTCCGCAGTGGTTCTTCGTCACCTGGCTTGTGGGGTCTGAGCCTCATGAGCGCCAGTCGTGCCTCCAATAGCTCTAAGTTAAAGCGGATCCAGGGATATGGGGTCTCCTCCGTGGTCTTGACATCATCCACTACCAATTCTCGGAAATCGGCTAATTGAGCATTGGCCTCTCTCATGTGTTCCGATATGTCAACGATGACGCTAGTTCCATCGTCCGCGTAGAGACTTCCGATGATCTCGCGATCTATCTTGTCCAATGTCCGGCGGATGTCGTTAGCTCTCATGTCTAGGTAGTCCCACTGGGAGCAAGCCCCTCGGAAAAACTCCTTCGGGCTTTCGGGAGGGTCGGAGTGCACTGCCTGCGACTCTTCGAGTTGCTCACGGCAGGAAGCCAGAGAGGACAAGCGAAGACCTTCCCGTGTTGGTGCTTCCCGAAACCGATCTTTGAGGCCTTGGAGAGTGTTGATACATTGTCTCGACCGCCCATGTAGATAGCTTATCAACCCCTCAAGTAGGAGTTTGCGACTTCTTCGCATCTCATCGGTCCCAACAGCTTCTTCGATTTGCAGAAGCCGTCGTTTAACTTCAGAAGAGTCGCCGCGATGCAGTTCTAGAATGATCAGATCGTATAGTGCATCGAATCGGACATCGGCCGGAAGAGATTCGATTCGCTTCGGTGCCAACAAGGCCAGGAGTTTGTCGCGTGCCCTGAGGATCCGCCCCGCAGCGCGGTCGACTACAGTGGCTACATAATCCTTGCGATGCTGCAGATCGGGCGAAGCATTCGGGTAGTGTCTGTCCTTGGCGAGGATGTCCTGGGCGACTGAGATCCGCCCCGCCCAGACTTCGCTCATCGCCCTGTAAAGGTTCACCTCCAGATCGAACTCTCGGGGGCAGTTGGAAGAGTCCACTTGCCAACCGGTCACCTGCGCGGATACTGAGTGCCAATCAGCACACCGCACCGCCTCTTTAATGCTCTCGGCCATTTCAGTGCAATGCTGTCGTTGTTGTCGATTGGTGCACCAGTTTTGGTAACAGTTTTTGATGGGGCCTGTCGCCGCCCCAATGGCGGTTATCCCGGCTGCGATGGCAACGATTGTCTTCCACCACCCCCAGAGCCCCGGCTTCAAGGCAACGAATCGATCGGTACGACCGCGCACACTCTCGCTGCTGAGCCCGTCAGGGGGGGGCGGCGCGATCGGCTTATGCACATCCTCGCCGTGGGGCTCGGACTTCGTCCGTTCGCGCCGATCGACAAGCTTCCTCTTTTCTCTACTCATCAGCTATCTCTCGCGCCACGTGGCAGAGTCGCGGCAGTTCGTACACAAATCGGCGGCTGCCCAGCAGATCGCGCTAGGTCGCGGCCTACGCGTAGTTCGCGGCCTGTGATTCGCGCGGCGCTTTGAGTCAAGCGCGCGGTCACTGGCCTGTACGGACGGCATCCAACGCCCTGGTCACTCAAAGGCGCGGATACGCGGGTCTCCCTTGCACGGCTTCCGGTTTTCGTGCCTCAATCTCGATGAAACTCCAACGTGGCCTGCTGGAAATCCAGCGATGCCTCACCGTTCATCCGTATAATCAATTCGGCTTGCGCCTCCCCGGTCACGTCAAAAGTGCTGACAAAGCTCTCGCAGTACTCGTAACGGTAAAACGCCTCATGGTGGTATTCCATTGTGTCATCTATCGGTTCCGCCCTGATAACGCCATTCACAATGACATGTGCCGAGGATCCATCAGGTCCTTTCAACCCTTCTCCCCACCCATTGCAGGGAATGAAGATAGTCACGTCGAGCTTCGTACACGAGGGAGGAACCTGTACGACCTTCGACATCTCGCCGTACACGACGGCCTTCCCCGGCCGGTCGGCCCATTCGCACCAGTTGTCCGTAAAAGTACATACGTCTGTCAATAGGAAGTCACCGTACTGATACGAATGAGTTCCCCCAGCACATCCGGGAGCATCGACGATGGTCAGTACGGCCGTGCTTGGATCGCCCAACGAGGCGCCGCCGGTGGGGTTACTCAGAACGAGGTTGACCGTCTCGTTGCCTTCGACGGCGGTGTCGGCCAACACGGTGACGGTGAAGCTCTTGCTGGTCTCACCCGCAGCGAAGACAAGCGTTCCGGTAGCAGTGGCATAATCCGACCCGGCCTTCGCCGTGCCACCGCTGGTCGCGTAGGCGACTCGAACTTGACCGGCAGAATCGCCAGTACGGGTGACCGTTATCGTCGTACTACTCTGATCTTCTCGCACACTATAAGTCTGGGCGTTGAACTGCACTTGGCCAGGCTCATCGTCGTCGAGAATGGTCAGCACCGCTGTGCTCGGATCGCCCAAATAGGCGCCGCCAGTGGGATCACTCAAAACGAGGTTGACCGTCTCGTTGCCTTCGACCGCGGAATCGGCCAGCAGGGTGACGGTGAAGCTCTTGCTGGTCTCGCCCGCGGCGAAGACCAGCGTTCCGGCAGCAGTGGCATAGTCCAACCCGGCCGTACCCGTGTCATCGCTGGTCGTATACGTTACGGTCACTCCGCTCGTCTGATCGCCCGTGCGCACGACGGCAATAGAGACGCTCCCAGTGTTCTCCAGGGTGCTGTACGTGGGTGCCTCGAATTGCACACTGACCCCCTGGGCCGGTCGAATGCCCGGAAGGCCATAGGCTCGAACCCAGTCAACGAGCATCTCCTGGGGAAACGTGGCCGAGCCGTCCGGCGGACCCGGGAAATTCCCACCGACAGCGACGTTGAGCAGAAGATGAAAGAACTGGTCAAAGGGCGCGCGCCCGTTGCCCGGATCGCCATCGCTATACCAGTTCGCACTGGTCTCGGTGTGGTATGGGGCACCGTCAACGTACCACACGATGGCGTCGGCCCTCCAATCAATGGCGAACGTATGGAAGCCCATTGAGAAATCGGTGCCGTCTGACAACGTACCACCCGAAGAGGTGTTGTCGGGCCATGGGCCGCCGAAATGAATCGTCCCATGGATCACCGTCGGGACGTTGGCTGATTCCATGATATCGATCTCGCCGCTGGCCGCCCACTCTCCGTACACTTCGTCGGTCGGCAGCATCCAGAACGCCGGCCACAGGCCCTGGCCGGTCGGTAGCTGCATCCGCGCTTCCAGCCGCCCGTAGAGAAAGTCCTGGCGGTTCTTGGTGCGGAGTCGAGCCGAAGTGTAGTTGTAGCCCTCGAAAGGTTCTTCTCGTGCCACGACATGCAGATACCCGTCGGCGACGAAGGAGTTCTCCGGCCGATCCGTATAGTACTGCAACTCGTTGTTCCCCCAGCCGACCGAAAGGCCGTAGGTGCTCCCGTCGCCGATCATGTGCTCCCAGTTCGCCGGATCGATCGCGCTGCCCTCGAATTCATCGGACCAGATCGGGGCAACGCAGACGCCGTCGACGCACTCGAAACCCACATCGCACACTAACGGCTCGAACACGCAACCTGTATCCGGATCGCATGAATCAGTGGTGCACAGGTCGCCGTCCACGCAAGTGACGTCGGTGTGCACGCAGCTACCCTCCACGCATACGTCATCCGTGCAGGCGTTCGCGTTGTCGCAATCCACGTCGGTCTGGCACGGAACGGGCGAAAGAGGGCAGCCAACGAGACAAGCGAGGATCATTGCGGTCAACATACGAGCGAAAACGGAAGCCCGTGAACAGAGCATAGCGTAAACCTCCAAAGCGCTCAAAACGCGAAAACGCGGGGCGTCCACCGAGCGGACGGTCACCCCTACGTTCAGGTACTCTACCACGACCTCCTGGCCGGCCGCACCTCCCCCGGCGACCGCATTATCTGCCTTCTCGGCCCCGCGTTCCGGTCCGAGCAACGCCAAGCTGCCGTCGACCATTCCGAGCCCCCTGAGTCGGGATTCTGAAGCGCGCTCTGCTGAACGATTGACAGCAGCCTGCAACAACTGATAATGGCGCGACCGGTTTCTCTTGAACGGCGCAACGGTGCCCCGAGAACCAGCGAGACCGGCGAGGTGGCAGGGCTCTCTGATGAAGAAGGCAGCCGACAGCGTGATGACGGTCGACGAGCTTGCCGCCTACCTCAAGATACCCAAGTCGACGCTGTACAAGCTGGCCCAGGAAGGGAAGGTGCCGGGCCAGAAGGTCGGCCGCCACTGGCGATTTCACAAGGACGCCGTGGATGCGTGGCTCAAGCACGAACCCGCGCCGAAAACGCTCACTCGGAGATGATCACCCATGCCCGCTGAACTGACCTCCAACTCCGACCTCACCTACGCCGACACCCTCTGGAAGATGGCTGACGCCCTCCGCGGCCAAGTCGACGCCGCGGAGTACAAGCATGTCGTCCTGGGCCTGCTGTTCCTCAAATACATCTCCGACTCGTTCGAGGCCCGGCGCGAAGAGCTGAAGGCCGAGCTCGAGACCGACGGCATCAAGGGTGACCAGCTCGACCGCCTGCTTGAGAACCGCGACGAGTACACGGCCGAGCGCGTCTTCTGGGTCCCGCTCGAGGCCCGCTGGTCGAACCTCCAGAACCAGGCCACGCGTCCCGACATCGCCAAGCTCATCGACGATGCCATTCTCGCCGTCGAGCGCGACAACCCCAACCTCAAGTCCAAGCTCCCGCGCGACTACGCGCGCCGCGGCATCGAGCCCGTCAAGCTCAAGGGCCTGATCGACCTCATCGCGGACATCGGCTTCAAGGGCGACCGCAACAAGGCCCGCGATACGCTCGGCCGCGTCTACGAGTACTTCCTTGGCAAGTTCGCCCAGGCCGAGGGAAAGCTGGGCGGCGAGTTCTACACGCCGCGGTGCATCGTGCGCCTGCTCGTCGAGATGCTCGAGCCCTACGAGGGCCGCGTCTACGACCCGTGCTGTGGTTCGGGCGGGATGTTTGTCCAGTCCGAGCGTTTCGTCGAGGCCCACGGCGGTCAACGCACCGACATCTCCATCTTCGGCCAGGAATCCAACCCCACCACCTGGCGGCTGGCGCACATGAATCTCGCTATCCGGAGCATCGAGGCCAACCTCGGCTCCCAGCCCGCCGACACCTTCCTCCGCAATCTCCACCTCGACCTCAAGGCCGACTACATTCTCGCCAACCCGCCGTTCAACGTCTCCGACTGGTCCGGCCACCTGCTCGACGGCGACGTCCGCTGGCGCTTCGGCAAGCCCCCCAACGGCAACGCCAACTACGCTTGGATTCAGCACTTCATCCACCACATGGCCCCGCCCAACGGTCGCGGCGGGGGTGTCGCCGGCTTCGTCATGGCCAACGGCTCGCTCTCGTCCAACACCGGAGGTGAGGGCGAGATCCGCCAGAAGATCGTCGAGACCGACCTCGTTGACGCCATTGTCGCGCTCCCCGCCCAGCTCTTCTACACCACCGGCATCCCCGTCTGCCTGTGGTTCCTCACCCGCGACAAGGGGGGCAGGAACCTCAAGAACGGAGGTCGCTCCCGCAAAGGTGAGACGCTCTTCATCGACGCCCGCAAGCTCGGCACGATGCAGACGCGGACGCTGCGTGTGCTCTCCGACGGCGAGTGGGACGCCGGCGCCCTTCCGCCGCACTCGGACATCGGTCGCATCGTCTACGCCTTCCGCCAGTGGCGCGGCGAACCCTCGCCCGACTGGTGGCGCACCGAGCAGCACGGCGAGTGGGCGTACCGCGACATCCCCGGCTTCTGCAAAGCCGCGACCAAGGAAGACATCGCCAAGCACGGTTTCGTGCTCACGCCTGGCCGCTACGTCGGGCCCGAGGAGCAGGAGGACGACGGCGAGCCCTTCGTCGAGAAGTACCGGCGCCTGCTGGCGGAACTGGAGGAGCACTTCGCCGAGTCCGAACGGCTCACCGCAGTGATTCGTGAGAACCTGGGGCGGGTCAACCATGCCCAGTGACGTCGGCGACCTCCAACCGCATGTTCGCGGTACTGACCATCTGCCGGCACCGCCTCTCCTGCGTGGCCCCGCAGAGCGGCTGGCCGACCCGGGTTCGTTCTCTGTTTGCGGAGTTTCCGCGCGTACCCAAGATCAGCATGGGTTTTCCGACCAACTGGGAACAGTGTCCGATCTGGTTGGCGGCGCAAGGACCATGAAGGAGACGAGCAACAGAAACCGGCCAGCCGACCAGTCTGCCGCCCAGGCCGACGCGGGAAACCGGGACGCGAAGGGAGACGTGATGAGGCCTGAGCAATTCGCCGAATCGACCAAGCTGGAGAAGGCCATCCGGTCCAACTTAAGGGAGTCGGGCTATGGCTAATGACTGGCGAACCGTTGACTTTGGTGACCTGCTGGTCAGCGGCACAAGAAACGGCGTGTACAAGAAGGCAGAGTTTCATGGTTCGGGCGCCAAAATCGTGAACATGGGCGAATTATTCGCTCACCCGCGCCTGTTTGATGTGCCAATGCGCCGGGTGGAACTCAGTGATGAAGAGCTGAAGAAATCGTGCCTTCGGCCCGGTGACCTACTCTTTGCTCGAAGATCGCTCATACCAGAAGGTGCCGGAAAATGCTCGATCGTGATGGAGGTCAACGAACCGACGACGTTCGAGTCGTCAATAATCCGCGCAACGCCCGATCCCCAAAAAGCCGATGGCTTGTTTCTCTATTACCTCTTCAATTCGCCAAATGGGCGATACCTACTGGGAACAATACTCCGCCAAGTTGCTGTATCGGGCATCACCGGCAGCGACCTGGTCAAGTTACGGATTCAGCTCCCCTCAATCGAGGTCCAGCAGGCAATCGCCCATGTGCTTGGCTCGCTGGACGACAAGATCGAGCAGAACCGGCGGACGGCCCGGGCCCTGGAGCGGCTGGCGCAGGCGATCTTCCGGGCATGGTTCGTCGACTTCGAGCCCGTTAAGGCCAAGGCCGCCGGCGCGTCCTCTTTCCCCTCCATGCCCCGGCCCGTCTTCGACGCCCTCCCCAGGCACCTCGACGATTCCGAACTCGCCCCCATCCCGGAGGGGTGGAAAGTTAAGCCGATCGGCGAAGTCGTCACGGTGAAGGGTGGGGCAACGCCGAGCACGAAGAATCCGGAGTTCTGGGAAGGCGGCGAGCACTGCTGGGCGACGCCTAGGGACATGTCGCGCCTGTCCGACCCCATTCTGCTCGACACAGAGCGACGGATCACGGACGCTGGAGTCGATGGGATCAGCTCGGGCCTCCTCCCGATCGGGACGGTGCTGCTCTCATCCCGTGCGCCTGTCGGCTACCTCGCGATCGCGGCGGTACCGACCGCGATCAACCAGGGTTTCATCGCGATGATCTGCGATGGGCCGCTTCCGCCGGTGTACGTGCTCAACTGGGCGTATACCTCGATGGACGCCATTAAGGCGCGAGCGAGCGGTACTACGTTTCCTGAGATCAACAAGGCGAGTTTCCGGCCGATCCCGGTCGTTGTGCCGCCTGTGCCGGTGATTGAGGCGTACCGAGAAATCGTGAATCCGCTGTTCGAGTTGCTGGTGGAGTGCGTCAAGGAGACAGGGCATTTGGCATCGCTGCGGGATTACTTGCTGCCGAAGCTCTTGTCGGGGAACGTGAGGGTTCACGTGTGAGCACTTCACCCGCACGAGACCAACCGGAAGCCGAACTGCTCAAACCGGCGCCCAGCCTTGTCGTGTGGCGTAACTCGCGAGATAAGAACCGCTATCGGTCGTGGTGCGAGGAGACCTACGGACTGGTTGAATTCGGACCGGAGGTATTTCATCCAGCGGACATCCTTGACGCGCTGAGCGCTGATGCGGCACGACGCGGCAAGGACGAAGTGTCGGCTTCGGTTCGAGCCGAGTTGGAGCAGACGGTTTGCGAGCGGTTTCCCGCGCCCATTGCGGTTCCATTCCACGCGTTTCTCGAAGGACCGCGTGAACCACTCAGTCGGCTGTATCGTCTGCGCGATGCCTGGGAAGGTCTGATCCGCCTCCTCGCTGCTCTGGTGCTATCCGAGTGCGCATCGATCGGCACCGCAGTCAATGGACTCGCGATCCGTGAAAGCGAACGCGATTCGCCGCGGGCCTGTAGAGCGAAGGACATGCGTACCGAGCGGCTCGCGACGCGGATCGGTCTGATCGAGGGTGTGATTGAGCAGTGTCGTTACCTTGGAATCACTCTCGAACTTCATTCGATCATTCCAGAGGGCGTTATCGCAGAAGTGCGTAGACTGAATGCGATTCGCAATGGCTTCTCGCACGAGGGAGTCAAGTCAGAGCACCAGGCGAGGCAGCTCATCGAGGAGGCATACCCATTGCTTCGAGAAGTTCTTCTTGATCTTTCTGGCTTAGAAGGCGTTGAGCTTCTGCGGTTGAGGAAATTCAAAGCTGGATCACCACCGGTTGCGGAAGTTGATTGTCTATTCGGACACGCGCAGAGCCCGCGAGTGCGCGAGATACAGATTCAGCCGGCGATGACTGGCGTCCTCCTTGGAGCGGCCCGCGTCGGAGATTTGGACCGAGTGCTAGCGAAGATCGGAGCACGTGTTTTTGATCTGTCGCCGTTCTACTACGCCTTGGACGACGACACGGGCCACCGAACGAGGATTGCCTTCTTCAAGGCTCGCAAAAACGGGCGGTGGAAGATGGAGGTAGTCGGCGATTCTGTCTCGATTGACCAGGACTCTTCGCTGCACGATGCGCTGATGGATCGGTTCTATGCGCTCGTGGGCGAAGGAGGCGACGAATCATGACGCCGCCTAATCCGAGTGAGGCATTGGTCGAAACGACGGCGCAGGATGCGTTCGTTATCGCCGGATGGACGGTGTGTCGTGGTGCCAAACTCGACGATGGCGGCGAGCGAGCGGACTCCGCGCAGTTCATCCTTCAAGGGAGACTCGGGGCCGCGATCCATCGCCTCAATCCCACACTACCGCACGAGGAGTGTGAACAGGTCGTTCGGGTGCTGTCCCGCCCGCCGCACCCGACGCTCATCCAGAACAACCGCTGGTTCCACGGCCTGCTCACCGACGGCGTCGAGGTCGAGTACAAGGACCCATCCACCGGTGAGACTCGTGGTGGACGAGCCCAGCTCGTGGATTTCGATAATCCGGGAAACAACGACCTACTGGTCGTCCGCCAACTGACCGTCGTTGGTCCCTCCGACAAGCCGATCCGCCCCGACCTGACGGTCTTCCTGAACGGCCTGCCGATCGCGGTCATTGAGCTCAAAGATCCCACGGACCCCGAGGCGGACCTTTCCGTGGCGATCGATCAGCTCGGCCGCTACATGCGCACCGCGCCGGATCTCTTCGTGTCCAATCTCTTGCTGGTGGTGTCGGACGGGTTGCTCACTCGGGTCGGCTCGATCACCAGCGGGCGCAGCTGGTTCATGCCTTGGCGACCGGCGGAGGGAGGCAAGCCCACGCTGGAAGCACTAATTCGCGGCCTGTTCGAGCCGTCGGCGCTGCTCGACTACCTGCGGACGTGCGTCGTGTTCGAAGAGGACGAGCACGGCGAGATCGCGAAGAAGATCGCGGGCTACCACCAGTTCCGGGCGGTTCGCAAGACGCGGGCCCGCGTTCTCGCGGCGCTCAAGCCGCCGGTGGGGGTCAACACGACCGACGACGCGGGCAAGGGTGGGGTGGTCTGGCACACGCAGGGATCGGGTAAGTCGCTGACCATGCTCATGCTCGCGGGCGCGCTGATCCGCGAGCCCGCGATGGCCAACCCGACGGTGGTCATGGTGACCGACCGCAACGATCTGGACGACCAACTCTTCGACACCTTTGCCACGGGGCGAAAGCTGCTCCGGCAGGACCCCGTCAAGGCGGACAGCCGCGAGCACCTCGGAACGCTGCTCGACCGGGCCGTGGGGGGCGTCGCGTTCACGACTATCCACAAGTTCACCGAAGCCCACGGCAAGATTTCGGAGCGCGCCAATATCGTGGTCATGGCGGACGAGGCCCACCGGAGCCAGTACGGCTTCGTCGAAGGCGGCGCTCGGTGGATGCGGGAGGCGCTGCCGAACGCTACGTTCGTCGGGTTCACTGGCACGCCGCTGGAGCGCGCCGACAAGAACACGATCCATGTCTTCGGCCAGTACTCCGATGTCTACGACATCCGCCAGGCCGTCGAGGATGGCGCGACCAAGCCGCTCTACTACGAGTCGCGGATCGTCAAGCTCACCATCGACGATGCCGCGGCAGAAGCGGCCGAGGCCGAGGTCGAGCAGGCCGCGGCGGCGGATGCGTCCGGGGCTGAGGTCGCTCAGAGCGTCCGCATCCCGCTCGAAGCGGTTGTGGGGGCCCAGGAGCGGCTCGAGCGCCTGGCGGTGTTCATTGTCGAGCATTGGGAGAAGCGCCGGGCAGCGATGGAGGGCAAGGCGATGGTCGTGACCATGAGCCGCGACATCGCCGCGCGGCTCTACGGGGCCATCCGGGCTCTACGGCCTGACTGGCACGATCCCGATGACGAACGTGGCGTCATGAAGGTCGTGATCACGGGAGGCGCTGACGACGAGGAGCCCGTGCGTAGCCACGTCCGCACCAAGGCGGCACGGAAGCGGCTGGCCGAGCGGTTCAAGTACCCGGAGGACGAGTTCCGACTAGTGATCGTGTGCGACATGTGGCTGACGGGCTTCGACTGCCCGCCGGCGCACACGATGTACCTCGACAAGCCGCTCGCGGGCCACAACTTGATGCAAGCGATCGCCCGTGTGAACCGCGTGTACGGCGAGAAGCCCGGAGGACTGATCGTCGATCTTCTCGGTCTCGTGGACCAGCTAGCGGACGCCCTCGCGACGTACACGCAGGCCGGCGGGACCGGCGAGGCGGTGAAGCGGGTGCAGGACGAGGCGGTCCCCGCCATGCAGGTAGCGTTCGAGAAACTCTGTTCGTTCTTCCACGGCTGCGACTTCGATATCGCCCTCCGGGAGCCGGCAGAGCATGTCCTGCCCGCGTACCTGCGAGCGATTGACCACGTTTTCGCTCAGGAAGACGGGTGGAAACGGCTGCGGCGGCTCGTGAAGGAACTCTCATCGGCGTTCGCCCTCGCTGTGCCGCGGCCCGAGACCGAGGCCCTAGTCGATCACTTGGCGTTCTTCCAGCGCGTCGCCGCCATGATCAGGAAGCGGCTTGCGGATGACGCGGGCCTCGATGACGGTCGATCTCGCCGGCGAGATGTGGACGCGGCCGTCCGTCAGGTCATCGGCAGTGCGGTCGATGCGGACGACGTGATCGATCTGTTCGCCGCGGCCGGTCTTGAAGAGGCCCGGCTGGACATCCTCTCTGACGCCTTCCTGTCGCGTGTGGCGGCGCTTGAGCAGAAGAACCTCGCGCTCGAGACGCTCCGCAAATTGCTCAACGACCAGATCGGGATCACTGAGCGGACAAACATCGTTCAAAGCAAGAAGTTTCGGGAGGCTCTTGAGGACGCCCTGCGTAAGTACACGAACAAGGCGATCACGACGGCTGAGATGATCTCCCGGCTGCTTGATCTCGCGAAGCACCTCCGCGAGGTCCAGCGGCGGGGTGAGGAGCTTGGACTGACGATCGCGGAATCCGCGTTCTACGACGCTCTAGCCGAGAATGACTCGGCGCGCGAGGTCATGAAGTCAGACACGCTCCGGCTCATGGCCCGCGAGTTGTCGGAGATGGTGAAGAAGATGCCGAAGCTCGACTGGACGCAAAGGGAGTCGGTGCGGGCCGACCTGCGCCGGAGCGTCCGTCGGCTGCTGGCGAGATACGGGTATCCCCCTGATCTTTCTGAGGATGCCACTCAGTTGGTCCTGAAGCAGGCTGAGCTCTCCACCGAGAACGAACTGGACTGAGAAGGATCAGACGCCAATCGAGGTTGGCCTATGGCGGCTCGGCAGAGGACTACAGAAGGTCAAGTTCGCGCACAGCCGACGGCGACGGGATAGCCGTCAAGAATCCAGCCGACGTCCAACTGCGCGGCGCTAGGTAGCCGAGCCAGTGTTTCGGGGCCTGAATGGGCGTAACAACGGAGCGGAGAGAGTTGCTGCCAGGGTTACGTTCGGGGAGATCCTGAAAACCTTACAAAACAAGTGGTTTAATGCTTTTCTGAGCGTCCGGCAAGCTACCCCCGTAATTTGACACACTACCCTCCTTGGTGTAAGGTATCGGTCGATGAACGACCGTACGCCACAGCTCAGGAGGCACAAGACAGGGGTCTGGTTCTGCCGTTGGGCCGGGAAGGATCACTACTTCTCCAGGAACCGGGGGGAGGCCCAGCCACTCTATCTCGCCAGCCTCAAGGAGTGGGCCGACTGGCGGGCGGCGCGCACCGCCAGCAGGATGCCACCGCTCGCACACGGCTCCATGCCGGTCGTCGAGGTCGCCGAGTTGTTCCTCAGGGCCAAGGAGCTGGAGCGCGGCCGGGCCGCGAGGGAATACTATCGCAAGCACATTAAGAGGTTCCTCCACGCCTACGGCCCGCTCCGCAGCGATGTGGTCAAGGCACAGCATATCCAGGGAATCAAGGAGGACATGCTGCGCCAGGGACTGATGCCCAAGACGGCGAACCACGACGTTGGCGCCATCAAGACGATGCTCAGGTGGGCGATGCGGTTCGAGTATATGCCGCAGGTCAACCTTGACGGCGTGTCCAAGGTGCCGCTGCCTCCGCCCAAGCCCAAAGGCATTCCGCTGGCGGCTGTGCTCGACCTGATCGACGCGGCGGACGCGACGATGGCCCCGTGGCTCGCGCTCAACTATCTGTGCCTCATGCGGCCCAGCGAGGTCATCAGGGTCGCGTGCAAACAAGGCGAGTGGATCGAGGAAGGTGTGTACGAGATTGACAGCAAGGTGGGAATGCGCACGGGTATGCGCAGACAGGTGGTGTTCAGCAGCGAGGCGATGGAGTGGTTCGACGGAATCACGCCCCGCTGGTCTCGACTAGACTCGTACTCTCAGGCCGTGCGAGACCTCGGAAGAGGAGGGCCAGGGCGACTGAGGCACTCGGCTGCAACGCACCTCCACCGGGCAGGTGCTTCGCGGGCAGATGTTTCGATCTTACTAGGAGTCTGTCCGAGTAATGACCTTAACCCTCACCAAAGGGTACTTTCTTGTTCGAAAACCTACCTTTTGGACACCGAAAGTACCCGCAGAATGCCGTCCGAGTAACGAAAACGGATTACTCGGACAGACTCCTAGTACCACAACGC
>Ga0315274_10001334_pt1 | contig 38021 bp, 34 predicted proteins | sample YL17G02_20_MG_FD_203700 | JGI IMG/M metagenome (GOLD analysis project Ga0315274, IMG submission 203700) | Sediment microbial communities from Yellowstone Lake, YNP, Wyoming, USA - YL17G02_20 | ecosystem: Environmental > Aquatic > Freshwater > Lake > Sediment | place: USA: Wyoming | collected...
TTAAACCAATCTCGTTTGAAAATAAAGTTAGTTCGGGAGATAGATCTTTACTTGGCAAAAGATTGAAGAATCGACATATAAGGCATAATTACTGCTAAGATAACAAATACTACTCCCACGCCTAAAATGATAATTAAAACTGGTTCTATCATACTGGTAAGATTTTTCACAGCATACTCGACTTCAGAGTCGTAATAATCAGAAATTTGGCGTAACATATCATCTAATGCACCGGATTCTTCCCCCGTCGCGACCATTTGAACAACCATTGGTGGAAAAACTTTTGTTTCTCGCATCGGTGTTGCGAGTCCACGTCCCCGGCGAACGCTCTCTGCAATCATATCAACCTTAGTTGAGATATAAGCATTACCGACCGTTTTACCAACCAAATTGAGCGAACGTAGAATAGGCAAGCCCGTGCGATCAAGAGTTTCGAACATCCGAGCAAATCGACTCATCGTAATTTGGTACGATATTGTACCAAAAATCGGCACTTTTAGTTTTATTCTATCCCATCTAATACGACCAAAATTAGTTCTTAAAAATAGATAAAACAATATAACAACGATAGCGATAAATAAGAACATAAGAACCCAATAATTCTGAAAAAAATTAGTAACAATAATTAAAATTTGTGTCGGTAAAGGGATCTTTCCTTTCATACCAGTCAATAAGGTTACGAACTTTGGTAAGACGAATGTTGCTAATACGAAAATCGCAATGAAAAAGACAATAACAACAAAAATCGGATATCGTAACGCAGTTAAAATATCCGAACGTAGTCGACGTTCGTGGTCTAATAAATCAGCAACTCGTGCTAATATTTCATCAAGAACCCCGCCTGTTTCACCCGCCCAAACCGAGTTAACATATAGTTCGTTGAAGATTTGCGGGAATCGTGATAGAGCACTAGATAAAGTAATACCACTCATTAAGTCCTTTCGAATACTATCTAGTGCATTAGCTAAGGTTTTACTACGCGTTTGTGATTGTAATGCGGTGATAGCGGTTAGCATTGGTAATCCAGCTTTATGTAGTGTTACGAATTGGCGCGTGAAAGTAATTAAATCTACTAGTTTTACTTTCGACTGCAAAAATGGTATATTTATTTTTATCCCACCGCTGATTTTTTTCCCTTTTTCTTCTTTAATTTTAATTGGGATATAACCAGAATAATCAAGTCGTTCGACAACACCGGCTAAATCGACGCCTTCTAAAGTGCCGGTTATTACTAGACCATCCCTATTTCTAACTTTGTAACGGAATAACGGCATATTTAATTACTCTTAACCACACGATTACACAAGATTAACACAAGAAAAGCCGACGAAGTCGTTGCGAGGCAAAGCCGTGGCAATCTCATGAGATTCCTCGTTTCACTCGGAACGGCGTCTGTGAAATCTCGTGGTTTATTATCTGGTTTTGCATTTAAATCTTTTCGGTTTCTCTCATCACTTCATCAATTGTTGTAACACCGGTAAGAACTTTCTGTAAACCATCTTCCCAAAGGAGATGCAAACCTTGAGTGCGTGCCATATTTCTTAAAGCACTTGTTGAGGGACGTGAAATAATAAGATCGCGGAGTTGATCATTATTTTTAAAAACTTCAAATAAGCCAATTCTGCCGGTGTAACCGGTATTCCGGCAATTAGAACAGCCCGTTCCGCGGAAAAACTTAACGTTACTCGCTAACTCAAAATCCTTTATGATTTTATCGGGTGGCGAATAAGATTCTTTGCATTTTGGACAAATCTTTCTTATTAATCTCTGGGCAATGGTACCTTCAACTGCCGAGGCAACTAAGAAAGGTTCAGACCCCATATCGACGAGTCTGGTAATTGTGCCAGGTGCATCGTTGGCATGCAAAGTAGTGAAAACTAACTGTCCGGTTAGTGCTGCTCGAATCGCAACCCCGGCAGTTTCTCCGTCACGAACCTCACCGATCATTATGACATCCGGGTCTTGACGTAAAATATGTCTTAAACCGACAAGGTAAGTATAACCAGCACGCAAATTAACCTGAGATTGGGAAATATTATCCATATCATATTCAACTGGGTCTTCGATCGATATAATGTTTTTCTCTGCTCCCCGAATTTCATTTAAGATTGCGTATAGTGTGGTTGTTTTTCCACTCCCGGTCGGACCGACGATAATAATTACACCGTGAGGTTTAGCAATCATTCCTTTGGTCAAATCTAAGTCGTTTTTGGAAAAACCTAATTCGTTTAAAGAAAGTAATCGAATACGGTCTAATATTCTCATGACAACCGTTTCACCATAAGTAGTTGGGAAAGTTGAAACCCGAAAATCAATTTCACGTCCATCAATTATTGCTCCATACCGTCCATCTTGTGGAACTCTTTTTTCAGCGATGTTCATCCTTGACATAATTTTAATTCGTGAGATTACAGCAACTTGCATCATTCTTTTTGGTGCCGCAATTGGTTGCAGTATGCCATCGATTCGATATCGCATAGTTAACCCATCACGAGTTGGCTCAACATGAATATCGGAGGCACGTTCCCGGACCGCGCGCTTTAGCATCAGATTTACCCAACGGACAACCGGTGCTTCTGACGCTAACTCCTCAAGTTTACGAGGCGCCATATCTAATTCAGTAGAACCTTCTTCCCCAACATCCGGTTCCAATGTGGTTATATCGGTTTCCTCGGAAGTCACTTCTTCTTCAATTTCGGTTTCGGTGGTCGGTGTGCTACTATAGTGTTGAGAAATAACTTGATATAAATCAACAACACGACAGACCATAGTTTCGATCTCTAATCCTATCTGTCTTCGGATTTCGTCAACCGTAACGATATCATGGGGGTCAACCATTGCTACCGCTAAGGTATTACCAGATCGAAACAAAGGAAATACTTTATGGTCACGAAGAAAAGTTTCAGTGAAATTTGCTAACAATTCCGGATCAAACTTAAATTGTGTTAGATCGATAAATGGAACACCGTACTTTTGTTCATACGATATTTCTAAACTTTCATCATCCGCCATTATTTATCCTTCTAAACAGAAATTCAAAAATTTTATATAAAAATTATAATCATTAACAATTAGTAAATTTTAACATGTTTTCTATTTTTGTCAAGAGGAGTAAGTACTTACTTAATTAGTAAGAATTAATTATTAAGCTTGATTCCTAATTCAGCAAGATTCCACTCGGCTAATTCTTTTACTCGGCTATTTTCGGTCGTATAGTAAATACTATCCCATAACTCGATAGCAAGTTCTTTGGCACCACCTTTAGCAAACGAGAAAGCCGCCCAACGTTCGGTAATTTTCCACGTATAAGGTAATTTAGACGCGATTTCAAAATAGTAACCAGCATCAACATAATTTTTGGTTAATACATATTCAATAAAGGCATAACCGAATGCGAGTTTCCACTCTAATGGATTATTAATTATACCGCGACTCAGTAATGATTCTGCTTCAGAAACCTGCTTAGCATTCCAAGCTAATGTTTTGGAACCGAAATCATAGGCGCCGATAAATTTTGTATCTAATGTAGTCAAGATATCAAATATATGCGCTAGCCACACAAATTTATTGTCTGTAAGATGCTGTCCGGAATATTGAACTGCTCTGAGCCAAATTAAATCAGACATTCCGCTTTGGTATTCAATTAGAGCTGGTTTTACGAATTTACCCGAAGGGAAGTACATCAGCTCTTCAACGGGTTTTCCAAGTAATTTTCTTTGTTTGACTATATCTATATTGAATTGGATAAACCAGACTGCAACCGACCCCAAGAAAATAAAAATTAATACGCCAATCCGATTCCAGAAAGTTTTGCGATTTACTTTTAATAACATTTAGAAGAGAATATAATATAATTTCTTAGTTGGTATTTCAAAAAGGTCATTCGCTAAAAATCTTTTTGTTGGAAAATTAGACAGGATAAGGAAATAATGATAAACGAATAAATCAAAGCATAAAGTATCGCAAAGATTATTATTTTAGGGTCAATCATTGTATTATAAACCACCTCCGCTTTAACATTAAAATTCGAAAGATTTGGCAAGATATAATACAATATATCTCCGACGATTTTTATTTGATTTGTCGCAAATGCAGTTTTTAAATCTCGGGTAAGATGACCAATAAAATATAATGCAAAGGTAAAAACAGCACTTGTGACAGGGGTGGTAAAAGTGGAAAAAAAGATTGCGATTGCGGTAATAATCCATAATTGACAAAATGTCATTAAAACCGATAAAAGAAGCGAAAAGTTTGCCGGTATTTTTAACAGCAGCAACAAAATATAAAAGGAGCCGGTCATTATTAATAAACTTTCAAATAAAACTAATAGTAACCCAAAATATTTTCCAATAATAAATTCCCAACGATGTAATGGTCGGGAAAGCACTAAATAGATAGTTCGTTTTTCAATTTCCTTATAGACTAAACGCCCACCAACTAAAATTGCGATCATAATCGAAAAGAGCGCGATCGCATTAAGACCGATATCTTTTATTACTTTGTTTTCTTCGCCTAGTGTCAATGGTTTAATAATATAACCACTTGCTATTACCAGAATACTTAAGACGACAATGGCAATGAATACTTTGTCTCGAATTGCTTCCCTGAATGTATTCAGGATAATGCCGGTAATATGCATATTAAATTTCTTTTAAACGTTCTTTTTGTATTTGGCTGATAAAATGGTCTTCCAAGGTTTTCCGTTTCGGTTGTAGTGATAATAATTTTGCATTATTTTCTCGTATAATTGACATAACTTTGTCGACTTCTTCTTCGGTTTTTACTTCGATAAGAACCTTTTCATCACTAGGGATAACTTTATCAAAGAGTCGTTCAATAACTTTAATCATTTTATGGTCAAAACCTCTAATCAAAATTTCGAACGATTCAATTTCTGACCCAAGAATTTCATCTAATCGACCTGTATTAATCAGTTTCCCGTTTAGAATTATTCCAACTCGGTCACAGATCATTTCAACATCCGACAAAATATGGGTAGAAAAAAATACGGTTTTTCCTTGAGTTTTTAAAGTAAGGATAATATCGCGGAATTCGCGACGTCCAATTGGGTCAAGACCACCCATCGGTTCATCTAAAATAACCAGTTCGGGGTCGTGAATTAAAGCTTGGGCAATACCGAGTCGTTGAGACATACCACGAGAAAACCCCTTTAATGGTATTTTTGTGAATCGTTCTAAACGAACTAAGTTTAAGACTTTTTCAATCTGATGTTCATGCCGACTTTTTTCTAATCCAGAAACCTCGGCACAAAGTTTTAAATACTCGTAGGCATTTAAGTATTCATAAAAGTAAGGCGACTCGGGCAGGAAACCGATTTGTTTCTTAATCATGACCGCGGATGATGGTTTCCCCATAACAATAGCTTTACCACTGGTGGGCTTTGAAAGTCCTACTAAAATTTTAATGGTAGTAGTTTTACCGGCGCCATTAGGACCTAAAAACCCAAAAATCTCTTTCGCTTCAATTTCCAAATTAAGATTTTCGACGGCACGGATTTTTTGTAACCTAAAGCCAGTTCGATAATCTTTTGTCAGGTTTTCAATTTTAATTACTTGACTCATTATTGAAAAATTATACGGATTGAATTAATAATTGTCAATAATATTTCTAATATACCTGATACTTGACGATATAGATAATTTTTGTATCATCAATTTATTAACAGTAGTAATTATGCGAATAATTAAATTAGCTATTGCCATTGGCATATTTTATTTCGTTATTTATGGTAACGATCTGATTTATCTCGGTCCGAATAGCAAAGGCTATAGCGAATACCAAAATAAAAAAGACGGATTGGTTTTAGTTGAAATTCCTAATGGTAAGTTTTGGATGGGGTCAACCGGGAAAGAAGGAGTAGATGCTGAGCATCCTCAACATGAGGTATACCTTGAATGTTTTTATATTAGTAAATACGAATTGACTAATGAGCAGTTTGATAAATTTATAAATGCCACAGGCTACAAAACTGGTGCGGAAAAGGCAGGTAAATCGAGTTGGCGTTTTTTATACACCAAAGAGACAATCAAACACCCGGCAACTCGGATTTCCTACAATGATGCCAAAGCTTATTGTGATTGGGCAGGTCTTAGACTCCCAACTGAAGCAGAATGGGAAAAAGCCGCCCGCGGTATTGATAAGCGTAAATACCCATGGGGTAATGAAGCACCAGGTGCAAAAGGAGTTGCCTGTTGTAATTATGCCGACAATAATACAAACTATCGCTGGAGCGAGTCAAATATTAATGATGGATATAAAAATACAGCACTAGTTGGTACATACGAAATCGGAAAATCTTATTATGGATGTTATGATATGGCAGGTAATGTTTGGGAGTTGTGTGCTGACCGATACGATGAGTTTTATTATATGAGAAGTCCAAAAGCAAATCCCCAAGGGTCTGAATTAGGAATTACATATGTCATTCGCGGCGGGTCATGGTATACCAATGCATTTGACCTACGTTGTACCAATCGGGGAAAAGTAGCACAAGGTTATCAGAATAATGATGTTGGTTTCCGACCGGCATGTTCAAGTCAAAAATAAGTTTTATTTATAAGGAAGCCAGGAAAACCAGGAGAATTCTTTTCGTGGTCGCGTGGTCTCCTGATGATTTTTTCTTTATTGACAAACTTACTTTTTTCGAATACGCTCATCGGTTATGATTCACACTATATTAGAAGCAATCGGTACGTGGGTAATACACCAGATCAGTTTATTCGGTTATTTGGGAGTGATATTCTTAATGGCGATCGAGTCAGCGTGTATACCATTACCCAGTGAAATCATTATGCCATTTGCTGGCACGTTGACGACTACGTTGGTTATTAATAACATTCTTTATCCCGCAAGGTTAAATCTTATTTTCGTTGGATTAGCTGGCGCCTTGGGATGTTTGCTTGGTTCGGTTATGGCGTACATCGTTGGTTACTGGGGGGGGAGGTTATTTATTGAGCGTTATGGTAAATATGTTTTAATTAAAAAACACGATTTAGATAGTGCCGACCGATTTTTTAAAAAATATGGTGATGGTGCAATTTTTATCAGTCGATTATTACCGATTGTGCGGACATTTATTTCTTTGCCGGCAGGAATTAGTCGAATGAAATTTAATAAGTTTTGTCTTTATACATTTGTCGGGTCAGTTCCTTGGTGTTTAGCATTAGCATGGATTGGAAGAATCCTTGGACAAAATTGGAAAATAATTGAAAAGTATTTCCGGAAAGGGGATATTGTAGTTGGTATTTTAATCGGATCTGGAATAGTCTGGTTTTTCTATCGTCATCTCCGACGAGAAAAACCAAAAGCTTCGTAATTTTTACGGCAAAACAAACTCACTCTTCGGCATTGATGGCGGTTATTATTTCGACTTTGGAATTTGCCTGAAGTAAGGCAGTCCGGCTCTTTTTCTTCTTTAACAATGCGGATATCGCGGCTAAAAGTTTCAAATAATCGGTAACGATATTGGGCGGGGCAATAACCAAAAAAAATAAGTGAACCGGTGCATCATCTAATGCTTGAAAATTTACCCCAATTGATGAACGGGCAAAAATCAATATTAGTTGGTCTAATCCTTCAACTTTAGCATGAGGAATCGCGACGCCATTACCGATACCAGTGCTCATGGTTGCTTCTCTGTTTTTTAATGCTTGTAATACAGTATCTAATTCAATAGCGGATTTTGCTTTAATCGCAGGAGCTGCTAAGTTAACTAAATATTCCAATATCGCATCTTTTTCGGTCAAAGTCAAATTGGGCTCGATTAATTCTTCTTTTAATAACTGACTTATTTTCATAGTGTATTTAAATCAATTTACGTAAAATTTCTTCGCCCGCCTTAGTGGTAAGAGCGATAATGGTATCGTTAGCTTGAAACGTGCTTTCCCCTTTTAATATGGTTACTTGCTCATTTCTCACGGATGCGATTAAGAGCGTATCTTTTGGTATATCTAAGTCTTTAACTGCTTTTCCGATAACCGGCGAAGCTTTTGGTACTTCAATTTGGACAATCTCAGCATTATGAAATGATAAAAGTTCGCTTAGAAAACCAGTTCCCACTTTATGTCCAATCAGGGCACTAATGATATTTGTCGTATTGACAATCTGGTCAATACCGAGTTTTGTGAATAATGGTTCGTTTTTCGGGTCATTCACGCGGGCTAAGGTTCTTGGTACCATATAAACAATTTTTGCCATCTGGCAGATTATAAGATTGTCTTCATCATTACCCGCGGTTGCCACGATAAGCTCACAACGATTAGCACCGGCTTGTTTTAAAGTAAAAGCATCGGACGCATCGCCATAAATAATACTTTCACCTAACTCCTCGGTTAAGGTTTGATATCTTTGTTTATCTTTTTCGATAATCGCAATTTCATTCCCCTCGGCAATAAGCCCTTTAGCTAAGTTATAGCCAACTCGTCCACCTCCGGCAATTATTATAAACATTTATTTCGCTCCCATCTTTTTCTTGATCTGTTCAGCAATAAGTTCGGTACCACAAACGGTATTCAGCCCGATCTCGTCAGAAAAAGATTTTGCCCGCATCGGGTCTTTTACCCGGGCGATTACTTTCTTAACTTGAAATAATTCTTTGGCGACCTGGGCGGCGAATAGATTGGCATTATCATCACCGGTTAGTGCCAAAAAAACATCAGCGTTCTTAATGCCGGCATTAATTAAAACATCCTGGTCAGTGATATTGCCAGTAATGAACTGAGCATCGGTAATCGAATCCAACTTTTGAAATGAATCGGCATCACGGTCAATCACGATTAATTCATTTTGTTGTGCTAAGATTTCGGCGATGCGAATTCCAATTTTGCCACAACCGCAAATAATTATTTTCACGATGCTGCTCCTTAAATTAACATTTTATTTTACATTGACACATTTGTTCCACTAGTTTCTGGTTCGTTTATTACAACTTCTTCTTCAATTTCGGACAAGTAAGAAACCGAATCTATTATAACCTCACAAGGCGCTCGATGCAAGAGGGTTTCGATCGTTCGCATCGCACCACCGGCTATCCGTCGGCGTAATTTCGGTGTTGCCATAACGATTAAATCAGCTTCTTCATCTTTGGCTAATCGGGCGATGCCTTCACCCGCTTGACGGGCACGTATGACGACGGTTCGGACCGGCAGTTCATGGTTTTGAACAATTTCCGCGGCTTGTTTTAAAATCTCGCCGCCTGCTTTTTCAGCTTTAATCATCGCGGCATCAAGCGAGAGCGTAAAAGGAATCTCGATAACATAAGTAATGACAATTTCAGCTTTCTGGGATTCACCTAAACGGCAAGCGAGTTCGACTGCACGTTCCCAGAATGTATTCATATTGACCGGTACAATAATCTTACGAATTTGAGACACTTTTCGTTTAGCACGTGCGGCAACTAATGGAACTTGCCGCGGAACCGCGAGTAACCACCAGATAATTGCAATCATCAAACCAGCAAAGACTAATGCTAATAGCGTCCCCAGAAACGTGAGTTGGATACCGCTTTGGGTCACTAAATTACTCATTTTCTCATCCATTCATTCTGGTTACTGAGAACGCGACGCAGATTACGATAAGCGGCAATTAAGCGATAGATACCATAACCAAGAATCAATCCGCCTAAAATTAGTTGTGTCCAGAATCGTTTTTGGGTGGCAAAGAAAAATCTAAAAAAAAGAAATCCGCCAAGTGCCAGAAATAGAAAACTGGAAAAGAGTTTATACCAATCGAGCGGCGACAGCCTGATTTTTTTACGCTTAGGATTATACATTGTTATCCTTCTTATTGTTGTGATTATCCGATTTTATTCGCCCCATTTTCACCCATCGTTTATTACGCTCGGATAAAACCATTTTGTAATTTTCAACTAACTCATATTCCTCAGCCGAGGTTAGAACATCAATCTGTTTTTGTTCCCAGTTCTGTTTAACCGTGCCGAACAAAGGTAATTTTTTATGTCGCCGATAAATGAGATAAATCGCAATACAACATAACACCCATGCCGGACCGGCGATTCTGCCAATAGGGTGAGTCAGAATTACCATAAACAGAATTGAACTTACTCCGATTAGACCCAATATCCCTAAAATCGGAAAATCGACTTTTTCTCCTCGATATTTGACTTTTATGTTCAGTGGCATCTTATAGGGACGGGGTGTATACGGGTCTTTGAAGCGTAATGTGATAAGCGAAATGAAAACCAAAAGATAACCCAAAGTTGCACCGAATGCATACATATTGCCAAGCGTATCCATTGCTCGAGGTGTCAGTGCAGATAATATCACTTGAATTACTGCAATCATTGAGAAAACGACGATGGTTCGAACCGGCGTTCGGTATTTCGGGTGAACCTTTTTGAACCAGCCGGGAATCAGGTTTAACTCGCTCATCGAATAAGTAACTCGTGATGCCCCCATTACACCGGTATTAGACGAGATGAGCAAGATCGTCGCGCCCAAAATTGCCGCAAATGGAGCAGCAACAACACCGATAAATGGAATCCGTTCTGCCAGGACCGCAACCGGATTGCCAATATTATTACTGATTGCTTCCATCGCACCGGGAATTCCCAGCGCTAATGTCGAAAATGCGGTAGCAAAGATAAATACGGTCAGAATTAAACTGATTGAAGAACGCGGAATAATCGTGGCTGGGCGTCGGGTTTCCTGCGCAGCTTGAGAAATCGATTCCAAACCAACATACGAAATGATTGCCAAAGACGAACCGTACATAAAATTATGCCAGTTCCAATGAGTAAATTCGTAGATCCAATGGTCATTTAATACTTCCGGTTTAAATGCGAAGAGAAAACCCATAATGATTATTGACGACTCGGTGATGATATCAACAATACCCAGAACTTCATTTAATAACGAAGACTCACGGACACCGCGAATATTAAGCCAGATAAGAAATGTAATAATTATTAGAGCTTCTAATGCCCATACCGGATTGATGTTAGCAAAAGGACCGATGGTTATGGAAAAACTGGAAAGGGCAGGAAAGAAAAAGTTAATATAGCCCGCTGACGCATATGCAAATAAGGCAATATCGATTGTATAGTCTAAGAGTAATGCAGCACCGGCAACAAATCCCCAGAAATCGCCCAAACCACGTAAAGTAAAATACTGACCACCGCCAGCAACCGGAAAAGCACTGGAAAGTTCAGTATAACATAGCCCAATCATTATATAAACCAGTCCGGCTGCCGCAAAAGCAATATTGGTGACACCTTGCGCAGCTGCCATAACCAGACCTAAGGCGACATACACGTCAGCGCCAACATCAGCATAGCCCCACATAAAGGAGCCCCAGACGGTAACATCTCGCCTTAATTCATGCTTATCCGATAGTTGTTTATTATTACTTTTATTATTCATTTTTAGATGAAATACAACTTTAAGATTATAATTATAGAGTAAGAATTATGATTGTCAAGACCTGTATAGAGAGCACTGAAAAAATATGAACACGAATAGTACGAATAGTACGAATATGACGAATGAGGATTAGAAAATCAAATATTTGTGTTATTAGTTTTATTTGTGTCATTCGTGGTAAAAGACTTTTTCAGTATTCTTTAAAACAATACAATATTTTCAAGTTCACCCCGCACCTATTGATAGGTTGAGTGGAGATATGCTTAAATACTTTAGTTCTACCTCTATACACTTTGACAATAGGTGCGGGGTTCATTTGGTAATTGACCGCAAAAACGCTGTAGTTTCTGTATTTATTAAAGGTTCAAAATGTGAACTATAAGTAACATATTTTTTAGAGCGAAATTTCACCTAAGATTCTCATTTCCAAATCTTTAATTCAAATTCTTATAAAAAGGGGGTATTGTCCCCTCCTTTGATTACGCTTATTAGTAAAAGAGTGCGAAGGTCTTTAAACAAAACTGTATGCAAATCATCTTGAATAATATCTTTAACACTGTATTGCAGCCTTACAATAAAGAAACTAATAAGTTTTATTACAACAACTCTATCTTGATTTAATTCTTATATTAATGAGTGAGATGTTAAAGGGTAATAAATTTGCTTTTAAGGGTGCGACCCTTTAGAGAATCACAATTAATAAAGATTTATCTTGACAAAATATCGTTTTAGGTTAATATTTTGTGTTCATTGAAACTTATTAAGTCGAATAGTTCAAGATGGTTATAATAAATTATTGGCTGGCAATTAGCTAGCATATATGATTCAATTAAAACAGGAGGAACTATGAAATATATCATTGCGTTACTAACTATTGTGGTTATCGTAATCGCTCAGGAATTACCTAAAGTTGCGGTATTCAGTTTCTCAAGTGTTGGTGTTGACGAAGCCAGCGCTAAAACTGCAACGTCAATTTTTCGCACCGAACTTGCCAATACTGGAAAGTTTGTAGTCGTTGAAGCTGATGTTATTAAAAGTACAATTGGAAATGACGATCCGGTTGACGGAACCGCTTCAGCTATAGAAAAAGCAAAAACACTTAATGTTTCCAAAACAGTCATTGGTTCATTGAGTAAACTCGGTGAGCAGACATTAGTCGAAGTCAAATTAATTGATATTAATTCTGGCATAGTTGAATTTAGTGACCGTTTAGGGTCAACCACCGGAACTGATTTTGATATAATCTTATCACGACTTGCCAAAGGTGTTGCTGAGCGTAAAAAAAGTGAGGCGACTGGGGAAGTGGGGAAAATTATCAAGAAAGAAGCAGAAGAACCAAATAGACGCGCATCATTTATTACAGGTAGTACAAGAATCGGAGCAATGATTCCGATTGGTGGATTTGGCGATAATACCGGATTCCCAATTGGAGGCGTCGTCACCGCAAATTATGAAACCGATAAGTTTATGGCTGAGATATCTTTTTCTATTTATGGGTTAAGTAGTAATGCAAACTTGTGGTCATGTGATATCTCTGCGTTTAAATTGATGTCTAAGACTGATATGTGTCCGTATTTAGGCGGAGGTCTTGGGATTGGGTCAGCTCTTTCGAGTTTATTTTATGAAAGTAGTGTTTCCCCGATTATAAATTTTGGCGGCGGTATTATTTACCCACGAACATTCGATTTTAGATTTATTGCGGATATGCGATATCGTATAGCATTTTCCAAAATAAGAAATTATGATTGGTGGAACGGACATTATAGCGAAGTATCAAATGTACAAAATAGTCTTTCACTCAGTTTCGGATTAATGTATCGGCGAAGCAGAGGCGGAGGTTGTTGCTTGTTTTTCTAACGATTTAATTAAAACCTACAAGAGATAATATAAGGGGGAGTAATTTCCCTCTTATTTTTTTTGTTTCCAAATATACAATCGGTATTTTTGTTTTGTAATTCAATAACTTAAAAACTTTTTTCCAAAAATAGGGGGTCTATTTCGTCTTTATATATAGTGAGAGAATGTCAAAACTCAAAAGTAAAAGGTTAAAAGTGCTAAAAATATGAAAGAAATTAAAAGTTTTTGTCCAAAAAGGGCAGTCTCGTGCATCTGTATATATAGAGGCATAAATGTTAAACCTCAAAAGTCAAAGGTCAAAAGTACTGAAAATATGAACGAAATTAAAAGTTGTTGTCCCAAAATGGGGGTCTAAAACGATCTTTAGATATAGTGGGAATGTGAAAGAAATTGAAGGTTTTTGTGACGAAAGGGGGGTCAAAAGCATCTCTATATATATGGAGATACTTAAAACTAAACGCGTAAAACGAAGAGCGAATATCTGATGAAATATACAATAACGATTAACCAGCTCGGTTTGTATTATGCCGGTCTGATTTTTAAGACCAACTGGAATGACTGGGCGATAATCGATTACCTGAAAGACTTTGCGATTCACCAAAAGAGTAAAAGGATTGTTTATCAGAGTGAGGAATATGTCTGGCTAAATTATAACCACTTAATCACAAACCTGCCATTTGCTAAGTTTCAGGGGAAATGGATTGTGTCAAGGAGAATCGCCAAACTGCGAAGACTGGGATCGTAAAGACCTATCGTGCTAAAGATAATACTTTATATGTTGCCTTTACCGACAAACTGATTGATATCTGTTGGGCAAAGCGGACTGATATCGAGAAGATGAGAAAGATTGCTGGAACCGCTTGTCATGCTGAGGCAAAAGCCGAAAAATCTCAGTTTAAAATTATCCACAATTCACTAACACCTGTTGCACTTAAATGTAACAGGGGGTATTACACTAATAATGCAACAGCACAAATAGAAACAAAATATCCAATAGAAACAAAGAATAATAAAGATATTTCTTTTTCTTATTCTTTAAAACCTAAGAACAGAAAACCACAAATTAACACAGATGAACACAGATTTTCTAATAGATATACCTCTCCCTTGACGGGAGAGGATAAAGGTGAGGGTGAAAGGAATTATAATACCCCTCAACCTAACCTTCTCCCTCAAGGGGCGAAGGAACTAAATACACAAAAAATAGAGCTACAGATTAGTAGGGATTATAATAGAAATCCTATTAATCCAGTCAGAAAGGAAGTTAAAGGTTTTAAGACTTTTTCGATTGTCTAGAAAGTTATCGAAGATATTAAACAAAGAGGGTTGATTACCGTAAAAGCACAAAAAGAGGAAAGCATGGAAGAGCGAAAAGATTGCCACGAATTGTACGAATCATACAAATGACACTAATAAAATATTTTATAATCCCACTCAACCATTCGTGGGATTCGTTTATTTGTGTTATTCGTGGTAAAAGATTATTCAAACAAAATCCTTGACAAATAATGATTTCAGACTTAATTTTAAATGGGGGAAATGTATGAAAAAGTGCAAGGATGTCTTTTTCTCAATACACGATAATATTGTGTCCGATGGGAAAAACTTTATTTTTTTATGCGTCATTTCAGATAATAAAAAATATAATATGTGAAAAAGGATACTATGAAAAAAATAATGTTTTTAGCTTTACTTGTTACTGTGCTTTCTTTTCTTCCTTCTCTCTTGTATTCTCAAGTCGATACTGCTTGGGTAAGAAGATATAATGGTTCAAGCAATGGTGAAGATGTTGCAAATGCAATAGTCGTTGATGCATCCGGTAATGTCTATGTTACTGGAAAAACCTACAATTCCACGAGCGATACCGACTACATCACAATAAAATACAATTCAAGCGGGGTTCAACAATGGGTCGCTACCTATAATGACCCGACAAATAGTAGTGATGTCGCAACCGCCCTGATAATTGATGGGCAAGGAAATGTTTATGTCACAGGCAGGAGTTGGGGTGGTCTCGCTGATTACGACTATGTTACAATAAAATATAATTCCGTTGGCACTCAACAATGGCTTCAAAGATATAATGGATTGGCAAATAGCACGGATGTCGCGAACGCAATTGGTATGGACTTTATAAACTACAGTGTCTATGTTACCGGAAAAAGTAAAGATTCAGGCACTGCTTATTATAACTATGTTACGATAAAATATAATTCTAATGGTACTCAACAATGGGTGGCAGAATATAGCGGTCCCGGAACATGGACGATCGATGAAGCAACCGCAATCGCCGTTGATTACATGCGGGGAATAATATATGTTACCGGTGGAAGCATGGATGCAACTGGTGGCGGCACAACCTATCAGGATTATGTAACAATAAGATATAGTTGGGTCGGGGTTGACCGTTGGACCGCAAGATATAATGGTCCGGATAATAATGGTGACTGTGCTCGGTCGATTGCGGTTTTCGACCCCAATAATATCTATGTGACCGGTGAAAGTTTTAATGGCTCATATATTACTGATTTTGCCACGGTAAAATATGATTCCTGGGGTACGCAGAAATGGGCGGTTAGGTATAACGGTCCCGGTTCGCTCTATGACTGGGCATCAGCGGTTGCAGTTGATGGCTCAAATAATTGCTACGTTACTGGCACCAGTTATGGTACATCAAGTTCGGCTGATTATGCCACAGTTAAATATAACTCATCTGGCACTCAACAATGGGTGGCAAGATATAATGGTCCAGCTAATGGCTGGGATGGCGCAAATGCCATTTGGATTGACATTGGGAATAATATTTATGTAACCGGTGGCAGTTATGGTTCTGGAACTTCGTCTGATTACGCAACAATAAAATATAATTCGTCCGGTACCGAACAATGGGTTGCAAGATATCGTGGACCTGCGGATAGCATTGATGTCGCTAATGATATAAGTGTTGACGCCAATGGCAATGTCTATGTAACAGGAATGAGTTTTGGCTCAGGGACTAATTATGATATCGTGACAATAAAATATGTGCAAACTGGAGCAGTGGAAGAAAACCACTCACCGTTCTCCGCTTACCGCTTGTCGCTTGAAATATATCCGAATCCAGCAAGAAGTTACTTCGAAGTCCGCTCACCGTTCAATGCCCAAGGCTCAGTGCTAAGAATGTTTGATGTATCAGGTAAAGAAGTTAAAAGTGAAGAGCTAAAAGGGAAAAACAATCGAGTTTCGCTTGAGGGGATAAAGAATGGAGTTTATTTTGTACAAGTTGGAAATGAAACAACAACTAAAAAATTAGTTATAACTAAATAAGGAAATTATATGACCAAACATAAAATGTTGTTCGTAATTTTAACTGCTCTCTGCTCACTCCTCCCTGCTCTTTTGTACTCACAGGTCGATACTGCTTGGGTTAGAAGATATAATGGACAAGCAAATGGTAGCGATTATGCATATGCAATTGCGGTTGATAATTTAAAGAATGTCTATGTAACCAGTGCAAGTCAGGGTTCTGGCGCAGGATATATCAATGACTACGCGACGATTAAATATGATTCTTTAGGGACTGAACAATGGGTTGCTCGATATAATGGCTCACCCGTGCGAAACTGGCCCGACGAAGCACGTGCAATCGCAGTTAATGCCAATGGAGTTTATGTGACCGGTTACATCAGTTATTACATTCTTGAAGATTCCAACGATTACTGCACAATAAAATATGATAGAGAGACTGGTGATACTCTCTGGTTAAGAAAATATAATGGACTGGCAAATAAATGTGACCAGGCATATGCAATTGGATTGGACAGCAATGGTAATGTCTATGTTACCGGTAAGAGCAAAGGCGCGGGTAATGATTTTGATTTTCTTACTGTAAAGTATAGTCCGACTGGGGTCGAACAATGGACCGCCCGATACAATAATCCATCTGGTAATGGCTGGGACATGGCATACGCTTTGGCAGTTGATAATAGCGGTAACGTTTATGTCACAGGGCAAAGTTATGACCTAACTACTTATTATGATTGCGTAACGATAAAATATAATTCTTCCGGTGTCCAACAATGGGTGCAAAGATATTCTTATGAAGGCAATAATTCGGACGAAGGAGATGCAATTACGGTTGATAACACCGGCAATGTTTATGTCGCTTGCCGCAGTATCAGCACGACTACTTCTTGGGATTATGCAACGATAAAATATAATACAAACGGTACACAGCAGTGGGTAGCAAGATATAATGGCATGGTAAATTATGATGACCAACCAACTGGAATTAGTCTTGATAATTTAGGTAACATATATGTGACGGGTAAATCTGGTATCGGCTCATTTTATTATCGGTTCGCGACCGTAAAATATACATCAAATGGCACACAAGATTGGGTGAGGACATATATTAGCCCAGCCAATCTTACTGCTTGGGCTAATGGTGTGACCATTGACAATCAAAATAACATCTACGTGACCGGTCTTGATTATGCACCTGATACAACTGCTGAGTATGTTACAATAAAATATTTACCAAATGGTACTGAGGAATGGATTACGCGGTACTCAGCTGGTGTTAATCATGGCGATGCCTGGGCAACAGATGTTTGTGTGGACCAGGGCAACTGTGTCTATGTTACTGGCTACAGTGAAAGTGTGGATGGTAACCCTGACTATCTTACAATTAAATTTGTTCAGAGTGAAGGAATAGAAGAAAACTGCACACCGCTATCCGCTGACCGCTTATCGTTTGAAATCTACCCGAATCCGGCAAGGTCGTATTTCGCGGTTCACTTACCGCAAACCGCAGACCACTCACAGATAAAGATATTTGATGTATCAGGGAAATTAATAAAGGAGTTAAAGAGTCCAGAAACGAAAGAGTTGAGAGTTTCGCTCAAGGGAATAAGTCCAGGAATTTATTTTATCAGACTTGGGACAATTAACAAGAAAATTATTGTTACAAAATAACCTTTTCCAATAATCTTTTCGATTTGACAATCAGGATTTTTTTGATATAGTATTGCCCGATGGCGAAACATAAAGATAAACGTACACCGGTTAAACCAGCTCAATCATCGCTAACACTACCGAAACTATTTTCTCAAAACCGAACTTATTTTTTCTTACTTTTGGGATTATTGCTCTTATTTTTTATGCAGATTGTTTTCAAAAAAGCATTTTTCTGGGAGGATTTTTTAGAACAGAACTTTCCGTATCGGCTTTTTGCGGCACGGGCATTGCATGACGGAGTTTTTCCGTTCTGGAATCCTTATATTTTTGGTGGCTTGCCGTTCTTTGCCGATGTTCAGACTGGTATCCTTTTCCCGACTAATATAATTCTTACCTTATTTGTTACCGGTCGCTGTCTCTCCAGTTACTTGGTCGAAATCATCATGATTTTACACCTGCTTGTCGCAGGCATCGGAATGTTTTATTTTGGTTTGAATAATAAATTGTCAAAACCGACCTCATTCTTTATGGGTATGGTCTATATGCTTAACGGCAGCTTTATTGTTCATCTTACCCATACCCAGCAGGTCCAGACTTTTGTTTTAATACCGTTTATTTTCTTATTTCTACAAAGAGGTCTAAGCGAATCCGGCATCAATTCGATTAGTTCAATAATTGCTTCAGGATTATTATTAGGATTAGCCGGCCTGGCGGGTTATCCGCAAGCGGTTGTGATAATTTTAACCGGGGTAATTCTTTACTTTATTTACCAATTAATTGTTACACCCAAACGGTTCAGCCATTTAATAATCTGTTTTATTACGTTATTTGTGATTTGGGGACTGATTGTTGCATGCCAATATCTTCCAACCTATGCTTTATTTAAACAGACTTTACGCGGTGCTTATGGGTATAATGAGATTGTCGAGGGGTCGTTCCATCCATTGAGATTTATTACATTTTTAATTCCTAATTACTTTGGAACAACCGCGCAGGGTGATTATGGTAATTATTTCGGACCAGGACCGTATTATCAATACTGGGAACAAATGGCATATCTGGGAATAATCCCATTAATATTAATCGCATTCAGCTTTTATAAGAAAACCCGTAAAGAGATAATATTACCAGTTGTTTTAGTTGCTGTTTCATTATTAATTGGTTTAGGAAAATTTTTCCCTTTACATATTTTACTCTATAAGGTCGTACCGTTTTTCAAAGATATCCGTACCCCAGCAAAATTTTTAAACCTGACCATGTTTGGATTGGTTTGGCTTTCCGGTATCGGACTGGAAAATATAACTACGCTCAAACCTAAAACAAAACGATTATTATTAGTTGGAGTAATCGTATCCGCAATATCTTTGATATTAATTTTATTCCTGCCTAAACAGATTTCTTCAAATATGCGGAGCATTGCAATACAAGATACGATTCGCGCAGTCGTTATTATAATGTTGGGTGTCTTATTTATTAGAGCGTATTTACACGATAGTTTAAAAAAGAATTTGTTCTTAGGAATTATTATTGTTTTAGCATTTCTGGATATATTCAGCTTCGGGTATAAATATAATTCAGGTAAAGTCGACCCGGAATTGTATTGGGAAGCGAATCGAGCAGTCAATTTCTTTAAAGCCGAAAATCAGAAGGAATTGATAAGAGTTAATGTTCGAGCTAAAGAGGGGTTGATTCTGCCGCGCAACATCGGTTATGTCCAAGAGTTTGCCACGACTGACGGTTATAATCCTTTAGGGTTGCAGAGATATCAAAAAGCGTCGCAGGTATTGGACCGCGACCGATTTTTTACTTTAATGAATGTAAAATATAAAACGGTGCTCGATTCAACAACTAATCGGTTAACAATTCAACCAAGAGAATTTTATTTACCCAGAGCAAAACTATTCTATAATTGGGAAATAAAATCTAACGCGGATGAATTACTAAACAGTTTTAATAATCCTGAATTTGCCCTCGATAAAAAAGTAATTTTGGAACAACCTTTGGAAATTAGCTCAAGTTCAGATTCGATGACAACCGGGATTGCGCGAGTCGTGACATATTCACTAAATAAAATAACAGTTGATGTTACCACAGAAAAACCAGCGGTATTGATGTTAAGCGAGAATTATTTTCCGAACTGGTTGGTAAAAATAAATGGTGTAGTTAATAAAACGATTCCGGTTGATTATTTCTTGAGAGGTTGCGTAGTGCCGACCGGTAACAGTCAGGTGGAATTTTTCTATCAAGAGAAACATTTTTCAGTCTTATTTATTGTAAGTTTACTTACAATCTTATTATCAATTATTTTTATTGTTTTAAGAAACCTTTTTAAATTTAAAGAGTCTAATATTTATAAGGACGGAAGGTTACGGTCGAAGTAAAACGGCCACTTAATAATTTAAATCGGTCGTCGTACTGTTCCTTCCGTTACTTTTTTTATAGATTTCTTTAAAGGAAATCTATGATTACACAGATTACTAACCGATTTTTTGATAGACCCTTTTCCCTCGCGTATATGTCTCGATTGTCAAATGGTCATCCCCGCGAAACATCAATTGTGATAAAAGCCGCGTTCGTGAAACATCATTGCTGCACCAATAAGGATACTTAATCACAACAAAATCAGCATCTTTGCCGACGGCAAAACTGCCGATACGGTCATCGAATCCTAATGCTTTCGCCGCGCCCAAAGTTGCATAATAGAACGCTTTTGTCGGTGGTATGTTTCTGACATAATAAGCATCGCGCATAATTGTAAAAAGCGAAAACGACGGACCAGCCCCAACATCACTTCCCAATCCCATCTCAATACCGCAATCTTCCATTTTTTGAGTATCGGCAAGACCCGAGTGTAAGAAAAAGTTCGAGGATGGGCAATGGGCGACTTTGGTGTGAGTTTTTGCCAATAATTTATACTCTTTTTCTTTAAGGTGAATGGCATGGGCAACGATTGTCTTCGGTCCCAAAATGCCGGTTTTATCATAAAGTTCGGTATAGGTTTTGTATTTAGGAAAAAGTTTCTTTGTTAGATTTATTTCATCAATTGTCTCGGCGAGATGAGTATGAACATACGCCGAGTGTCGAGACGAGAATTTTCCAACTTCTTTTAGAAGTGTTTCAGTGGTGGCTGGACCGAAACGCGGACTAAAAGCGTAATAAAGTAAATTATCGTAGCCGTTCCATTGCTCGTAAAGCTGAATACTTTCCCGGAGTGATTTTTTGGTCGATTCGATTTCCATTTTTATTGATGAGTATTTACGGTCGGTCATCGATTTGCCCAAGATGGCGCGAAAACCAATATCTTTTGCAACCTGGAACGCTTGATTAGTAAAACTCATCGAACCGGAAGAAAAGATTAAAGCGGTTGTTGTGCCGCTTCGCCACATTTCCTGATAAAACGCTTTAATAAAAGTCTTGGTCTTGTCGGGTTGAGAGAGTGTGTTCTCAGCCGGGATAATATACTCCTTAAGCCAATCAAGGAGCGAAGCGCCATAATGACCACGGAGATGAAATTGGGGAAGATGGAGATGCATATCAATAAATGCCGGTAAAATTACATAATCCGAGAAATCAATGACTTTCTTTTGCCTAATTAAGTGTTGGTATTGGATTTCTTTCGTTTTGTCCCAGCGACCAAAATCAATAATTTTCCCTTTATCCGAAACAACGATAAATCCATCGGGAAAATCTAAAGCAAAATCAGGATTGGGAAAGGAAATTACACGCGAACGAAAAATCGAAAACACAATACAATTTACCCAATAAATGATAAATGTCAATATTAATTAAGATTGACAAGTCAGAAAATTATAATTAGACTTAAAAATAACTTTTGGGGGATCGTCTAACGGCAGGACTGCAGACTCTGGATCTGCGTATCGGGGTTCGAATCCCTGTCCCCCAGTAAAAAAGAGTAGATAGTTGTTAGAAATTAGATAAGAGAGACAATAATTGTGGATTATCGAATTTATGCAATAATTGCACTCGTATTTTGGGGAGTATGGGCATTTTTTAGCAAAGTCCTGACACGCAATCTTAATACCGCACTTTTAGCATTTTTTACTACTATCGGTTCTTTATTAGCAATTACAATCTACGCTTTAGCAAGAACCAAAATTATAATAAATGCATCGTCGTGGTGGGCAATGCTGGTTGGTGCTTGTGCAATGGTTGCAACGTTTGCTTTCTATGCAGCTTTGGCTAAAGGACCAGCTTCGGTTATCGTACCGTGGACCGGTCTCTACATCATAATTCCAGTAGTGTTGGGATTTATTTTCTTAAGCGAACCGATTACAATAAATCGAATTATCGGTATAATAACCGCAATAATATCGATTATTTTTCTCTCCCGATGATGAATAAATATAGTAAATATATTAAAGAGATTAAAAAGACCGGTGCAAATCAAGTAAGCTTAATTAAAGCAAAGCAGGTTGTAGTCAGCAATTGGGTTCGTTTAAAGTGTCAATTTGGCTGTGATGCATACGGAACATGCTTAACCTGTCCTCCTTATTCTCCAACCCCGGAATATACTCGCCATATGCTTAAAGAGTATAAAGCTGGGATCTTCTTTACTTACAAATATCCTGCTGTCAAAGAACGAAAGGAACGGAGGTCGATTAGAAGGATTTTAGCCGTATTAGAGCGAGAAATATTTTTAGACGGTTATCATAAAGCATTTGCAATGGGAGCTGGTCCGTGTAATTTGTGTCCAGGTTGCGATGTTAAGAATAGTTGTCTGCATACTGAACAAGCTCGTCCATCACTCGAGGCTTGTGGTATTGATGTTTATAAAACCGCTCATAACGCGGGCATATCTTTAAAGGTAGTAAAAAGTTATTTAGAAACTCCCACCTATTGTTGTTTGATTCTGATCGAATAATTTACGATAAATTATAATTATGAAAATTAAAGAGTATCTTGACAAACTTATTTTGTTTGTGTTATTGTGTCATAATTGGAAAAATGAAAGTGAATAATTTTTCGGAAGGTAAAAAAAATGCAAATACAATGTATATTCCAAAACCTTTCGGTCCTAAATTTACTTGGCGCAGTGACAATCTTATTGCAATTACTGAAGGTGAATGCAAGGATAAGGAAGTTTATATAAAAAAAGAAATTGATACTACCAATGCTAATTTAAAACTATTCTGGCAAGAAAAAGAGATCGGTCATTGTTTCGCCGAGTGGAAAAAAGATTCAATAATTAATATTTGGGATGTTGTAATAGATGAATCGTCCCGATGTCAGGGGTTAGCTAGTTTAATGGTAAAAATTATTACCCGCGAACTATTGTTCCGGCAAAAAACAACTAGTTTTAAAATACGGATGATACGACTTTTTAAACCGGACGAACAAGAGATTAAATTACAAAATGTCGGCATGGCAGTGATTGCTCATAAATTGGGACTTGATTGTCAGTATGAATTAGAAACACTGCTCAGCGAAAATAATATAAAAGAAGTCGGTTTAATTCTACCCACCGAAACCACTCCTCCCGCCTATTCACTTACTCTTAATATTTTTCCCTATAATCTGGTTGCTTTAATAATTAATTTAGATACCGATAAGCCAATAAATGATTATGATTTTTATGTGAGATTTCGTACTCAATTTGAAATCTTTGCTGATTGGGTAAAAAAAGGCGTAATGGTTGTTGGTAATGCGGATTATCTCTTAAGGGATGAAGGGATTAGAGAATTTGTTAACCACCTGGCAATGTCCGTACCGGAAGCCGAATTGTTTTATAGTAAAATTAAGGGAATTAAATAATCGACTTACTGGGGTGTAAATAGTTTTTCCTTAATAAATCGTTCGTCGTCTCGCCAATCTTCTTTGATTTTTACAAATAATTCTAAATAGACCGGGCGCCCTAAAAATTCCTCAATGTTTTTTCGAGCGATACTACCTAATCGTTTTATTGCCTGACCACCTTTACCAAGAACAATCGCTCTTTGGTTGGGTCGCTCGACATAAATGACCGCTCGGATATAATCCTTATTTGAGTTGCGTTCTTTAAATTCTTCGATTTCGACAAATGAAGAATAGGGAATTTCTTCGCCATAATACTTAAAAATCGTCTCACGAATTATTTCCGCTGCGAAAAATTTCTCCGGGCGCTCGGTGATTTGGTCTTGCGGATAATATGGTGCTCCTTCTGGTAAATTCGCAACAATGTTCTTTTTTAATTGTTCGATACCATTATTTTTAAGTGCCGACACCGGGTGGATTTCTTTGAATGGAAATTTTTGATACTCTCCAAGTAAGGGCAAGAGTTTTTCTTTTTCAATTAAATCAATTTTGTTGATTACTAAAATAGTTGGTTTTGCGATAATATACTCAATTAATTCTATTTCTTCTTTTTCTGGCGAAGAAAATGGTTCCACGACTAATAAGAATAAATCAGCAGTTGTGATGGCATCTTGTATTTCATGCTGCATTAGTCTTTGAAGAAAGTATTTTGGTTTGAGGATTCCCGGGGTGTCGATAAAAAGCACCTGAAATTCTTTGCTATTTAAAATACCTAAGATTTTATTTCGAGTGGTTTGTGGTTTTCGAGTGACCGCAGAGAGCTTTAAATTAATTAGCGTATTTAATAAGGTTGATTTGCCAACATTGGGGCGCCCTAAAATCGCAGCATATCCCGATTTAAAAATTCCCATTATTTATTTTTTATTATGGAATTATTGTTGGTAAATTCCGAATGACTGGAATTTCTCGATTCGCTGAGCAATTAATTCATTCGGGGTCATACTTTTTAGTTCAGCAAGACTTTTCAATATCGCATCTTTAATATATTGGGCAGCGAGTTTATGGTCTTGGTGAGCGCCACCTAATGGTTCTGGAATAATTTCATCAACGATCCCAAATTGGTGTAAGTCGTGGGCGGTCATTTTTAATGCTGCGGCAGCTTCGCTTGCTTTTTCCGAATCACGCCATAGAATCGAAGCACAACCTTCCGGTGAAATAACAGAATAAATCGAATATTCCATCATTAGTACCCGATTACCGATCGCTAATGCCAAAGCGCCACCTGAGCCACCTTCGCCAGTTATGATAACAACATTAGGTACTCGTAAAGTTGACATTTCTCTTAGGTTTCGCGCAATCGCTTCGGCTTGTCCACGTTCTTCCGCGCCAACCCCGGGATAAGCACCTGGTGTATCAACTAAGTTGACAATCGGTAAATCAAATTTCTCCGCCATTTTCATTATCCGTAAAGCCTTGCGATAACCTTCTGGATGCGGCATACCAAAATTGCGAGCAATCTTTTCTTTGGTTTCGCGACCTTTTTGTGTACCAATGATTGCTAATTTTAAGATTTTATCCTCGCCAGTATTGATTGTAGCTAAGCCACCGACCAGCGCTTTATCATCGGCGAATTGACGGTCGCCCGCGAGTTCGATGAAATCGGTGGTAATTAAGTCAATATAATCAAGTGTATAGGGACGTGAAGGATGACGGGCTAACAAGACTTTTTGCCAGGGCGTCAGGTCAGAATAGATTTTGGTTTTCAGTTTTTCAATCTGAGTTTTTAATTTACTAACCTCACCCTCATACCCTTGAATTAGGGATAACTCATCAATCTTTTTCTGAAGTTCCTCAATCGGTCGTTCAAATTCTAAATAAGTTCCTGTCATATAAGAAATTAATTACCACAAAAGAAAGAGAAAAATGAAATCTTTTCTTCGCATCAGAATTTCGTAGTTAGAAATCATATTTAGTATCCCAAACTTAACGAAAAATGGTGTGTACCGCTAATATTTAAATCAAACGGACTATAGGCATATTCTATCCTAAATTTCTGAACAATTACACCAAAGCCAAAATTATAATGATTTGCTTGTTCCGTCGATTTATAACCGGTGCGGATAAAATATTTATCTTTGAAGGACAATTCAAGTCCAGAGTTGAGCTCGGCTTTTTTATCATAAAACAGATAACCCAAATCGCTGGCAATCTTGAGTTTTGGGAACGAGCTATTCTGGCTAAAATTGATATTATAATTAAGTCCGGCTAAAAACTTAGTCGGCAATAAGAAATCCTCACGAATAAATCGCATGGTCGTGCCAAAGTTAATAATCGAAAAACCGACTTGTAGATTAGGTACCGGGACGAATGAAAGACCGACATCCGCGCCAATACCAGTCGCAGTATATTCGTAAATTTTTTCGTAATACACCCGAGCGGAAATTCCGTAACCCATTTTTGCCGCACTTCGACTCAAGTTGAGATAGAAGTTGAAATCAACGGGATTAAATTCACCATAAGGACTTTCAGTTGGGTGGTCGGGACGATATTCAAGCTCACCAGCATTGAAATTGACGACGCCTAGACCAAGATTAAAATAGGGGAGCGGTCTGGTTAAGAAGATACTTTGCTGGTAAGTATCTAAAAACCATTTTGTGTAATTGATATTTACGGTAAATGATTTGAGGGTCGCGGTTAAGGCTGGATTATAATACATTGCCGATGGTCCGATGGCGGAAATAACGCCAGCACCGCCCATCGCACATTCGCGAGCGCTGGGGTTGATGCGTAATGACGAGAAACCCGTAAAAGTTTCTACTGCATACATTGGAGAAAATATTATAAGAATAAGTAATATTTTTATTGAAAATTTGCTCACCCCGCACCTTTTGTTTAATTGTGTACTGTTAAACTTCTGAATTTTTGCTTTATCACAGTTCATCTTGTCAAAAAGTGCGGGGCTCACTGCTTAGTCTTCAATAATTTCTACGTTGGCACGGGGTAAGAAGGTTCGTTTACCATTTTCCAGTTCAACCTCTAATATTCTAACCTTTGATTCGGTTTCGATATTACGGAGCTCGACCGGCAAAGAAGTTACTTTACCAATCATACCAAAGTTCGGTTCACGAATAATCCGTACCAAGGAACCGATTACCAAACCGCCTTCCAGTTTTTTAGTTGTTTCGGATTTCACGGTTGTTTTGCTGTCATAGGGAACGATTAATTCCGGACGGATAACACCGGCACGGATTTGAGTAGCTCCATTCATTGATGCCATCTTCCCAACTAAGGAATTGATTAGCTTGAAAGTGTGGTTTGCCATTCGCATTCGACCAAATCCTTCGGTAACCATTACTGACACTCCGCATTTTTCGTGACCAGTAATCGCAACACCGATGTCATAGCCCAAAAACTTCTTTAAAGTAGAATCTTCAATACCACCGACAATAACACCTTTGGCACCGACCGACCGAGCTTTGTCCAAAGCGGGTTGGTCAACAATTGAACCGCCGACAATAATCATATCTTTACAATCTTCGGTTATATCTTGTGCGGTTAGCGGGTCATTGACTGTTTTAACCAAGACTTTTATTCTGCCCCGAGTCTCACCACCAATTCCGAATATACCTTGCACTAAACTCGCCTCGGTTTCAACCGCAACTCCTTCTTCCGGAAAGATATCGGTTACCAAACCATCAACATACGCTAAAACCTGAACTGGTTTTGGTGCTTCTCGTAATATAACCTGACCAGTAATTTCTGAGACACTTTCGACTGAACCATCAATCGGTGATTTTACGACGGATTTAAACATACCAAAGAAACCTTTAGAATGGGCAATCGGTTCGTCTTTTTTAATCGTCTCACCAGCTTTTTTAAGCATCATCATTTTTATATCTTCAGCCGGAACCCCTAATAGACCCGCGACGTTTACCGTCGTAACATTACCAGGCAAAGCTGTCTTCGCAACGATAACCTCACCCGTTACTTTTTGGTCTTTTTTAACTACAACCTCCCCCTTTAAAGGCAGTCGTCGTTCTTTTCTGACTAAAGTTTTTTCCGTAACTTTAAGTCCGGGTGTATAGATATGTGCCATATCTATTAAGAATAAGAAAAAATTAAGAAAAGTCAATATTTAAATAAAATCGAAAATTAAATATTCTTAAAACAGAGCGACAATTAATCTCATTTTTGCTTTTGATTTTTCATATTGAGTATTTCCGAGTGGATTGGTTTATGCTCTGGCTTATGATATAGTGTATGTCGAGATACATACTTTTATATACTCCCTGATATAATCGGTGATAAAATTCCTGCAAGATTCTAAATTAGATGTCCAATTTTATCATCTTGTATATCGTCAAATATAAGACAAACTAAATACTCAACTAGCATCCTAAATAAAACCCGAACTAAAAGTCCTGCTGACTTTAGTTCTATATCTTGTATTTAATAGGGGGCACTACACTCCTTATAAATGGAATTTTAGATTAAGAATCTGAAATTTAGAATGTTAGATAGAAAGACCGCTTAATTTTACTATACTTGACAAGTATAGTTTTTGAGGGGTCGCACCCCTCAATTTTTCGATAAAATAAATCATTGACAAACCGATTTTTTAAAGATAAAATTTAAATCAAGAAATACAAATATAGACCCGTCTTGATTGGTCAGATGCGTCCTTTGTGATGCGAACCAAACCAGAAATTTAAAGGTCTAAATTTTAGAAGAAAAATTTTATTTATGGAGGCAGTAAAATGAAAGAAACAAGTAAGAAACCGATGGCGGATAAACCCGCACAGAAAGTAACGATTTCGGTGATTAAAGCCGATATCGGCGGTTATGTTGGGCATTCTTCATCCCATCCCGATATCTTGAAGAAAGCGGAAACGATGCTGGAAAAAGCAAAGCAAAACAAGACCCTGGTTGATTATTGCGTAACGAGTTGCGGTGACGATTTAGAGTTAATCATGACCCACCGCAAGGGTTGCGATGCGAGAGAGATTCATGGTTTGGCCTGGAACGTATTTGAAGAAGGTACCGAACTCGCCAAGAAGATGAAACTTTACGGTGCTGGTCAGGATATGCTTGCCGATGCATTTTCGGGTAATGTTAAAGGTATGGGACCGGGTGTCGCGGAAATGGAAATTAACGAGCGTAAGTCAGAACCGATTATCGTTTTCATGGCTGACAAGTGCGCTCCCGGTGCATGGAATTTTCCAATCTTTAAAATGTTTGCTGACCCATTCAATACGATTGGTCTTATCATTGATCCCTCTATGCATGATGGATTCAAATTTGAAGTCCACGATATTAAAAAGGACAAAAATTTCATGCTCTCGACTCCGGAAGAGATGTATGACCTGTTAGTCTTAATCGGCTCCGCGGAAAATTATATCATTAAAGCAGTCTATACCAAGAAAGGTGAGATTGCTGCATCGAGTTCAACCCAGAAATTATTCTTGATTGCGGGTCGTTATGTTGGCAAGGACGACCCAGTCTTAATTGTTCGTGGTCAGTCCGGTTTACCAGCGATGGGTGAAATATTAGAGCCTTTTGCATTCCCTCATCTCGTTACCGGTTGGATGAGAGGGTCACACTATGGTCCCCTGATGCCCACTTCACAGAAAGAAGCGAACCCAACAAGATTCGATGGTCCGCCGCGAGTGATTGCTTTTGGATTCCAGGTTTCGAATGGCATGCTGATTGGTCCAAGAGATATGTTTGATGACCCATCCTATGATTATGCGCGAAAACAAGCTAATAAGATAGCAAACTTTATGCGCGCACATGGACCATTTGAACCACATCGATTACCTTTAACCGAAATGGAATATACAACTTTACCGGAAGTGCTCAAAAAACTACAAGCACGAATGAAATAAATGATTCGGATTGACGGCTCTTATGGCGAGGGCGGTGGCCAGATTCTGCGCACCGCCCTCAGTCTTTCTGCGTGTCTAAAAACACCATTTGAAATTTATAATATCCGAAAAGGTCGCTCCCGACCAGGACTTCTACCCCAGCATCTTACTTCAGTCAATGCAGTAGCTAAGATTTGTAATGCTGAATCGTCGGGCGCGAGTTTTGGTTCGACGAGCTTAATTTTTAAGCCGGGTGATACCCGACCAGGTAATTACGAATTTAATGTTGCAGAAAGACAAGGGAGTGCAGGTTCAATAACTCTGGTTGCTCAAGCAATCTTACCGGTTCTTATTTCAACACAAAGTCGCGTTACGATAGAAGGTGGAACTCACGTATCGTTCAGTCCGCCGTTTGATTATCTAAGTGAAGTGCTGATTCCTTATTTGAAACGGCATGGGATTTTAATCACAGCACAACTTATTCAATATGGATTTTTTCCGGTTGGCAGGGGGAAAGTTGCGATTGAGTTCAATCACAATCTAGATGTTAAGAGTATCGGAACCGAATCAGAACGGGGTAGCTTAAAGAAATTATCAGTAATTTCCCGAGTTGCGGAACTTCCAATCGGAATTGCCGAACGGCAGCAAAATCAATTTTTACAGCATTTAGACAAAGACTTTCCAGGAACAAAAGTAGATGCTACAGTCGAAAGAATCCGAGCTGCCTGCCCAGGAACCTATTTTTTTATTAAAGCAGAATTTGAAAATATATCGGTTGGTTTTGCAAGCTTAGGTGAGCGGGGCAAACCAGCAGAAACAGTAGCAACCGAAGCTTATGAAGACTATAAAGAGTATCGGTTATCCAGTTCATCGGTGTTTGATTATCATTTAGCAGACCAAATATGTATTTTTATGGCATTAAGCAGGTTTCGTGCCGGGAGTCATACCGAATCTTTTACGATAAAGACTAATAAAGCAACAAAACACTTGCAGACTAATATATGGTTAATACGACAGTTTATTCCCGGGTTTCAACCGATCGTCAACGCACAAGGTTCGGTTTAGTTAATTCAAAAGTTAGTCTTGACATAAAATAGCTTTTGTGTAAAATAGGGAAACAATTTACATGGAGATGGGAAGGTATTAGTTATTGAAAATATGAATGATAGGATAAAATCGCTCAAATTAACTTTTCAGGGTAAAAACATCGGGGCATTTTTAGTAACCGACCCGGCTAATCTTTTTTATCTTACCGGCTATACTGGTTCTAACGGAATGCTGATTGTGATAAACAATCACTCAAAACCGATTTTTTATACCGATTTCCGCTATCAAGAACAAGTTAAATCAGAAGTAAAAAATTGCCAGATTAAAATCTGGAACCGTAACCTATTTTCCACATTTCCGGTTGAAGTTCTTAAGGGAATAGAACGTTTGGGTTTTGAAAGTAATAATTTAACTTATACAAACTACTCAAGCATTAAAAAACAGTTAAAAGGAAAGACTAATCTGGTTGCAAACGATAATTCAGTCGAGTGTTTGCGAAAATCAAAAGACCAATCAGAAATAGACAAAATACGAAAAGCAGTAGCGGTTACGGATAAGGTATTTCAAAATGTTCTGACAATGATAAAACCGAACATCACGGAAAAGGATTTAGCAACCGAGATTGATTATCAATTTACAAAACACGGCAGTATTGCTTTCCCAACTATTGTCGCATTTGCCGAGCACGGTGCATTACCCCATGCCCAGCCAACAAATAAGAAAATCAAATCCGGTGACGCGATTGTTTTTGATATCGGGGCTAAAGTTGATAATTACTGCTCAGATATGACAAGAACGGTTGTTTTTGGCAAGGCTTCAAGCAAAGTGAAAAATGTATACGAGATTGCCTTGTCGGCTCAAAAATTAGTGGAAGAAAAGATTCAAGCGGGAAAATTAGCATCGGATATTGATGGAGTTGCTCGAAATTACATAAAGGAAAAAGGATTTGGTAAATTTTTTGGTCATAGTTTGGGACACGGAGTTGGTATTATGGTTCACGAGGGACCGACATTGGGCGAGCAAAGTAAAGACTTATTAAAAACTAACCAAGTCGTATCGGTTGAGCCGGGTATTTATTTACCTAATGAGTTTGGAGTAAGAATTGAAGATTTAGTTATAATTGAAGAAAATAGCTGTGAAATCTTGACAAAAAGTTCAAAGGAGCTAATTGAATTGTGATTACACCGAATGATTTCCGTGCGGGGCTTTTAATACGATATCGAGATGATATCTGGGAAGTTATCGAATATCAGCGAGTAAAAATTGCTCAGCGACGCGCATTCGTCAGAACAAAGTTTAAAAACCTATTATCGGGCAGAGTTGTCGAAGAGAGCCTCTCTTCCGATGAGAAATTTCAAGAATTAGAAGTTGAACGCAGAAGATGCCAGTATCTTTACAATGACGGTGATAATTATCATTTTATGGAATTTGAGCACTATGATCAATTTGTAATCTCAAAAGAGATTTTGGCGGAAAAAACACTCTATTTGACCGAAAATCTTGAAGTTAATATTCTTTATATTGACGGTAAACCATTAACGATGGAAGTACCAACATTTGTTAATTTGAAGGTTATTGAAACCGAACCAGACTATAAGGGTGATACCGCAACCGGTGGTGGTAAACCAGCAAAACTTGAAACCGGAATCGTAGTTTCAGTGCCATTTTTTGTTTCGGTTGGAGCCAAGATAAAAATTGATACGAGAACCAATAGTTATGTCGAAAGAGTAAGTTGATTAATATTCATGTTTAATAAAGTACTAATTGCGAACCGTGGCGAGATTGCAGTACGAATTATCCGTGCCTGTCGAGAACTGGGCGTTAAAACGGTTGCGGTTTTTTCTGAAGCTGACCAGGGTGCGTTGCATACGCAACTGGCAGACGAACATATCTGTATCGGTGGCGCACAAGCGGATGAAAGTTATCTCAACATTCCAAGAATTCTTTCTGCGGCTCAAGTGACGGGATGTGACGCGGTTCATCCTGGTTATGGTTTTTTAGCGGAGAATCCCGATTTTGCCGAAGCGTGCGAAACTTGTAATGTTAAGTTTATCGGACCAAAGTCCGCAATCATTCGAATGATGGGGGATAAGCTTATTGCTCGTCAAAAAATGCGAGAAGCGGGGATAAATGTTCTGCCCGGTTCTCAGGGCGCCGTGGAATCAATAAAGGAAGTCCGAAAAATTGCTGAAGAAATAAGTTATCCGATTATCGTCAAAGCAGCGGCGGGCGGTGGTGGAAAAGGTATGCGAATTGTTAAACAGGAGCGAGATTTAGAAACAGGCGTTCGTTTGGCTCAAGCGGAAGCAAAAGCAAGTTTTAATGACGAACGAGTTTATATTGAAAAATTCATTGAAACTTCAAGACATATCGAAGTTCAAATTCTTGCTGATTCTTTTGGTAATACCACGCATCTTTTTGAACGCGAGTGTTCGATTCAACGTCGTCACCAAAAACTAATCGAAGAAGCACCATCACCGTTATTAGATTCAGAAACACGGATTAAACTTTGTGAATTGGCGGTAACTGGTGCAAAAGCAATCGGATATGAAAATGCTGGTACGATGGAATTTTTAGCGACTACAAATAATGAATTTTATTTTCTGGAGATGAATACCCGACTTCAGGTTGAACATCCGATTACCGAAGCGGTCACCCACGTTGATATCGTTAAACAACAGATTCGCATCGCCGCCGGCGAACAAATTACCGAATGCCCTGAGTTCGCAGCTCAAACATCGAAATTGAATGAGGGTCCATTCGGTTATGCAATAGAATGTCGGATTATGGCGGAAGATGAAGATAAAGATTTTTTACCGACGCCTGGTAAAATCACTGACCTGCGCTTGCCCGCGGGTCCAGGTGTTAGAGTTGATACATATATCTTTCCGGGTTATACGGTCGTACCGTATTATGATTCTTTGATTGCAAAATTTATTACCTGGGCAATGACTCGAGATGAGGCAATTGTAAGAATGGAACGGGTATTAAAAGAAACCGTCATTTCGGGTATAAAAACGACAATACCTTTTCATTTGCGAATCCTTGCCAATTCACAGTTCCGTAACGGGAATTTATCAACCAGTTTAATCGATTCGATAAAATGAAAAACAAAGTAAATTTTCCGATCGTTAATCTTGATACAAAACTTAGTGGGCAAGCGATTGAGACCGCGATCGCGCCAGCAATCAAATTGAGTGACCGCGAGATTTTAGAATTTGCACGTAGCTTTCCTGTTCAATTAAGTAATTCGCATCGAGCGCGATTCGATAATTGGCAACCGGTATTATTCTACCATGATGATACTTTGATACGATACCAATTTTCAGAATTTACTAAACTTAATATACTCCAGAAGCATTTAGAAATATTAAGAGCAGAAGCGGAAGCATATTTAATTCACCATAATTTAGGTTTTATTGAGTTAGCCGAATACGAGAAAAATCGGTTCTTACACCGCGCATTAGGAATTTTACCGGATAATAAAGAGGATCGATTTTTTGAGATTCTCACTTGTCCAGGATATAAACCAGCAGCAGAAGTACAAAATCTCGTTAATGATACTGATTTATTCAAACAAAAACTCCTCTTGGTCAAAAAAGAATTTGGTCAATCGACCGCACTGGCAATTGGTCTTTTAATTCAAAGCGGTGCGAAGTTCTTCTCGGAATTCGAATATTACGGACAAAAATTAGATTTCTTATTGCGTAAAATTGCTAATTTGCCACAAATTCAAAAATTATTAGAGCAAAGACGAATCGAAGATTCATTTAACAACCAATTCGTTTTTCTTTCAACATTACACGACCGCATGCATAAGTATTTACCGAAGCGGAAAGTAGACGACAAAAATATATTCTTAACTGATATTTTAGATAAAGACTGGGATAATAACAACGAAATTAGCGGCTCGGAAGTTGTTTTCACAAGTTTGGATTGTATTGTTTTATCGAGATTTGGATTTGAAACTAATTGTGTGCATTGCGATGGTAAACTATGCCTTGAAATTATTACATCCGAGAAAACGCTATATTGGGAACCATTATCAAATTCGCCGCTATCATTCACCGGACCAGTTGTTAAATATATCGGAGATTTTACTTTTCTAATTTCTCAAACTTTTATTAAGATGGCTAATTTCTATTTTCAAATGAGGAGAGATTTTACTAAAACAATTGACCTTTACCATAAAGCGATTGAACTAACCCCGAATATACCTGGAAATTATGCCAATTTAGCACAAGTCTATATTAAATCTAATTATCCCAGACAAGCGATTGAGAATCTCAAAAAAGCATTAGAATTGCAATCCGATTCCGCTGAATATCATCATCTGTTAGGGATTGTTTACTGTTTAGTTGAAGAATGGGAGCAAGCGATTTCGCATCTGCAAACCGCCTTAACTTTACAACCAAATCGAATTGAGATCTTGAATAATTTAGCGTATTGTTACGAACAAACCAAAGAAGCGAGAAAAGCAGAAGATATATATTTCCAAATACTTGCTCTAAAACCAGATTACTTTGAAGCGAGTTTTGGTATAGGAAATGTTTATCTGACTTTAAAACTGTACGACCGGGCAATTTATTATTACCAACAAACATTACGACTTAACCCAGCATCTGAGCATTGTTTATATAATTTAGCACAAACATATTATATCAATGGCGATATCCAAGAGAGCATCAAAACCTATCAAGAATTACTGAAGATAAACCCAAATCATGCTGCGGGTTGGTATAATTTAGGTATAATTTATCGCGACACCGGCAATCAGGATGAAGCGATTAAATGTATTGAACGCGCGATTCGGTTAAATCCGAATTTAATGAAATAAATTATGTCGTTAATTGACCGACTGATCAGTCCGAAAAGAGCATTTATTTATAACCCCAAGAAATTTGGACCACAGTTCAGATTTAATGAACCGGATGAACTGTTAATTTTAGAAGGACCGTTCAAAGGAATGCCTTTTAAACTGGAACAGGAAACGACTGATTGCCAATCACGGCTATTTTTAAAAGATAAAAATACCAATCAACTAATCGGTCGGGCGCTAATTGATTTAGTTCGACCAACCGGCGAGATTATTTATTGGGATGTCATGGTTCAAGCGAAATATCGGATAAAAGGTTTAGCATCGGTAATGACAAAACATATCTTGCGGCAACTTATTTCCGAACGAAAGAAAGCCAAGATAATGATTAGAATGATTAAACTGTATCATCCGACCGATACATCGATTAAACTTCAAAATGTTGGGATTGGGGTAATCGCCCATCGTTTGGGTCTATTTTGTGAATTTAACCTACCAAAAACCCTCAATCCGCTTAATATTAACCACATCGAAATTCTCAGTCCAGAAGGCGATTGTCCACCAAGCTATAAAATCGTCTTAAGGGGATATCCTTATGTTGTAATTGGATTTATTGTTGACCCGAGAACACTAAAACCGATTCCCAGTTTAGAGACTTATCGAGAGATGCTCGAACAAACCGGCATTGTCGAAGAGTGGATAAGAACTAAGGCAATTGTGATTGGCAACGGCAATTATATTTTAAGAAAAGATGGTATTGAAGATTTTATTAATTGCATTGCAATTGATGAAAATGAAGCGCAGTTTTTTAGTATGAAAATTCATGGTATGTGAAGATCGGGGAGATGAATATCGGAAAGAAGGTTAATTCTAAGAAAGGGTATCGGTAAAATCCTCAACCAGTAAAGATATGATTCCAGGAAAATTTAAATGGACGTTGATAATGTTGTTAACAGTTATTGTTGCGATTGTTTTAGTCTTTATTCTCAAACCAGCCCATAAAGTAATTCCGGAAAAAGAATTAGTATCGCTACAAACAAAAGGATTATCACCAAAGCCGACTGAAATATTCTCAAGCGTATTAAAGCGCGGTGCGCTAACCCAGACGATAAGTGACCGGATAATTCAGGTTTTACAATCATTCAACTTTAAATTTACGACGCTTCGACCAACCGATACTTTTAAATTTTATTACCGAAACGACACATTAGTAAAACTGGAATATAAAAAGAATTATACCACAATCTATAGTTTTAGTAACTTAGAGACACCAAACATTACGGTTGCGATGGCGTATAAAGTTATGAAAACCGAATTGAAACTGGTTAAAGGAGAAATTTCATCGTCATTGTATGAGTCGATGCTTAAAATTGGTGAAAAACCAACTTTAATCACCAATTATGCGGATATTTTAGCTTGGGAGATTGATTTTTTCACAGAAACTCAAAACGGCGATTCATTTTTTGTATTGGTCGAGAAAAAGTTCGATGATACGACCTGTATTGATTACGGACAAGTGCGAGCGGTAAGGTATAAAGGTGAAATTGGTGATTTTGCCGGCTACTATTATATCGACCCGAGCGGTCACAATGATTATTATGATTATCAGGGCAAATCAATGCGCAAGGCATTTTTGAAATCACCGTTACGATATTCTCATATCAGTTCTTATTTTAGTGGCGGGCGGTATCATCCGATATTAAAGATTGTTCGCCCGCATCGCGGGATTGATTACACGGCACCGAGCGGAACGCCAGTTTCAGCGATTGGCGATGGCACGGTAACTTTTGCCGGCTGGCGCGGTGGTTATGGTCGGCTGGTTGAAATTGTTCATGCCCAAAGGTTCAAATCGCGCTATGGACATCTAAGAGGTTTTTGTGCGGGAGTGCGAAGTGGACGACATATTAGTCAGGGGCAGATTATTGGGTATGTCGGTTCAACCGGTATGTCAACCGGACCACATCTTCATTTCGAGTTGTTACAAAATGGCAGTTGGGTAAACCCGTTAAGAATTATTCCACCAAGGTCAGAACCAGTGAAACCAGAATACTTTCAAGGATTTGCTAAACATCGCGATAGCCTTTTAGAATATTTACAGACAGAAATTTAGTAAATTAACTCTGTTGTTACTAAGTAAAGATGTTAAATAATTACTTTCGTGAGATGTTAAATTTGAAATTAGGCATTTTGATACTCTCTTTGACCTAAAAAGGTCTCAATTGATTTGTTATGTTTATATTCTTTGTTAGTTATTGATAACCTGGTCATATGAATAACGTCGTCTTTATAAAGGACATAAATTTGATTGTCAGCAAGTAAAGATACTTCTACAACGCATTTTCTCTAGTA